>Ga0209722_1000107_pt1 | contig 100195 bp, 76 predicted proteins | sample BioC12SIPDNA_2_FD_185745 | JGI IMG/M metagenome (GOLD analysis project Ga0209722, IMG submission 185745) | Anaerobic biogas reactor microbial communites from Washington, USA - Biogas_R1_A C12 SIP DNA (SPAdes) (version 2) | ecosystem: Engineered > Bioreactor > Anaerobic > Unclassified | place... | reverse complement strand
TGGGGGGGCGGGAACTGCACGATGAATGCAGTCCAGGATCTATCCTGAAAAACAAGAATCCTTGCCGTATCAAGGCATTTTTTGCAATATCACTTCTTCCCGCTGTTCGGTATGGTTAACGGCGTAGAGTGGCACACGGTGGTTGCAACTGACGATCGATCAAGGCCACCCGTCAATCGCCAGAAGAACAAGGATGCCGACCCAGGAACTCATGAAGGCGAGCAGACTGGCGAACATTTGACTTCACCTCCCGATATGGAAGAGCAATCTCCGTCGCTCGAAGGTCATGTTGGAAACTTGTGCTGATTTCCTTTTCTGAGAAAGCCGACTTGACTTGGTTTCATTTTGGTGACTGGGCCGGCGAGGGGAACTCTCTATTTCGTCTGCTTTTGTTGCGATTTCGGCCGTGCGAGATTCCCGGAAAAAGGTGACAGCCACGTCTTGCCGGAACGGCCCGACCGACCTTCGGTCGGTGCCCGGTGCTTCGCACAAAAGTGGCTGTCACCTTTTTCCGGGAATCGCGCGAGACTGTTCAATCGGTCGCTTTTCCGGCCACCAGGAACCGGGCGAGCACGCCGGCCAGGTTCTCGACGGCCTTGGCGTCGGGGAAGGCCACCGTCAGGCGGTGCTTGCCGGTTTCGTCGACTTGGACGCACTGCTGGAGCCCTTCCCGGACTTGGGAGACGAGTCCCTGGGGGGCGGGCTGGGAGTCGGGCGTCTGGCTGACGAGTTCTCCCAGGAACTTGAAGGCGGCGCCGAGCAGTTCGCCGCCGGCCTCGGCCACCCGGGCCTGACGTTCTTTGGCGGCCTCCGCCTCCTGCTTCGAGCGCTCGAGGCTCGTCTCGTCGACCGGGGCTTCGGGCTTGGCGCCCAGCAGCACCTCCAAGCGGCGGCGGAGTTCCTCCATGCCGCTGACCATGTCGACTTCGGTGACGTCCGAGTCGGCGTCGAGCACGGCCAGGGCTAACTCCTTTTTGGCCGAGAGGGTGGTCAGCAGCTTCTCTTCCAGCGTTTCTTCCGTGACCAGCAAGTAGACCTGGACGGGATTGCGCTGGCCCATGCGATGAGCCCGGGAGATGCGCTGTTCGAGGACGGCCGGGTTCCAGGGGAGATCGACGTTGATGACCGTGTTGGCCGATTGCAGGTTCAGGCCGGTCGAACCGGCGTTGGTAGTAATGAACAGCCGGCACGACTCGTTGTGCTGGAACTGGTGGATTAGTTGCTGCCGCTTCTTTTGGGGCACGGAGCCGTCGAGGCGAACGTAATCGAGATTGCGCCGCTTGAGCAGCGGCTCGATCAAATCGAGCATGGTGGTCCATTCCGAGAACAACACCGCCTTGCGATCCGCCTCGGCGAACAGGTTGTCGAGCAGTTCTTCGAGGTGTTCGAGTTTCGAGGAATAGGAGGGCTGTTGCTTGTCGACCAGGTAGGTACTGTTGGCGCTCATGCGGCACATGAGCAGGGCCTTCTGCAGCCGGAGCAGGTCCATCTCGGTGATGTAGCGCTTGCGGACGATGTGGGAGACGATCCGCATGTGCGTCTGGTGCAATTCGAGTTGTTCGCCCGTGGGCGGGACCCGCAGAATCTCCGTGGTGCGGGGCGGCAGTTCGTCGAGGACCGATTCCCGCGTGCGGCGGAGGAGGATCGGCCGGAGCCTTTCGCGCAGCTCGTCGAGGTTCTTATAGCCGAGCACCTTGCCTTTCTCGTTCACCACGCGATGGCGGTTGAAGAAACGGAAGGCGGGCGTCAGGCGCCGATCGTCGATGAACTGAACGACGGAGAAGAGGTCGTCGATACGATTCTCCAGGGGCGTGCCCGAGAGGACCAGGGCGAAGGGGGATTTGAGCCCTTTGACGACCCGGGCGGTCTTCGATTCCCAATTCTTGATCCGCTGCCCCTCGTCGAGAATGATCAGGTCCCAGCGGGTGCGTTCGATGGAGAGGATGTCGCGGAGGACCTGCTCGTAGTTGCAGATTGTGAAGAAGCACTCGTTGCCGTACTGCTCGGCCCGATCGGCGGCCCGGCCGACGATCAATTGGATGTCGCGGTCGGTGAAGCGGTGGATTTCGTTGCGCCATTGCGACTTGAGCGAGGTGGGGCAAACGACGAGCACGCGGCGGATATCGGCCTCGCGGGCGAGCATTTCGGCAACGCCGACGCCCTGGATCGTCTTGCCGAGTCCCATGTCGTCGGCCAGGATCGCCCGGCCCGCCTTGACTGCGAAGGCGATGCCGTCGAGTTGATAGGGAAGGAGCGGCGTCTTCAAGAGCCCGGTCCGCAAGGGATGTTTGGCGGGAGCCTTGCGGATTTCGTCCATGTGCTGGGCGATTCGGTCCTGGAACAGCCGCCGGTTGATGTATTCTTCGGCGTCGGGATAGATCGTCACGTCGACGCCGGCCTTTTCCAACCGGCGTACCCGCGAGAGCAGGTCCGACACGTCCTCGACGGGTTTCTTTGCGGCAGGACCGGCGATCTTGAGGGCCTCGTCGGCGGCGTTGTCCGGCAGACGCAGGTGGAGCGTGAGGTCCTCACCATAGAGCAGGTGAACGCAGGCGTCGCGCTGCCGGAACTTGCGGCTTCGCTCGGCGGCCGTGAATCGCTTCTTCACCCGATCGAGGGCGTACATGATATGCTTGCAGGTGCCGAGCGTATTGGTGCGGAAATCGGGGCAACTGCAGTAGGACTCGCCGCGATCCTCGCCGCGGAGCGCGAGGCGATAGGTCTTGCCGGAGGTAGCGCTGGTGAGGAGGTAGTCGGTCCAGGGCTTCTTGGTGTTGCGTGATTGGAGGCGGAAGGTTTCTTCGTTGGCCCGCTCCTGGCGTTCGGCCAGGGCCTGGGCGACCAGTTCTTCCTCGCTGAGGCTCTCCATGGGGATCTGGTCGGGGGGCAGCACGGCCAGGCCGAGGGCCGATTTTTCCTCCAGGATGAGGGAGACGGCCGCCCCGATGTGTTCGCACATATTGGAGCAGTGCGTGCAGTTGAAGCGGAGCCGCTGGGGCACCTCGGCCATGAGGGTGATGGTGACGATCGGGTCGGCGCCCTGGCCCCACCCGGCGTTGCGGAGATTGAAGCGGAACAGGTCGTCGCCGAGGTAGACGTCCTGCTCGAAATCCTCCGTTTCGTAGGTGGAGCCCTGCTGGATCAGCTTCTGGCCGTCGGGGCCAAGTAGTTTGCAGGCTTCGATATAGGTCAACTGGGACAGACGGTCCCGGAGCGTGAGCATCTCGCTCGTCTTGGTCTTCATGACACCCGATCCTTCCGGCGAAGAGGGCCCCCGAGGGCTGAAGTCGTTCCTACCAAAAGGTGTAGGATAGCCAATTCGGGACTTGACGCCAACTACTCCGCAAGGCTGCCGGCCGGATGCAGAGCGCCGGTGAGCTTGCGGTGGGCGGCGATCTTTCGGTCGGAGTCGAGTACGCAGGCGCATGGGAGCTGCCGAACGGCAAGCGGACTTGGATGCAGGGGAATTGGCTGGTGATGGAGGTCGTGCGTCCGGGGTATTCATCGCATGATGCCTGTCGGAGGCTGAGTGCAACCTGGTTGCGAAAAAAGTGCTGGGAAATGGTTGCGGACAGGGTTGGCGGTTGGTGCACTTGTCGATCGATTGCTCCATCGAACGGCGGCAGTTATCGTGTTGCTACACAATGGGTTACGGCGTCGTGGGAAGCGCAGAATCATTTTGACTACCATGCAGAATGGGGGCGTGGGCGTTTGGTGGTTTTTTCGCTAAGTGCTTGTGTTGGTGGGAGTTGGGGCGACGGCTGGGACGGTCGGCGGTGAGGTGGTGAGAAATGACGGTGAAAATCTGGCCGGTGGAGGTGGTGGAAGGGGAAGAAAAAGGGGGAACGCTAATCGACGCTGATCGACGCTGATCTTGTGGGATTTGGTCAACGAGTGAGTGATTTTGCCAGTATCGGGGGCGGCGGGGCGCGTTCTCTTGGGCGTGGTCAATACGGAGGCGGATGCGCTCGTTGCATTGTTGGCATTGATGTGCGATTTCATTTTTTGAGTACTCTTGGCTAACTTGGGGGCAGGGGAATGAATGACAGAAAGATTGATGACAGGAAGATTTGGGAGAAATGGATCGGTGAAGGGGTTGTGGGCGCTAGAGCGTGGTTTTGGTATTGGTACATATGTACATTATATGGATTTGCCCGGGCATTTCAATAGGAACATTGAACAGGCCGATTGAGGGGGTGGGGGCTGGGCTGTTGCTCCCTTGGTCGGTCGCTCCACGTGGGGACTGCCGTGGCGTAACGGGTTTTGGTGGAGAGAGCATAAACACAGAGGCACAGAGAACACGGAGGGGGCTCGCGCAGAGACGCGGAGACGCAGGGGAGGTTGGAGGACGACAGAGGAATCCGAGGAGGGAGGAGAGATGTTGTCGGCTTGGCAGCGAGTGGTTTTCGCGACATGGACCGGGCAGCCCGTGGGTTTCGCCGGGTGTGGGAGCCACGCCAGTACGTTGCTGTGGCGGATCTCCACATCGGCAATCTTGCAGGACGTTGAACAGGTTGAACGCCGGGAGCCGGGCGGTGAGCTCCTCCAGTTCCTGCTTGTCGACCAGGAATGCATCGAGGGCGCGACGCGAGGAGGTGGAAAAAAAAGTGGCGGTCCGCTCATTCTCTTGTCGATCCTCGACTTCGTGAAGGGGCGCTGTGTTCGGCTTCTCAAATCCTGGCTATTGCCTCAAGTGGCGACGTTCTCTCGGGTCAACCCATACCGACGTTGCCGGGCCGCGAAAGCTTCAGCCCCCCCTTCCAGCAGATCAATCACCGTTTTGACGATGCTGTCATTGTCAATTGAGCCATGATCGACGACCTTGCTCTTTCGGTTGCTTTTAGCTTCGAGGACTACCACCTGCTCAGCATCCCCCCCAACAAGGATATTCGGATCGTGCGTGCATACCGTGATCTGCCGCTTCTCCTTCAGTTCCGCCAGCACCTTCATTAGGACATCGCCGATTAACCGTTTATCGAGATTGTCTTCGGGCTGGTCAATAACAAGGGGAGTGTCTTCGGCAAGGGCAATCAGAGGTAACATGGCGCTCGACCGCTGCCCGGGAGACTTTTCGTTGACTGGGTCTCCGTCCAGAAGGATCATCTCGAAATCGTCCCACGGCGTCTCCTGTAATTGGAGAAGGGCCTCCAGTGGAGGTATGGTCGCCACGTTTGACGGTCTTGCCTTTCCAGATGACGCGGCCGTCGGTGAAGTAGACCTGCTCTCGCACCTGGGCGATCCGATCCCACCCGGCGCGCTCGATCGCCGGTGTGATGCACTTGGTGCGGATATCGGCTTCGGTGAGGGATTTCTTGTCGAGGTGGGGCATGGGAGGGACGGCTGCTTACTCCTCTCGACTTGGCAGCCCGCGGCGTACGCAGAATGTCGGGCAAACGCCCGGCTGCGCATCGATGCTGTGGGGTCTTTATCGTACTGTGTCAGACGGAGTCACTCAAGCGTTTGTCCAATTTCGCGATTCGATCTGGCAGGATGGGTGAGGTTTGCGGGTTATGGGCGGGAGGAGTGGTTGAGAATCGAGGGGGATGGGAGGCGGAGGAATTGGGGGAATTGGGCCGGGCGGCCCCGGGTGAGCAATCACACCCGGGGCCACCCGGCCCAATTCCCATGTTGGACGGGGTGAGGAGGAGCCACAGGTCGAGGCAGGGCGTCAACGGGGTTTTGCATTGCAGACGGGGCTTTTCCCGCCGTAGCGGGGAGCGACGTGGTTGGGAGATTTGGCGAAAATGGTTCGCTGCGGCTGTCGCATTTCGGGTTCGGCGGCCCTCTTTGCTGATGACCTGGAGCCATTGCCAAGGGAGATTCATGCCGTCGACGGAAGAGCTTGTGGAGGCCGCGAGGGTTGGCGACGTTTCGGCGTTTTCGGAACTGGTCCGCCGGTACGAGGGGACCGTGACTGTCACGGCGTGGACCATCGTGCGCGATTTTCACAGGGCCCGGGACGTGGCCCAGGAGTCGTTTGTCATCGCGTATCAGAAGCTGGATCGGTTGCGTGACAGCAAAGTCCTCTTGTGGTAAGAAAAGCAGCAGGCACTCTCCGAGCGCCGCTGGCGGCAAACCGGGATTTCCGGCAGTTCTGCGGACGGCACGGCGGAACGTGCCTGCTGCTTTGCAGTTCCCCTGCAGTTCTGGCAGGCGAAGGTGATATGTAGTGTATTGCTCAATTGCGTCTACCTGAACGGCTCTTGCGGGACAATGTTTCCGGGAATCGCGCAAGGCCATTCAGTGGTCACAGGTGTGCGGGACGAACGGCGGCAAGGCCGGGAGCTTACAAAGAGGGGGCGATCGTCAATCGCCGCTGCGTGCAGTGCGATCAAGCCATCAGTGGGGTCTTCGATGAGCATGCGGTACTGACAATCGTGGTGGTACGATTCTGGGGGAAGGGTTAGCTCTCCTGAGGTGTTTTGTTTGAAGTGCGACGCCCCTTTCGGAGATGCGTTCTTCCCATTGGACGAGACCTTTGGGCGCTGCGGCGAACTGCATTCATCGACGAATTGCCAAGTTGTGCGCATCCGGAGTTCTGCCATGCACACGAGCCTACTTGGAGAGTCTTCATTCCCACCCGGGGGAGGTCGTCAGACTGGAGTCAGCATTTCACTGGTAGTCTGCGTTCTCGCCGCGGCCCTGGGCGTGAGGGTGTATTATGCCATCGGACTGCCGCTCACGGGCGACGAGACCGACCACCTGAGAATTGCGCAGGAGATCTCGCTCCGCGACGGTCTCTTCAGCCTGCCTGTCCACAGCCCGGACACTGGTCAAGCCTTGGGGGTCACGTACGTTACGGCCCTGGCAAACTGGGTCGGCGGTGGAAACGTTCTCGTCATTCGGTTTGTCTTCATTGCCCTGTCGCTGGTCGGTTTGGTCGGGGTCTACGTATTGGGCGCCACGGTCTTTCATTCGCGGGTGGCATTGGTTGGGCTGATTCTGGCTGCCTTGGACCGGCACCTCGTGGCGATCGCCCCCGTGTTCCTGGAATCGGCGGCCCTGGTTTCGTTGGCACCATGGGCAATCCTGTTGATATATAGGTGCACCACACGAGGTTGGGCGCGAGACTAGCTGGCGGCGGGATTGGTGTTCGGGCTGGCCATGTGGGTGTCAAGCGTGTCTGCGGCGATGTTCGTAGCCTTTGCCCTGTACATCCTCTCGACTTGCAGCCTGGGCCGGGTGCTCAGATCACGGTGGATGTATGCCGGACTCGCCCTGACCATCCTTCTCGTGCTGCCGATCGTGCTGTCGGACCTCGGCGACGACTGGGGCAATTACGGGCGGAACGCCGGCAAGCTCCACTCCATCGGAATATCGCCGAGGGCAGGGCTCCTCTACATCGGGGATCTGCTCATCTGCACGCGAGAGACGATCTGGATGGTCCAGAACGCCGGAGGCAGGATGTACACACCCTATTACCTGCCGTGCCATTGGACGGCTGGGCTTCTGTACATTGCCCTTGCCGTTGCGTCCCTCCGGTTCTGGAAGGACCGCCGAGTTATTCTCCTGCTGATCGTCATCACGGCTTTCTTGATTCCCGTGACTCTCATCGACGCTCGGGAACCTTGGAACGAGTTCACCTGGGCGAGTTCCACCGTGGTTGCAGCGATCCTCTTGAGTGCGGCGTGGGCGGACAGGCTGTTATCGTCTGCGACGGGCAGGGGGGCTGTCGGCGCGGTTGGGATTGGTTCGTTGGCTACGCTCCTATGGTTCCTTGCGGGGCCGAAATGGGGGTACTTCTGCCCGGATTGGGAGCGAGCCTATGCCGGGAAGGTCGGCTCGATTGCCTACCGGCCGATCTGGAATCCGCAGCAGTTTCCGAAGCACGAGGCAGCGGCCGAAATCCGTGAACTCACCGACCAGGCACTCGCACGGCATCCCCGCAGTGCCCTGGCATGGTACTACCGCGGGCTTTATGCGTCCGACGGCGTCGAAAAGGCCGAGGCTTTCAACCGGGCCCTGGATCTCTATCCGAACCATCCTCTCGTCCTGGAAAGTCATGCTCAAGACGATGCTGACGCCCACTTGCGTCTCGGCATCCTGCTCACCGAGCGGAATGCAATCGATGAAGCTCGGAGGCACGTGGCGGCCGCGGGCAAGTTGGGGGCCACAATTCCTCCGGAGATATGCGAGAAGCTGTCGTTGGCTGGGGAGCTTTGAGTTGTGAGCTTTGAGTTGTGAGCTTTGAGTTGTGAGCTGCGGCGGCGACGGCTGCGCCGCTGTGAAGAGTGACATCCGGCAGAGGTCACCCACTGGGGCCGCTACAGCATTTCCCAATTGCCTTCAAACGTCAAGGCGAAGGTCAGGTTGTCGGCGGTGTCGGCCTGATCGGCACCGCCGGGCGTCTCGCGGATCTTGACCGTCTCGAAGGCCAGGATCTCGTAAAGCGGATCGAGTTCGGGGCGATGAATGCCGTAGCTGAGCCAATCCTCGGCCGCCTCGACGTAATCGTCCAGTGCGGTGCCCCAGAGCTTGGCAATGTCGTTTCCGCCGGTGCCGGCGGTCTGGTCGGTCGCACGAGCGTGAACGACGTCAAAGGCTCGGACCGTGATCTGGTACGCGTCGCCGTCCGTGACCATGTCGAACATCTCGCTTTTGTGCGATCTGCCGTGGAACTCATCCTTTCTGGCCGAGTCGGTGAGTGTGGCCGTGTCGTAGCCGCCGCCGGTTCCATAGGCGAGCACTTGGCGGAAGTCGTACATGCCGATCTCGAAACCTTCCCCCGCCAGTCGGCTCAAGCCCATGGTTCCCTCGAATACTTCGTCACCCGGGGTGTCGAAGACGCGGGCGAAGTCCTTGCCGCCGCCGCCGTAGGCATCGACCTGGTCGAAGAATTTGACGCGGTTGTACATCGCCCCGCCGTACACTTTCGCGTAGTCCTCGGCCGGCTCGGCTTTGAACTTGTCGTTCTGCGCCGAACCGTGCAGCACGGCCGAGTCTTGCCCGCCGGAATTGGCGTAGCCCTGCAACTCCTCGAAGTTCGACGCGTTCACGGTGAAATCGGCGACCGAGTCGTTTGGGCTGTTGACGAAGGTCGCCTCCGTGGCCCAGGCTTCGAGGCTTTCGTCGCCGGCTGAATCGCGGAACTCCGCCCGATCGCGTCCCTGCCCGCCGTCGAACTCGACCAGGGCGACCTCGGTGTCGGCGAAGGTGTAGGCCATGCCGTTGATGCTGACCAGGCGCGAATTGGCGGCATTGAAGACGAACTGGTCGTCGGCGTCGGTGCCGAACACGGTCACGGTCGTTCCGTTGTGCTGGACGAGATTGGCGATCCGAACGTCGAAGGCCGGATTGACGCCGTAAAATTCAACGAAGTAGGTCTGACCGGCTTCGACTTTCCAATCCAGACGCTGGTTGTCGTCGAGCAACTCGGAGCTAACCAGGGGGACGGCGCTGGGGTTCTCTTCGGGATTCTGGCTGTAGAGCCTGGCTCGGGCGCTCTTGGGAGGCTTGGGGGCGACGACTTCGACGCTGAGGAGGCCGTCGTGCGCGGTCTGGAGGCTGTAGTACAGGCTGCTTGTGGATAGTTCAAGAGCGGTGAGAGTGTGGAAGTCGACCTCGCCCAAGTCGACGGCGGTCCCGGCTACCGTCACGCTGGTCGAGGCCGGACCGCTCCAGGCTTGCGCGTTGTCCTGGGCCCGGGCGAACAGCGTCTGCTCGCCCAAGGGCCAGTCGGCGGTGGCCACCGTCAGACTCCAGCCGTCGGTCCCGTCTTCGTCAACGCCCAGGAGCGTCTGGCCGCGGTAGAACTCAACCCGAGTCACGGAACCGTCCGTATCGCTCACGCCGCCGGCGGACAGGGTCAGGTTATCGGAACGTGTGACCGGATCGGGGGCTGCTGTGAGAGTTGCCACGACGGGCGGCGTGTTCTCTCTCGGGTTGAAGTCCAGTTTGACGTTTTCTGTTTGAATCGTCACTCCGCGGTAAGTCACCGGATTGCAGAGTGCGTCGCCTGACGCAACCACGGTGTAGTCACCGCTTGGCAATGCGAGCGTGTAACCTCCCGAGGCCCAGGTTTGCACAGTGAACACCTGATTGTCGGAGACGCGGGTGGCCGTGATCGTCACGCTGCCGAGACCTTCGCCCGGCGTGTAGAATTGGTTGGCCAGTACTACGTCATCGTAGACCACTCCGGTCAGGAAGACCGAGGTTCCGGAGTAGACGAAGTCTTCCGTAGCAATGAGCGAGAGTGGAGAGGGGCTGGTCGGAGTGAACTTTCCAAACGCCAGGCCAAGGCCCACTTCGTGATACGAGCCATTCAACTGGTTGGCACGATGGCCCGAACTCGCGTAGAGCATCGCGTGAATCTTGCCGGTGTCCTGGGCTGTCTGACTTGTCGCGTATGTCCCCTGGGCGGCAATGTTCTCCGCCCAACCGTATGGCGGCACAAACGGATAGCCGGCCGCGGCTATCCGATCGCCGGACGAAGACCCTCCTTCTCCCGTGTGGCTGAAGGTATTGGTAGCCAGCATCCAATCGCTGTGCTCCCGGGCGGCAGAGATCAGGAAGGGCGAGAATGCCAGCGGTTGCTTGGCATCGGTGGAGATGGTTCCCGGGTTAATGTCCTCGTTCAGGTCGATGCCATATCGGGCCGCCTCGGCCGAGGGATCCAGCCGCCCGCGGTTGATCAGCTCGAGGAGATACTGCTCGTAGGCCGTCGGTTCGGCCCCGGCACTCTCCAGGACCAGGCTGCCCGGTTCGGCAGCGACGCTCAGGAGTGTCCGGCTTTCGAGAGATTCCAGGGCCAGTTGTCGGTTGCGAGGCACGCCTGCACGGGAGCCACGGCAGCAAGACATCTTCAGCGTCATCGGGGGACCTTTCGCCTTTTGTGTCGACATAGGTCAACCTTACTTGCAGTTGTCGGAAACTGCAACCCGTTGGGCAGTTAGTACCCGGGGCGGCGGCCAGGCTCGCGGGGCTCGCCTGGCCTCTGCCCCGGGCTGATGTGTCGGGCCCCTTCGGGGTAGGAGAAGGGGTGAGTTGCCGTGTCGCGTCGGTTTCACGCCTGGGGGGGAATGATGCGTGGGAAGGGGTTGCACCGATGATTTTCCGCTGTATGCTGTGCATCTCGTGCAGTGTTTTCGGAAAATCGTCGGTGTTGCCTTGGCAACGGGAGGATTGCCTGGCGACTTTGCCGAGAAGAAAATGGCCTCATGGCCAGACGACGAATCTACGACGATGAACTCCACGCTCAGTTTGTGACGTTCTCCTGTTATCGGCGACGCCGCCTCTTGGAGCATCCTCGTTCCCGACAAATCGTTATGGGAGTTCTCTCAGAGGAACTTGAGAATCGTCATGGCACCTGGTGCGGGTTTGTGATCATGCCCGACCATGTCCATGTTATCGTATGGTTTCCAGAATCGCAGTGCCTCAGTCCCTTCATGCAGACGTGGAAGAGCCGCGCGAGCCGGTCTGGCAGGCCAAGTACTATCCGTTCAGCCTGTTCACGGAGAAGAAGGCTATCGAGAAGCTGAACTACATGCACTGGAATCCGGTCCGTGCGGGACTGGTCAGCTCACCTTGCCAATGGCGGTGGAGTTCTGCTCGGTATTTCGAACAACAGAAGTCCGTAGGCGTACCGCTCGGGTGGGTCTTCTGATATCTTCCTGTTGCCGAGGCAACGCCGACGATTTTCCGAAGACGTGTTGTGAAGTGGAGGACGATCCGCGGAAAATCATCGGCGCCACCCACGTCACTCCACTATTCCACTATTCCTTCCATTCCATCACTCCATTCGTTCCACCACGACCTCCATCCAGATGCTTCGGGCGTCGGCCGGGTTGAAGTGCAGGGTGCCGGAGGTGGTGTCGGCCTGGAGTTGGCCGGCGCGGCGGCCGGCGGGGTCGAGGCGGTAGAGTTTGGCGTTGCCTGGAACAGGGAGCGCGACGTCGGCGTGGATGGGCTCGGTGATGACGGGGAGGCGTCCTTCGCCGGGGAGCATCCAGGCCGTGGGAGAGCGGCGGGCTTGCTCGGGGGTGGGCGGCCAGAAGCCTTGGGAGGTGTTTTCGGCGCGGCCTACGGCCGTGATCAGCAGGCGGCGGGAAAGGCCGAGGGGCTGCCCGTCGAGCGAGGTGGCTACCACGGCGGCGAATTCGGTTTCGGCGTGGATTTGCAGAGCGCCCAACTTGATCGGTCCGGCGGCCTTCAGGCGACCGACGGCGCCTTGGGTGCGATCGGTATCGATGGTCAGGAGGGCACGGCCGTAGTCGAGGGAGAGCTGGCCCGTGTCGCTGTCGAAACGCTTTGCGGTGCCGTCCATGTTGGCATAGCCTTCGAGGCCGAGTTTTTGGGCGGCGTCGACGAATTTGGGATAGAGCCACTCTTCCCACGGGCGCTCGGGCAGGCGGATGGTTTTCACGTCTCCCTCGACGGGCACGTCGGCCGAGGGACCGCAGGCGAGGACGGCGTCGGCCTTGCCGCGATAGGCGCCGTCGACGAAAGCAGTGCGGCCTTTCGAGACAAAGGTGAGGTAGCCGTAATCGACCTGCTCGCCTTGGGGCGTGGCAGGCCGCGGGGTGAAGCGGTCTTCGACGGTGTGGACGACGTGGATCTCGTTGTTCGCGGGGGCGACGTCGTGGCGGTGGAACATGAGTGCGGCGGCGGGAAACTCGCCCCAGCGGGCCGGGTCGGACTGGCTCTGGAACATGGAGAGCCGCGACTGGCCGGGGGCGTAGGAGAAGAGGAGGAAAACGTCCCAGTCTTGCAGGCAGGAGTAGGCGGCCGCCATGAGCAAGCCCTCGGCCCGGTACTCGTTGGGCCAGGGGAAGTTGAATTCGGCCACGGCCTGCGGTTTGCCGGCTACGCTGGTGCGGGCGATGACCGAGAGGGGATTGCGCTGCGTGGGGATGTCGACTTCGAGGAGGGCCTCGTTGGAGAATTTGAAGAACGGTTGGGCGTTGCGATTGGGGTGCCGCCAGTACTGGTTGCGGCTGATGAAGTCGTTTTCGGAGGCGTCGACCTGGGTGTCGGCCACGAAGAAGGTCTGGTTGGTGCCGGCGATGGGCGCCCGGACGCCGATCGTCTTGAGATGGCCGTGCATCTGGCGATAGTAGGCGCGCTGGAGGTCGGCGAGGAACCGCAGGGCGTCGCCCAATCGGGGCGGGCTGACCAGGGGATCGAACTTCTGGGGATCGGCGACGGCCGGAACTCGGTTCGCGGCTCCGAACATGAAGGCCACGGTTGCGGTGGCCGGGTCTTCTTCGCTGAGCAGGGCATTGCGGCCGGCGGTGTCGGTCCAGGCCTTGGCCAGGGCGGGGCGGGTCTTGTAACGATCGAGGAGCCAGTCATTCCACCGCTGCTGGAGGGCGTCGCGGTAGTAGGGGAGCGAGAGGTCGTTGTTGCGGAGGAAGTAGAAGAGGGAGTTTTCGTTGGTGGTCTCGACGACGGCCATGGCCGGCTCGTCGACGTAGCGCAGGCCCGTGTAGGGATTGCGATGGGTCAGGAGCTTGGTGGCATAGTCCTTTTGAAGTTCGATCATGCGGGGGTCGAAGATCGAGGCGCCCTTCATCGAGCCGGCCCAGTTATGGGAGAAGTCGTCGCCGTGGGCGACGCCGTCGGCCGTGCGGAACCAGCGGTAGTCGAGCAGGTCCATGTAGACGTAGATGCCGCACTTCTTGAGCTCGTTGACAAAGAAATCAACGCGGTCGAGGGCCTCCGGATCGAGGGTCTGGCTTGTCTTAGCGTCGCCCGGCAGCAGGGGGCCCCAGCGGCCGTCCATGCTGTGGAGCCGGAGCATGTTGACACCGTACTTGGCCAGCCGTGCGGCGATGACCGGGGCTTCTTCCTTGGGCGGCGCGCAGGCGGCTCCGCCGACGTTGGTGCCGAAGAAGCGGGCTCGGGTACCGTCTTCGAAATAGAAGTGACCGTCGTCTTTCACCGTGACGAAGCCCCGCTTGCCCGCGGGGGCGTCGAGCAGGCCGGCGAGGTCGATCGTGTCGAGATTCGTATCGTCGGCGGGGAACTCGAAGGGGAACCAGTCGCTGGTGTCGTTGAAGGTGTACTGGACCTCGGGCGGCATTTCGCTGGCGCCGGAGACCTTGATATCGTCGAACCATGCGGTTCCCTTGCTGCGCGAGTGGTTCATGGAGATCACCAGCGAGTCGGCGCCGTCGGGAGCGATGCCGCGAGCGGTCACGCGTTGCCAATCGCAGGTGCCGGCGACCGCTTCGGTGGGGATCTCGCTCAACCAGCGGGAGCCCTGCTGCCAGGCGAGGTGGGCATTGGCCTTGCCGGTCATGCCATCGGTTTTAATCCAAACTTCGAGGGTGTACGCGGTTCCCGGTGTGACGGGGCGCGGCGCAGACGACCACCGGCCGCTCGACTTTTTCCAGTCGCGAGTATCGCCGTTGCGAAGGGAATCGCGGATCATCAGGCTGCGCGAGCCGGTGCGGGCGATGGTATCGCTCCACTCGAGCACGGCGGGGGAATCGTAGGCCGACGGCCGCCAGCCGTCGGGGAGGTGGTCGCGATCGGCATCGGTTTCGAAGGAGGGGTTGACGGCGAGGTTGTCGAGGTGTGCCAGTTCGCCGGCACCGAGGGTGAAGATCAGGGCAAGGAGAGTGGTCATGGCGTGTTCTCCGATCGCGGAGCGGGAGGAAGACGGGGAAACCGACGCGAGCTTCTGCAAGAAATCATGGCAGATCCGCGAGGGGGGTGCCATAGGGTGGCGAGATTGCGTCTGCGTAGCATCGCTCGAGGAATAACTGTCGCAGGATAGACGGGCAACATGCCTTGGACAGGTTGCAGGAACTGCAAACCTGTCCTACAGTGCGACCCTCAATCCTCGAACGATGCGCAGCATGTCGTGGGAAGTGCGCAACAAAAAGGGCTCCGTTTCTGAGGTCGTGAAACGGAGCCCGAGAGAATTGTGCCTGGAGGTTGCTATTGCAGCAGGGAGCGAATCTCTTGCTCGCTCTGCATGCCCATGGCCTTTTGGACAACCTGGCCGTCGACGAAGACGAGCAGGGTGGGAAGGGCCTGGATGTTGTAACGGGCGGCAAGCTGGGGGTTCTGGTCGACGTTCACCTTGACGATGCGGCCTTCGGTCAGGTCCTGGGAGACACGCTCCAGGACGGGGGCGAGTTGCTGGCAGGGGCCGCACCAGTCGGCGTAGAAGTCGACCAGCACAGGGCCCTTGGCCTGAAGAACGACTTCGTCGAAGTTGCTGTCGTCGGCGTAGACCAGTGCCGGACCGGAGTCGGCCTCTGTAGGTTGCGTGTTCGCAGGAGAGGACGACAGTGGAACGCTCTCGACGGAGGCGGACCGCGGCAAACTGGCGGGGCAAGTCCCGGGGCCGCGGGTCATTCCGTAGAAGAGCAGGCCGGCCACGAAAACAATCACCAGGGTGGTGGTCCAAGCGGGTTCTTTGGCGGAACTCATCGAATATGCTCCTTGGTCAAGTTCATGCTTTCTGCCGCGAGCCGGAACTCGCAGGGGGGGAGGATTCCGTTATCCCCTCCAGTTGTTTGGTTGGATGCGCCAGGGGCAGGAACGGTTACATTCCCCACTTCTGGACGGCCCGCCTGTCCGGTTCTGGTGTTGCCCGGCAATGTGGGTACAATGCGGAACGATTGACGTTTGGCTATTGCCGGCACGATTCCCGCAGCTTTCAGAAGGAGCCAGGAGAAATGTACCGTCCGTTGCGTCACGCCCTGCCCGTCGTAGTGATTGTCATGTTCCTCGGAGTGCTGTTCACACCGGCGTCGGCACAGGTTCCGGTCGACCTGGTGGCCCAGCCCTATCTGCTCGATACGGGACTCGTTTCCCGTTCGATCTCGTTCGAAAATCCGACCGGGGCACCGGGCGAGGGGGGCAAGGCGGCCAGCAATCTCGGACCGACCCGTAAGGGCTCTCCTGCCCGGAGCGTTCAGCCGGGCGAGACGGTGCAACTGTGTGACATTGAAGGGCCGGGCACAATCCGGCATATCTGGATAACGACGCGGCCGATTCCGAACAACCTCCGCAGTCTCGTCATTCGCGCCTGGTGGGACGACCAGGAGCACCCGAGCATCGAATGCCCCGTGGCCGACTTCTTCGGCATCGCCCACGGGATCGTCAAGCCCTATTGTTCGGCCGTCCATTCCGTGGGCGAGAAGGCGGGGATGAACATCTGGCTGCCGATGCCGTTTGCGAAGCGGGCCCGGTTCGAGTTCGTCAACGAGGGCGAGAAGGCGATGCCGCTCTACTACCAGATCGACTACACGCTCCAGGACAAGCATCCGCAGGGCGTGGGCCGGCTGCACGTGCTTTTCCGCCGCGAGAATACGACCACGGAGAAGAAGGATTTCGAGTTGCTGCCGAAGCGCGAGGCCAAGGGGCGGTTCATCGGCTCGGTGATCGGGATCCGGAACCTTCACGATCGCTGGTGGGGCGAGGGCGAGATCAAGGTCTATATGGACGGCGACCGGGAGTTCCCCACGATCTGCGGAACGGGGAGTGAAGATTACGTGGGCCTTTCCTGGGGCATCCAGCAGACACCGTTCCTTTACAACGGCTGCAGCCTGAACGAGAACAACTACGTCTCGATGTATCGCTGGCACCTGCCCGACCCGATTGCCTGGCAGAAGGAGTGCCGGATCACGATCCAGCAGATTTCCTACCAGAAAGGGCTGGTCGAGACCGAAGACGACTGGTCTTGTTCGACCTTCTGGTACGAGCCGGTGCCGAGCGCTCCGCTGCCGGAGTTTCCGGGTGTGGCAGCGAGGACGGCCGATTTGCCTCAAGAGTAGCGTTCTGACTTGCCGTACAACAACCAGTAGACCAACGGGATCACCAGCAGGGTGAACACGGTTGAGGTGAGGATGCCGAAGATGATTGCCCAGGCGAGGCCCGAGAAGATCGGGTCGAGGGTGATGACCCAGTTGCCGAGCAAGGTGGTGCCGGCCGTGAGCAGGATCGGGCGGGTGCGAACGGCGACGCTTTGGATGACGGCTTCCCGCATGGAGAGGCCTTCGGTCATACTCTGATTGATGAAATCGATGAGGACGACCGAGTTGCGGACGACGATGCCGCCGAGGGCGATCATGCCGATCATGGCCGTGGCGGTGAAGAAGACCGGATTCGGATAGCCGCTCGGTCCGATCGGGCGATCGACCAGGACGTTGAGCAGCCAGAAGCCGGGCATGATGCCGATCATGGTCAGCGGGATGGCCATCATGATCACCAGCGGCAGGAGTCGCGAGCCGGTCTGGAACATGAGGATGACGAAGATACCCACCTGGGCGGCCGCGAAAGCGAGGCCCAGGTCGCGAAAGACGTCGAGGGTGATCTTCCATTCGCCTTCGCCGGCCCAGTGGATTTCGTATCCGGCGGGGATTGCCCAGGGATCGCCTCCGCCGGGCTTGAGCCAGGTGCGCTGGTTCCAGGGGCGGGGTTCGGCGGGGGCCGGGGTGGTGCCGTCGGGCTGCTGATCGAACTGCATGTCGAGAATTGCGTCGGCGGGGGGGCGCCCGGCCACTTCGCCGTAGACGTAGACGACGCGGCGGAGGTTCTTGTGATAGATCGTCTTGTCTTCCAGGACGGGCGAGCCATCGGGGTTGCGCTGGATGAACCGGCCGAGGGCGCCGAGTTGGACCATCTGACCTTGCTGCCCCTGGATGTAGAGGTCTTCGAGGTCTTCGATGGCTGAGCGTTTATCGCGAGCGACGCGCAATTCGGCCCAGAGCGGATCGACTTCTCCGGGTGGATGGAGGACGGTGGCGGGCATGCCGTCGAGAGCGAGTTGGAGGGTTTTGGCCACGTTTTCCTTGGAGATTCCGGTCAGCGCCGCCTTGGGCTGGTCGGTTGCGAAGACCCATTTCTGCTGGTCGGCTTCGGCGCTGACGTCGACGTCGACGATCATCGGCTCCCGTGCCATGCGGGCCTCGACAAATCTGGCGGCGGCGATTTGCTGATCGTAGCCGGCACCGACGGGGCCGTAGACCTCGGCGGTGATCGTGGCGATGACCGGGGGGCCGGGGGGAACTTCGACCAGTTTGATGTTGGCGCCGCCCTGTTTGGCGATGGCAGTCAGGTCGTCGCGCACTCGCAGCAGCATGGTGTGGGACTGATCGGCCCGGCGTTCCTTGGGGGCGAGGTTGACGCGGATATCAGCCACATTGGAGCCCCGCCGCAGGAAATAGTGGCGGACCATTCCGTTGAAGTCCATGGCCGACGCGGTACCCACGTAAAGTTGGTAGTCGCGGACCTCGGCAACGGTGGCGAGGTAGTCGCCCAGTTGACGCGTGACGGCTTCCGTCGATTCGAGCGTGGTGCCCTCGGGCATGTCGACGACGATCTGGAATTCGTTCTTGTTGTCGTAGGGCAGCATTTTCAGCGGCACGACGCGAAAGGCGGGCACCGCCATGGCCGCGATGAGCAAGACCACGACGCCGCCCAACGTGAGCCAGGAGAGAAGCCGGCTGCTGAGAATCGTTCCCAGCACGGCACGGCTGGCGCGATAGAGCGGCTGCCTGGTGACGTCGTATTCCTCCTGGCCGTTTTTCTCGCCCAGTTTTCGCAGGGCGACCATGGCGATCCAGGGCGTAATCATGACGGCCACGAAGGTGGAGACGGTGACGGTCAGGGGGACGTTGAGCGCCATGGGGCCCATGTAGGGGCCCATCATGCCGGTGATGAACATGAGGGGCAGGAAGCTGGCGATAATCGCCAGGGTGGAGAGGATCAGGGCCGGCTGGACTTCCTGGATGGCGCGGAGCACGGCTTCCTTGGCGTTCCACTTGCGCATCTTGAGGTAGCGTTCGATGTTTTCGACGCCGGTGATGGGGTCGTCGACGAGAAGCCCGAGAGCCAGAATCAGGGCAAACAGGGTGACCCGGTTGATGGTGTAGCCGGTCAGGAGATTGATGAACAGGGTGATGCTGTAGCAGACGGGGATGGCCAGGGCGATGACCAGAGCGGTGCGCCAGCCCATGACCAGGCCGATCAGTCCGATGACGGTGAGGACGGCGATGCCCAGGCTCTTGATCAGGTCGGTCACTTTGGCGTCGGCGGTTTCGCCGTAGTCGCGAGTGATGCGGTAATGGACGCCTTTGGGGATGAGGCGGTCGGCGGCTCGCGGGTCGGCCAGTTCGCCCATCCGCCGGTCGACGGCGCCGGCGACCCAGACGGCGTTGGTTCCCTTTCGCTTTCCGACGGCCACATGAACTGCCGGAAAGAGTTGGCCGGCGGGCGGGCGGGCGTTCTTCAGGTTATCGAAGCTCCGTCGGTCCTTGCTGTCGTAGGGGTTTTCTGCGGCCGGTCCGAAGCCGATCCAGGTGTAGGTGTCGACTTCGGCGGGGCCGTCGACGACGTCGGCGACATCTTCGAGGTAGACGGGCCTTTCACCGACGACGTTGACGACGAGCTTGTTCAGTTCATCGGCGCTTTTCAGGAAGGCGCCTGCTTCGACGAGGAACTCCTGGTTTTGTTGTTCGAATGCGCCCGCGTGCACGTTGACGTTGCTGGCCTGGAGGGCTTGGGCGACTTGCAGGGCGGAGGTGCTGCGTCCGGCCAGTTTGGCCGGCTGCAGTTCGACCCGCACACGGCGAGGGCGGCCGCCGATGACCTCGACGCGGTTGGTGTTGTCGATGGCCTGGAATTCGTGCTGGAGTTGTTCGGCGATCCGCCGCAGTTCGTGATCGCCGTAGAGGTCGGGGCGTTCGGACCAGAGAGTGACGTTGACGATCGGCACGTCGTCGACTTCGACGGGCTTGACGACCCAGGCCTTGACGCTCGGGGGGATCTGGTCGAGGTTGGACTGGACCTTGTTGTAGAGTTTAACGAGCGAGTCTTCGCGGTCCTCGCCCACGAAGAAGCGTACGGTGACGATGCATTGTCCCGGCTTCGACATGGAGTAGAGGTACTCGACGCCGTCGATCTGGTTGAGCAGTTTCTCCAAGCGAAGGGTCACCTGCTGTTCCACTTCGTGGGCGGAGAGGCCGGGAGCGGATACCAGGACGTCGGCCATAGGGACGACGATCTGGGGTTCCTCTTCGCGGGGCGTCAGGTAGAGTGAGGCGAGCCCGAGCATGGTTGCCAGAACGATCAGCAGGACGGCCACGTCGCCGCGGAGGAAGAGTTCAACAACGCGAGTGAGCACCGGCACTTTCTGCGATTCGCCCGTCATGGTTCCCTCCCAACAGGTCACTTTTCGTTCGATGCGATCGGGCGGAGCAAGACTCGCTCGTTCGGCTCGAGGCCGCTGATGACTTCAACCCGCCCGGGCATGCCGACTCTTCCGAGTTTCACCATGCGGCGTTCGAGCGTGTCGTCGTTGCGAACGACGTCGACAAAGGTCAATTGGCCGATGGTTTGAACCGCCTGCTGATTCAAGCAGAGATGTCTGCGTTCGCCCACGGGCACCTTCAGTCGCCCGAACATGCCCTCGTAGGCTCCGTCGATTTTGGGGAGCCGCAGTTTGACGAGGAAGGAGCGGCTTGCCGCCTGGGCCTGGGGGACGATCTCGTCGACGGTGGCCTCGAATTGCCGGTTGTCGAGGGCGTCGATCTGAACCTGAAGGGTGTCGCCCGGTTTGATTTTTCCGGCGAGGTTTTCCATGACCGGCACTTCGAGCCGCAGGGAGGTGAGATCGTAGAGGGTGAGCAGCGGCCGTCCCGGCGAGGCGATCTCGCCGGGTTCGGCGAGCGTATCGACGATGGTGCCGGCTTGTGGGGCGTCGATGACCGTGTAGCCGAGTCGAACCTTAGCCCGGGCGACCGCCTGCCGGGTCTGTTCGAGTTGGGCCTGGGAGGCCCTCAAGGTGCGATCGGCCGCATCGTATTGCGCCTTGGCGATGGCGTTCTGTTTGAGCAGTTCGGCCATCCGATCGTAGTCCTGCTGGGCCGCGCGAGCCGAGGCTTCGGCTTCGGCCACGGCGGCTTCCGCCTCTGCCAGGGCCGCGTCGAACTCGCTGGGGTCGAGGCGGATCAAGACATCGCCGACTTCAACGCGATCGCCGGCCTTGACTCGGATTTCGAGGATCCTGGCGGCGACCTGGGCTGAGACGTCGGTTCGTGCAGCGGCCCGGAGCGTGCCGATCGCTTCGGCGACGTAGGGCTGAACGATTTCATGCACCACGTCGGTTTCCGAGTTGCCGGCCGCAGTGGAGCCCGCGAGGTCGCCCGATCTGCCCGGTTGGATCTTCTCGGTAAACATCCCGGAAAGGGCGGCGATGATCGCGATCAGCACCGCCAGTCCGATCGTCGCGGGGACGATGACTTTCAGAAAGACCGACAGAGACGACAGCAACTTCATGGCCCACCTCCGAGGCTGGCGACGAAAGGTTCACCTAGGTCCGGGCATTATCGGCAACCGGTACCGTCTGAGCAGCAACGCAGGGCTGCAGCCCGAGCCGCGCCAAGAACCATACCATGGGGCACCAATTCGTAAAAGCCGATTGGAGCATGTTGGCGCCGGCAAAGGCGGTGAGCCACAGCCAAGAGGGGCTGACCCAGTGTGCCAAGGCCACGCTCAGCAAGACAACCGTGCCGCCCACCAGTCGTAGTCCTCGTTCAATCGTCATCAGTCTATCCTCCGTAACCAGGCTATTTTCGGTCAACCAGTAGTCTTTCCTCATCTGCCGCGGATGGGTCTTGCTCTGTTTCCTCGTTGGAAGCGGGTACGACCGCTCGCTCGGCGGGGACCTGGCAGGACTGGCCGCAGCAGCCTCCGCTCATACAGGTCTGGATGCCCATCGCGGGCAGGACCCAGCGATTCAAGGCGATCCACGCGATAAGGAACAATCCGATCATCAAGAGGTCTTTCATTTCGCTTATCCCTTTCGTCGATTCAGGTCACCCGTTCGGTTGATTTCAACGCAGGTGTTCGAGATTTGCGCGCACTCCAAGCGCACACGGTGTTGTGGGGGGAGACAAACAAGCGGGGAAACCGCTGGCATCCTGCCGCGGCCAGCGTCTTGAAGCGGCAAGGGAAGACGCTCAAGTCTGGGCGGCGGGAAACTTCTCTCTCCAACGTTCCTTCAAGCACTTGGACAGCTTTTCGTGGAAGGCTGCCGGCAGTTCGTAGGGTTCCCCGTTCTTGTACAAGGTGATCGTCTTGCGGATGTTGTCGACGACGATCTGGCAAGGATTGCAGCCTTCCAGGTGCTTCTTGAACTCTTCGCAAATGGGCAGATCGACGTTTCCGTCGACATACTCGTTCAAGGCTGCCATGAGTTCTTCGCAGTTCATCTCAACAACCTCCCGGTTGAAGATCGCCGGAACGGAATCCGCGTCGTGTCGGCCCAGACGCCTGGCTGGGGGATCGGTTCTGCTCTGTTGGATGCGCTGCCGGCCGGATCGGTTACGCGCAGGTTCCGCTGGAGGAAACAAGCGACCTACCCACCGCACACCCCCACTTTCGGAGCCGGCAGATGGTGCGCGACGGTATGACTTAACACGTTATACAGGAATGACTTGCACGAGGCAAGGCAATGCGGCCGGCTTGCGCAGATCACCGCGTCATTCCCGCGAAGGCGGGGATGACACGCGGGTCTCGGGGATGACACACGGAAGTCCGGAATGACGCAAGGGTCGCACGTGAAGTTCATGCATCATCCGGGCTGGCGAAGCTTCGTGTCAGGCGTGACTGCCGGCGGCCACGGGGAGGGAGTCATCGGGCGATTCCTCGGGTTCCCTCGTTTCTCGCTCACATTCACGGAGTTGGTCGACTTGGCGAACGACGGCGTTGAATTCTTCGGCGAACTCGTACCAGAAATCGTCCTGGCGGAACTGGATAGGCGGCACCTTGCGGCCTTTTGCGAGGGCTCGCATCCCGTGGCGGAGACGGACCATGGGACCGGCGAAGCGGTTGCTGACGCGGATCATGTCGGTAATCGCCACGGGCAGGACGATCAACGAAGCGATCAGGGCGGGGCTGTGGAAGTACCACAGATTCTCCAGATGAAACCAGAGGGGGCGTACGGGGCCCGTCAGAACCCGCCAGCAGAGCAGGAGCAGGGCGATGGTGAGCGTGCAGACGATCCAGTAGATGATCGCCCGGGCGACCAGTGCCCCCTGGACCTCGGGGTCGACGAACAACTGGGTCCGTGTGGTTCTTTTTGGGATTTCGGCTGACATGAGACGGCTCCCCGTGTACGGTCGTGGCGATGGGCCCCAATAGTGAGATACCTCGCCGGAACATGCCGTGCGAAGAGAAACAGGGCTTCACCGAGCCTGGATCTCGGCCGCAAGCGACGCAGGAGTCAATTTGGATCGAAAATACCGAGAAAAGCGGCGGGAAAGGTCCTCCGGCCCGGCCCTCGCCCGCGTGAATAGCCATGCAGAACCCAGAAATGGACGGTGCACCCGGGCTCTATTCCAGGAGAACTGCAAATTGTGGCAAGAAAAGCAGCAGGCACTCTCCGAGCGCCGCTGGCGGGAAATCGGGATTTCCGGCAGTTCTGCGGACGGCACGGCGGAGCGTGCCTACTACTTTGCAGTTCCCCTGGGCTCGATTCTTGCCATGGGGCGGCATTGCACCTAAATTAGTATCCAGGAGGGATTTCCGTTGAATGCGCTGCAGTTTTCGCGCGAACGAGGCTGTTCATGGGGTTGGTTCGGTCAACAAGCGTTCTCGTTCTCGTCATGGTCGCGATGGTATCCCCTCCGATCCAAGGGCAGACCTATCGGCACGGGGGGACGGAATTCGAGGCCGTTCGCCCAATGCTCCTGCCGGAGGAGAAGAAACTGCAGGTGGGAGTGGCGGAGTTTCACCATCACGGTCTCCTCCGCGAAGACGGCAAGAACGTCCTGGTCGTGACGGCGGATCGCAAGCCGGTAGCGACTCGTGTGCTTCAGCAGGGCCCCGGGGATTTCTGCCGGGTTGCCTTTCAGGTTGCCGGCCAACAGCGGGAGTACTACCTGTTCTACGGCGGCGATCCGCCCAAGGCTGGCGACGTGCCCGAATGGGGTAACCGGAGCGGGCTGCTGTTGGAAACTCGCGAGTACCGGGAGTGCAATCTGAACAGTTTCGAATCGGTCAAGGGAGCTTTCGAGAGTTCCAGACCGCTGGGAAGCGGTTATGTGGACGTAGTCCAACACGGCAGCAACCCCTTCATCTTGACGCCGGCCCCGTTTCTGAGCCGCTACTCGGGCACGCTCCACATCGACACGCCCGGCAAGTACGGTTTCCTGACGTCGAGCGAGGATTGCAGTTTCCTGCTGATTGACGAGCAAGTGGTCGTCTCGGCACCGGGACGGCACGGTCCGGAACGCCGGGCGAAGCCGGGAAACCGCAAGGACATTCAGTTGGATCAAGGGCCCCACCAGTTCGAATACTACCATGCCGCCAGCGGCCCCAACGCCATGATGGTGGCGGCCTGGGAACCGAACCCGCGTGGCGACAAGCCTGCTCCCGCGGCCATACCGGCTTCTGTTTTCCGGGCCGATTCGGTGGGCCCGGTGCTCGTCGGCCCGCCGGAGACCCAACAGGAGAAGCTGCTTCCGCACTTTTCCTTCGAGATCACCGGCAGCGTGCCGCTGCCTGAGAATCCACAGCACTTGCTGGGCGTTCAGTTCGAGAATCTCTCGCCGCCGGCCTTGCAGACCAAGTCGAAGATTGCCTGGGAGTTTGGCGACGGGCAGACGAGCGACCAGCCCAGTCCGGAACACGTCTTCCTCCGGCCCGGGCTCTATCCGGTCAGGCTGGCGATCCAACGGGGCGTCAAGAAGGTCGAAATCACCTACACGATCCAGGTTGACCAGCGTCAGGATCGCCCGAAAGACCCACCCGAGATCGATCTCTACCTGCCGATTCTGGAGACCTACGTGGTCGGGAAGCTGGATGCGGCTTCCCTTCAGCAGCTTGTGTTGACCTACCTGTGGAAGGCGGAGTTGGTCATCAGCCCCAAGTCGGACGACGCAGCAAAACCGGAAGAAGGCACCGAAGAGGCGTTGCCGGATCCGGCCGCAGAGACGCGGCAGATGTTGGAGCGAGAGGCGGCGGCCCGCCAATACTATGTGCTGGCAGTCGATGCTGCCAAGGCGGCCTTCCTGGGAGCGTCGACGGCCGCGGGGGACGAGTCGCTGTTCGAACTGGCCCGGCTGGCGGCTCCGATCGCCCGGAACATGCTGGGAGACTCCCGGCTGGCCGGCCAGATCTGGCAAGGCGCGTCGCAACGCATCTCGCGGCCCGAACTGCGGGCGGAGTGCGAATTGGCTGCGGCCGACATTGCTCTGAACGACATGCTTCTTCCCGATTACGCCAAGGCCCTGCTCGACAAGGCCAGCGCCGCCGTCGGCAAGGCGGAAACCGGCGACATGGTTTCGCGGCTGCAGCGTGTCTGGGGCGATTACTATGCCGCCGCCGGCGACGGAGTCCGGGCTAGAGAGAACTATGCGAAAGCTCAGCAATCTCAGCCCACCGATCGCAGCCAGGTCGAACAGATTGCCTGGCGTGGAGCCCATAGCCGATCGACCGAGCAGTTCCTCAAGAGCGGCCGCTTCGGCCTGGCCGCGGCACAACTGCGTGCCTGGCAGACCGAGTTCCCGTCGGATAAACTGGACGGCTACCTGCATCTGCTGCTGGCCCGCTACTGGGCCGGCCGCGGAGAGTACGCGGCGGCCATCGCGCAGGCCGACCAGCTCCTGACAATCAATTCGGCCTCCCCCTATGCCGATCAACTGCTCGCCCTGGCCGCGGAATGCGAAGAGAAACGCGACCGGATCGATCGAGCCCTGGCAACGTACCAGTCGCTGCTCCACGACTATCCCGGCAGCCCGTTGGTTCCGCACATACAAGGGGAAGTCAAGCGTTTGGAATCACTTCCGAAGCAATGACTCAGCAATTGCCTTTGTTTCCCATTCCTCAAACCGAAGAGACGACAGCATGTTCTCCAGCAGAATCCTTCTCGCTTCCCTGGCTCTGGCATCCGTGATCGCATCACCCGGCACAGTTCGCGCGGTTGAATTCATCGGTCACCGCGGCGCGTCATACGACGCTCCGGAGAACACGCTTGCCTCGGTCAATCTCGCTTGGGAACAGGGGGCCGACGCCGCCGAAATCGACATCTATCTGACGAAAGACAAACGGATCATCGCCCTGCACGACAAGACCACGAAGAAGACGACGGGGGTGGACTGGAAGCCCGGCGAACGGACGTTGGCGGAGTTGCAGACGCTCGACGCCGGGTCGTGGAAGGACGCCAAGTATGCGGGCGAACGGATCCCGGCGTTGGAAGCCATTCTCGAGACGATTCCACCGGGCAGGAAGCTGGTCATTGAGATCAAGTCGGGGCCCGAGATTCTGCCGTATCTGGAGGCCGTTCTGGAGGCATGCCCCAAGTATCCCAGCCAGATTGTCATCATCGCCTTCGATTGGGAGAACATCACCGGCGCCAAGCAGCGGATGCCCAAGGTCCCCTGCTACTGGCTCTACGGCACGACGCCCAAGGTCGACAAGGAAACCGGCAAGATCAGCGATCGTCCGGACGAGTTGCTGGCTCGCTGCAAGGACGCCGGACTGGACGGTCTCGACCTGAAATACGACGGCGAACTCACGCCCGAATTCATGGCGAAGATGAAGGCCGCGGGGCTGGAGTTGATTGTCTGGACCGTCAACGAGCCGGACGTGGCGAGGCGGATGGCGGCCCTGGGCGTGCTGGGCATTACCACCGATCGTCCCGCCTGGTTGCGAGAGCAGGTGCAGGCGGCCGCGAAGTGATCCGTTGCCTGCGGATCGCCATATTCATCAAGCTGGAGAATACACCGTGCGTCTGACAACCATCGTCCATGCAATGGTACTGGTTCTCGCGGTACTGACGCTCCCTGCCGGCGCGGCCGACCTGACGATCAAGCTTTCCGGTGCGGAGAAGATCCGCTTCGTTGGAGCGTTTCAGCGTTGGGACATGGACGGCAATCCAACTCGCCTGGTCAATCCGAAGGCGAAGATCGACCAGCCCGAGGTCGACGCCGCCGCCAACGACACCGGCGGCGGCAAGTGGGTCTTCAAGAATCTCAAGCCGGGCAAGTACGACGTGGTGCTGATGGGCGAGGACCGGCTGCGGATCGAGGGTTGGGAGTATGCGCCCGTGCTTGAATTCGATCCGTTCCTGCCGGCAACGGCCACCGTCGAAGATGCGTCGGTCCGCGAGTACATCGTCGACCATATCAAGAAGTCGCGCCACTACGAGAACAGGGTGGTGCCCTTGAATCTCGGCGGAGATTCGAAGAGTGTGCGCATTCTGATGATGCTCATCCGGGACCAGCAGACCAGCTACGAGGGCGAGTTTCCGGGCGCGGCGACGATGCGTTTCGAGATCTGGCAGTATGACAATCAGTACGGCGGTTGGACGAAGAACCGGCGGACCCGGGTGATGCACCGGGTACTGCTCGATCGCGACGAGCTTCGCAAGTGGACCTGGTTGTGGGAGCCGAAGCTGGGGGCTGTCGAAGTCAACTCGGACGACGTCACGATCGACTACGCCGTGCCGAGCCGCACGGAGAATGCGACTCAGGGATTGCGGCCGTATCGAAATAGGGGCTCTTCCGCAGAATCTGTGGAAGAACCACCTGAATTCGAAAGACTATGTGGCGATCTTTCTTCGGCCCCTTGCGTCCTCCTACGTTTGCGGCTCCGCCCAACCGAGGCTACGGCGGACGGCGTCGCGCCAGCGACGGCAGAGAGCATCCCGTTTTTCGGCGGGGATACGGGGTTTGAACTCGCTGTCGAGGGCCCAGTTTCGGGAGACGTCCTGGATGTCGTTCCAGAAGCCGACGGCCAGTCCGGCCAGGTAGGCAGCGCCCAAGGCGGTGGTTTCCGCAACCCGCGGTCGGCGGACGTTGACTCCCAGCAGGTCTGCCTGGAACTGCATCAACTGGTTGTTGACGGAGGCGCCGCCGTCGACGCGGAGATTGTGCAACTGGATGCCGGCGTCGCGTTGCATGGCGGAGACGAGATCAACGGTTTGATAGGCCATCGACTCGACGGCGGCCCGGGCGATGTGCGCGGCGGTGGTGCCGCGGGTGATTCCGAGGATGGTGCCGCGGGCGTCGGAATCCCAATGGGGCGCACCGAGGCCGACGAGGGCGGGCACGAAGTAGACGCCGCCCGAATCGGGGACGCTGGTGGCAAGGCGTTCGACCTCGGCGGACGAAGAGATGATTCCAAGACCGTCGCGCAGCCACTGGACGACGGCGCCGGCAATGAAGACGGATCCTTCCAGGCAGTAGGTGACCTTGTCTCCGATCTGCCAGCCGACGGTCGTGAGCAGGTTGTTTTCCGACCGGACTGGGCGATCGCCCGTGTTGAGCAGGAGGAAGCATCCAGTGCCATAGGTGTTCTTGGCGCTTCCGGGCTCGAAGCATGCCTGGCCGAAGGTGGCGGCCTGCTGGTCGCCCGCCAAGCCGGCGATGGGGACGGTACGCCCGAGCCATTCGGCGTCGGTCTCGCCGTAGACTTCGCTCGAAGGTCTCACCTGGGGCATCATGGCGCGGGGCACTCCGAGGATGCCGAGCAGTTCGTCGTCCCAGTCCATGGTGTGAATATTGAAGAGGAGGGTGCGGCTGGCGTTGCTGGGGTCGGTGATGTGCAGTCGGCCACCGCTGAGTTTCCAGACCAGCCAGGTGTCGACGGTTCCGAAAAGGATGTCGCCGTTGCGTGCTTTTTCGGCGAGTTCGGGGTGCTTCTCAAAAAGGTAGGTCACCTTGGTGCCGGAGAAGTAGGCGTCGAGGAGCAAGCCCGTCTTGTCGCGAAAGGTCTGCTCGTGCCCTTCGGCCTTCAATCGAGCGCAGATGGGTGCACTGGCACGGCTCTGCCAGACGACGGCGTGGGTGACCGGCTTGCCGGTCTTGCGATCCCAGAGAATCGTCGTCTCCCGCTGGTTCGTGATGCCGATGGCGGCCACCTCGTCGGCCCCGACGCCGGAGCGTTCGAGAGCCTGGCGAGCGACGGCGAGCTGCGATTCCCAAATCTCGATCGGATCGTGTTCGACGAGTCCCGGTTCGGGGAGGATCTGGCTGATTTCGCGCTGAGCACTGGCCCGAATGGTCCCGTCGTGCGAGAAGACGATGGCACGGCTGGAAGTCGTGCCCTGGTCGAGGGCGAGAATCGCATTTCCCATCGAGGTTCACTCCTTGGATTGAGGTGAACACAGTCTAGCGGAGCCGGACCACCCGTTCAAGGAGTCGACGTCCCTCCGCTTGTGTTGTCGGCCTGCTGCGGATAAACATGAAGGAATCGCCGCCCCGTAACGAATTAGCCGGGCGTCTAACTGGTCGATTTTTCTCGTTCGCCTGCCCTATTCCCGCCATTCATCCCTGTCCCTCTCTTTTTCACCTGCAAGATGCCGCTTCTTCCCCCCGTCAAGCAGTTTGTCTCGGATACCGGAGTCCGCGTCTATCGCATCCCGTGCGACGTCTTTCCCCGCCTGTCGGGTCGCGTCTACCTTCTGCTCGGGCTGGACGTGCCCACGCTGGTCGACGCGGGCAGCGGTGCGGAAACGTGCATGCGGCAGTTGTACGAGGGATTCGAGCAGGTTCGCAGCGAGTACGGCGAGCCGTTTGAGTTGGGCGATCTGGGCCGCGTGATTCTGACCCACGCGCACATCGACCATTTCGGCGGTTTGCCCGAGATCGTGCGGCGTAGCGGAGCCGAGGTGGCCGTTCATGAACTCGACCAGCGGGCCGTGAGCGCCTACGACGAGCGAGCGGTGCGCAGCCGCCATGCTTTCGATCGGTTCCTGCGGCAGGCGGGAGTCGAGCCGCAGCGGCGTGGGGCGGTGCTCGACGAATTCGGTTATCTGAAGGGACGCATTCAGAGCGTCCCCGTCACTCGCGAACTGGTCGACGGCGAGATGCTCGACGGCATCCGGGTGATTCACACGCCGGGACACAGCCCGGGACACGTCTGCCTGGCCGTGGGGGATCTTCTTCTGGCCGGGGATCACATCCTCTCGCGCACCGTGTCTCAACTCTGGCCCGAGAGCGTGGCGGCCTGGACGGGGCTCGGCCACTATCTCGACTCGGTGGAAAAAGTGGCGCGAACCGGTCCTTACCAGTTGCTGCTGAGCGGCCACGAACCGGTGATTCACGACCTGGGCGAACGGCTCGAACAGATCCACCAGGCCCACTCTCGCCGCCTCGAACGGCTGCTCGAAATCCTCCACACTTCGGCCCGCCCGATGACGATCGACGAATTGAGTGAACGGATGTATTCACGGCAGCAGGGCTACCCGGCCCTGCTGGCGTTGACCGACGTAGGGGCGCGGGTGGAGCATCTGGAGGAACGAGGCCGGATCGTGATTGCCGATCTCGAGGAGGTTGCCGAAGAGGCATGCCCGGTTCTGCGATATCGGTTGGCGTGAACGGTTTCTCGTAAGGCCGGGAGCGAGAACACTGATCGACGCTCATTCACGCTGATCCTGTTGCCAGTGCCGACTAGCGAAGATACGCGTTCGGCATTCTTGCAGGGGCTCGCCTCAGTGCAACACCGGGCACAAGTCGAACCACTGGCGGCCTTGCTGCTGCATCCAGGCGGTGGAAGTGACGGGGCCCCAATCGCCTTCGGCGTAGAGGCCCAGCGGCGGGGCTGAAGAACTGTCCCACACCCGCTGGATCGGGTCGATGATTCCCCAGGCCAGTTCCACTTCGTCGCTGCGTGAGAACAGGCTGGCGTCGCCTTGCATGACGTCGAGGAGAAGCCGCTGATAGGCCTCGGGCAGGTCTCCGGCGAACTTGGTTCGGAAGCGGAAGTCGAGATCGGTCATCCGCAGTTTCATGCCGGCGTCGGGGACCTTGGTCTGGAACTGGAGTTGGATTCCTTCGGCCGGTTGGATTTGCAGGATGAGGCGGTTGGCCTCGAAGGTCTTGACCGATTCGGTGTCGAACATCAGGTGCGGGGGCTGGCGGAACTGGATCACGATCTGGGTGGTGCGGCAGGACGACGCTTTGAGGGAGCGAAGATAGAAGGGCACGCCCTGCCATCGCCAATTGTCGACGGAGAGCTTGACGGCGCCGAAGGTGGAGGTATTGCTTCTCCGGTCGACGTTCGGTTCGTCGCGGTAGGAGCGATATTGGCCGCGGACGGTGCTGGCGACCACGTCTTCTTCGCGCATAGGCCGCACGGCGCGGAGGACCTTGACCTTTTCGTCGCGGACCGAGTCGGCCTCGAAGCGAGCCGGGGCCTCCATGGCCGTGAGGGTGAACAATTGCATGAGGTGGTTCTGGAACATGTCGCGGAGGACGCCGGCCGTCTCGTAGAAGCCGGCCCGGTGCCCGATGGTCACTTCCTCAGCGGCCGTGATCTGCACGTGGTCGATGTAGTTGCGGTTCCAGACCGGTTCGAAGATCGTGTTGGCGAAGCGGAAGGCCAGGATATTGCTGACCGTTTCCTTACCCAGGTAGTGGTCGATGCGGTAGACCTGGTGTTCGGCGAAGACCTTGTGGACTGCTTCGTTGAGTTGCCGGGCCGAGTCGAGATCGGTGCCGAAGGGCTTTTCGATGACGATTCGCCGCGGGGCCCGGCTCTCCTCGGCCATATTGGCGGCGCCGAGGTGGGCTGCCGCGGGCTGATAGAACCGCGGTGCCGTGGAGAGGTAGTAGACCCGCGTGGCGGGTTGACTTTCCTCCAACTCGTCCAGATAGGCGGCCAGCCGCTGGAAGCTGTCGGCCTGTTCGATGTCGCCGGGGAGGTAATGGATGGCGGGGGCGAAATTCTGCCAGTTCTCCTCGCTGAAGCGATCGCCCACGAACTTGGCGGTCGAGTCAGCCAGTTCGGCTCGCCAGGACTCGTCTGTGTATTCGGTTCGCGAGGTCCCCACGATCCGCGTTCCCTCGGGCAATCGGCCTTTGCGGGAGAGTTCGTAGAGCGCGGGGATCAGTTTGCGACTGGTGAGGTCGCCCGACGCACCGAAAATCACGATCGTGTGGGCCATGGCAGATTCCGGCTGATTGGGAGTGCTGGTGTCCGCAACTCAGCCGGAATTATACGCGGGGTTCAGAACCACGAACAGGTGAATCCGCCGTCGACGTTGAAGGCGGCGCCGGTGATGTAGCTACCGGCATTGGCCGACAGAAGCAGGATGGCAGTCGCCACGAGTTCCTCCGGCTTGCCGTAGCGGCGCATCGGGGTGCCTCGCATGATGTTGTCGACCCGCTGCTGGTCGAGCAGTTTCTTGTTCTGCTCGGCCGGGAAGAAGCCGGGACAGATCGCGTTGCAGCGAATTCCCTTATCGCCGAATTCCTGGGCGATGTTCTTGGTGAGGTTGACGACGCCGGCCTTCGAGGCGGCGTAGGCAAACACTCGCGACAGGGGAAGGTGCGAGGTGACGCTGCCGATGTTAAGGATGGAGCCTTTGCCCGCCTTCAGCATTTCGGCAATGAAGACCTGGCAGGCTTCCATCATGCCCTTGAGATTGACGGCGAAGATCTTGTCCCAGAGGTTGGGGTCGACTTCGAGGAACGGGTTGCCGGCATTGATGCCGGCGCAGTTGACGAGCATGTCGACCCGCCCGGTGACCTTCAGGGCTTCGGCCAGAAGGGCTTCGAGCGAGGCTCGCGAGGTGATGTTCACTTCGGCGGCCGAGGCCTTGCCGCCGATCTCTTCCAACTGGGCGACGCGTTTCTGGCAGGCCTCGAGGTTCATGTCGGCCACAACGACGTGGGCCCCAGCCTGGGCCAAGCCCTTGCTGAGGGCGAAACCGAGTTCCCCCGCTCCGCCAATCACCACGGCCGTCTGGCCATCCAGTCCAAATAGTTGAGTGAGAAAGTCGGCCGTTGCCATGACATGCCTCGTGGGTTGTGGAGCCGGCAATCGCGTGTCTTCCTGGCTGGATTGACGGTTCGGGAGCTAGGGGAATGGTGGAACGATGGAATAGTGGAATAGCGAGGGCAGTGGGTGTTTTCTGTCCTCGCTTACGCGTCGGGTTGGTGTGGTCTATTCGGGTTGTTTGCGCTCGCGAATCCAATCGGTGTGGAAAGGGCCCTCGCCGGGCTTGTCGACGCGCTTGTAGGTGTGGGCACCGAAGTAGTCGCGCTGGGCCTGGAGCAGGTTGGCGGGCAGTCGTTCGGAGCGATAGCTGTCGTAGTAGGCCAAGGCGGCGGCGAAAGCCGGCACGGGAATGGCCAGGTCGACGGCCGTTTTGACGACGTTGCGCCAGGCGTTCTGGGCGTTCTCGACCGCTTCCTTGAAGTAGGGGTTCAACAACAGGTTTTCCAGGTTCGGATCGGCGTCGAAGGCTTCCTTGATGCGTTCCAGGAAGACCGCACGGATGATGCAGCCGCCGCGCCAGAGCATGGCGATCGGGCCGAACTGGAGAGGCCAGCCGTGCTCCTTGGCCGCCGCCTGCATCTGCACGTAGCCCTGGGCGTAGCTGCAGATCTTCGAGGCGTAGAGCGCCTGGCGAACGTGCTCGACGAACTCGGTCTTGTCGCCCTGGTACTTCCCTGAAGGTCCGCCCAGTACCTTGCTGGCTCGGACCCGAGCGTCCTTGGCGGCCGAGAGGCTGCGGGCGTAGACGGCCGTGGTGACCAGCGTGCTCGGGGCGCCGAGGTCGAGAGCCAGTTGGCTCATCCACTTGCCGGTCCCCTTGGCGCCGGCCGTATCGAGGATCAGGTCGACGAGGTCGCCGCCCGTCTCGGGGTCCTTGACGCTGAAGATGTCGCGGGTGATCTCGACGAGGTAGCTATCGAGTTCGCCCCGGTTCCATTCGGCGAAGATATCGTAGAGTTCGGCGTTGGAGACCCCGAGGGCATTCTTCAGCATCCAGTAGGCTTCGCAGATAAGCTGCATGTCGCCGTATTCGATGCCGTTGTGGACCATCTTGACGTAGTGGCCTGCACCTCGCGGTCCGACCCACTCGCAGCACGGGATGTCGCCCTTCGGCCCTACCTTGGCGGAGATCGCCTGGAAGATCGGCTTGACGAGCGGCCAGGCCTTCTCGCTGCCGCCGGGCATGATGCTCGGTCCAAAGCGCGCGCCCTCTTCGCCACCGGAAACGCCGGTGCCGATGTAGAGGAGGCCCTTGGACTCGACGTACTTCGTGCGGCGTTCGGTATCGCGAAAATGGGTATTGCCGCCGTCGATGATGACGTCGCCCGGCTCCATGAGTTCAATCAACTGTTCGATGACGGCATCGGCCGCCGCCACCTCGGGGTAGAGCTGGTCGGCCGGTGCAGGGACCGCGTCGCCCGACTTGATCATGAGCATGACCTTGCGGGGCTTGGCCAGTGCGTCCACCAGTTCTTGCAGCGAATGGGTGCCGACGATCTTGCGGTTCTTCACGTCGTCGCGACCGACGAAATCGTCGACCTTGCTCGTGGTGCGGTTGTAAACGGCGACCGAGAACCCATGGTCTTCCATGTTGAGGACAAGGTTTTCGCCCATTACGGCCAGGCCCATCAGGCCAATGTCACATTTCTCGGGCATTGCGGCTTCCTACGTGGTCAAGTGGTGAGTGAGGTGATATCTTCCAGACGCCGCCTGCCAGAAACGGGCGGCGTCGCCAAGAGCGGGGTCGGAAGGCCGCCAAGCCAAGGGCGGCCTCAACTCGCTCGATTCCGATTGATTGAACCCGCCATTCTAATGTTCATTCAAGAATTGAGCAATATGCCCGACGGCGATCTGCAACTGACCGAGGCGTCAATCACAAGTAGTTGTTGGAAAAGCTCTTACGCCGGAGAAGCCAGTCCGCTCTCGGCGGCAGGAATCGCGATTTCTTGGCACAGATCTCGCTGACAGCGTTGCGTCAATTGTCGCCTGAGAAGACGTAAAGAGTCTATTTCCGCATCGGCTTGGACATTCAACGCAATCCTGGGCGGTAACGCCGTGGGTATCCACTTGGGCGGGATGCGAAGAGAGGGGATTCCATCCAACTTCGACTGGTCGACTGCCCTTTTGGCGGGTGTCGATTCCTGTCGATGGATCAGTCGCACGTTGCGTGAGAGCGCGTGGTCCGCCCGTAGGTGCCGATGAGCCGGATGAGGCTGCGGCGTGCGCCGTGGGCATTGTCGGGGCGGGCGGCTTCGTTGGCCACGACCTGGGCCATCACGCTCACTCCTCGGTAGCCCGCCTGGCGGCTGTCTTGCGACAGTTGCCGGCCGAGTTCGGCCACTCGCGACCAGTTGCCATCGGTCGATGCCTGCACCATTTCATCGATGGGTGCCATGAGATGGTCGATGGACCGGACAACGCGACTGTGATTGGCGGACATCTGAGCCGCCAATTGACCAATGTTCGGGAGGGATCGCTGGGCCATGACAGAGAACCGGTGGGGTGGGAGGGTGAGGCGGGACGGGAGCGCGGCGTCTTCAGTCGCCGGCATCCCGTATGGTCCCTGCTCTGCGGGCAGGCCGTTCGACACAAGCATACCCTACAGATTGGATGCAGGCGGCATTGGAACGTCGGTCCATCCGGCAAGAGCGTCATAACCGGTTGAGTTCCCGGATGGACAAACGCTTTCGAGACGAGTTTGGCCTCAACAAATACCCGACCGTCTCCGGGTTCCTCACTTGCCGCGAACCATCTTGGTCAATTCCTGCCACGCATATCGTGCCAGCGACCAGTTGGCGTTCTTGAGGATTTGCGTGCCGAAGGCTGTGACGTAGTAGGGGGTGAAATAGACCTTCTTTTTCAGCTTTCGGCAGAGGTCATCCAACACTTTGCGATCCTGGGCCCAAGGAAGCCGGACCCAGGGGAGCGTTTCGGCGTCGGGATGCCAATCGCCGACGAGGGCTCCGCTTGCGGCGGCGATCTCGTAGGCTTCGGTGGCGGGGTAGGGTCGCAGAACGGCCAGGTTGACCGTGCTGGGGCGATTCTTGCGAATGAAGTTGAGGGTTTCGTCGACCGATTCCGGCGTTTCGCCAGGATAACCGATGATCCAGCTCGAATGGGAGAGCATGCGGTATTTGCGGGTCAGCTCGCAAGCCCGTGCGTTCATTTCGACGGTGGTCTTCTTGTTCATCGCATCGAGCATGCGTTGGGACCCCGCTTCCATACCGAAGGCCACCAGATAGACGCCGGCCTGTCTCGCCTTCTTGGCCAGGTCCTCGTTGAAGACGTCCACGCGGCTCTTGATGCGAAAGGAGATGTCGAGCTTCTCGGCTACGATCTTCTCAAAGATCTCGATGGCCCGTCCGCGGTGGCCCGTGAACGTGTCGTCGCAAATCTCGACGTCGCGAATGCCGCGTTCCCGGATGCCGGTCAACTCGTCGACCACGTCGTCGGCGGTGCGGAACCGGTATTTCTGGCGGAAGTTGTAGCAGAAACCGCAATGGAACGGGCAGCCTCGGCTCGTGAACAGGGTGTCGACCGGCTTGGCCCGAACCATGATGGAATGGTACCGTTTCTGCTGATAGGCCCATTCCACAAGATCCCGGGCCGGCCGGGGAATGTGGGCGAGTTCCGGAAAGTCGGGTTCGGGGCCCTGGATCACGCGGCCATCCCGCCGGAACAGGATGCCCGGCACGTCGTCGAGCGGGCCGTCGACCAACAGCTTCTCAGCCAGCATGACGAGTGAGCGTTCGGCCTCGCCGGTCAGGCCGAAGTCGACGTCGGCGAACTGTTCGAGCGATTGGACGGGCACGGCATTGACATGCGGCCCTCCCAGAACCAACCTCGCCTCGGGTACCCGGCTCCGGATCGATCGGGCAAGATCTCGCACCTGCCTGAGGATGTCGGAGTAGAGCGAGATGCCGACCAACAGGGGCTTGAGGCCGGCTACGTGTTCGGCGACCTCCTGATCGGACATGCGTGCGGCATTGGCGTCGACGACATCCACTTCGAACCGGTTCTCGCGGAGCGCGGCCGCGAGATACAGGAGGTGCATCGGCGGATAGCATTTCTGGGCCAGTTCGTGGGCGTAGGTTGCGCAGGGGTTGACCAGCACAATCTTGCGGTTTTCTTGGCGATTCATCTCCACAGTCCCAGCATCTCCCTGATGACGGCCATATCCAACCGGCAAACCCTGGCGAGGCGCAGCTTGCCGACGCAGACGCACCCGTCACATTCGGGAATCGTCAGTCTCGAAAAAGCTTCGCGAAAGCCCAGCGACACTGCGTCGTAGCTGTCCTGGCTTATACCGTTGCCGCAGAAGATCAGCGTTCCGTCCGGCATCATTGTGGCGGTAACCAGCGGGCAGACGCAGCCCGGCGATCCGTTTTCGAGCAGGTCACAGTAATAGTCTAACTCACTGAGTTTGCTGGCGATCGCCTTGCGGCGAGGTTCTGAGGAGCGTTTCAGCCGCCGCAGATACTGTAGCGCTTTGAGCAGATCCTCTTTCGGAGGAATGCACGATTCGACTTCTTCCTGTCCGAGATACTTCGGAGTCAGCAACTGGAAGCAGAAGCCGGCCCCCAGTTCCAGGCCGTAGTCCAGGACTTCGTCGATACGCGACACGTTCTCGCGGGTCAGGCAGGCGATCAACTGGACTTTCACGCCGGCGCCGCGAGCCGTCTCGATCGCTTCTGCCGCTTTCTGCGACGTCCCACGGCCGCGGAGGCCGTCCTGCACGTCGGGCGGACCGTCGATGCTGATCTGCAGCAGATCGAGAGGGCGGAGTTCCTCGATCCTCTTGGGGACGAGCATCCCGTTCGAGTTGAGTTTGCACCCGACGCCGCGGCTCTTGACGTGCCGGATGATTTCACCGATATCGTCGCGCACGAGCGGCTCTCCGCCGGTGAACGAGATCAGACGAACGCCGCAGGCGACCATCTGGTCGATCATGTCCTTGACGGTGGACGTATCGAGTTCGTTGACCTGCCGCTGATCCTTCCATTTGCAGTAATGGCAGTCAAGATTGCAGCGTCCGGTGATCAGCCAGGCCACGGCAATAGGGATGCGTCTTCCGGTCAACTTGTACCGGAGTACGGAGAGTCCCATTTTGACGGAATTCGAGAGATTCATCAGTCCTATCCGTACCGGGGCATTTACTCGCTGCCTGCAATGCTCTGTTCGACGCTCTGACTGCCGGGCGCTGTCGCGGCGTTCTGCGGCGAGTCGGGCGGTTCTGCGGAATCCAGCCGGTTCTCTTTGCCTCGCTTCGTTTTGAAGTCCGTTGCCGATCTCAAAAGTGGGAACATCCATGGGATTCCCAGGATTGCCGGCAACACCTGCATTCCGAAGGACATGGCCAAGCCCACGGTGAGCAGGGTGGCCGGGTCGGCGTAGCCCTTAAATAACTCGATCACCGCCGCCTCGCGCGGCCCGATTCCTCCCATAGACGGTATGTTGCCCATCAAGACCACGACCGATCCGTAGGCCAGGAATTGTCGGAGGGAGGGGAGTTGGGCCCCGTCCGGCTGTATGGCAAGGAGCATCATGGCACAGACGAACGGCGGACGCAATTGGAACAGAACTCCGTACGCCAGGAAGCCGATCTTCTGCAGGGGCGAAAACTCCTCAAAGGCGACGAGGACGCCGGAGCCGAATCGTGCGAGCTTCGGATGGAGACGCCCGGCAACGGCAACGATCGCCCATCGAAGCCGCCGCGAAGAAATCAGGGCCAAAACGGCCAGGCCCACGAGCAGATGCGCCGCCAGTCCCCACAGCATGGGGACCTTCGCCATGGCGACGAATCCCATATAGAGCCAGAAGACGGTGCCGAAGAGATTGACGGCTTTGTCGAACAACACGGAGCCCGCCGCCCGGCTGAAGCCCAGTGTCTCCAGTTTGCCGAAGTGCAAGGCGTTGACCAGTTCTCCGACCTTGAGGGGGACGGTGAAACGGATGGGATCGGAACCCAACCGCACGCGGAATACTTCCCAGTAAGTAACGTCGGCTCCGAGCGCCCGGAGGATCCGCCACCACTTGTCGGCACCGACGAACATGTGAATTGCAGCCGAGATCGCAAGCGTCCCGCCGAGAATAGCCCAATTGGCGCGGCTCAGATGTTCCGCGATCGTTCCCAGCCGGATTTGGGTCTTCCAGGAGAGCAGAGCGAGAATAGCCGCCGAAATGCCCGCGGCGACCCAGAAGCGTTTTCGTTTGAGAAAGCTCATGGCAGGCCTGCCCTTCCGGCGAAACACGGCGGCTTCCTCGGATGTCGTCTGGTTCGGTTCGGGGAATAATGAATTCGATCTCGCATGGGGTAGGACCGTCATTTCGACCGGGTATGGCTTCGCAAGATGGAATGAAGGACCTTCCTCGAGTAGATCGACACGTAGGCGGCAAATCGCAGGTCGCGGCAGCGCAAGGCGTTGACTGCCTGGAGGACGGCCATCAGCGGCGAGGGGATCCACGTCAACCAGCGAATGCGATTACCCGCTGCGAACCACCGTGCGACGCGTCTTGGCAGGAGCGGCAGGACCTTGTACAAGGCGGCGAACCCGGCCACCAACTTGCGATGCTCGGCGCTCCCTGTTGCCTGGTCGTAGAAGTCGCTTTCGTGCCCTTCTGCAAGACTTTCCACGGCGCCGGCCGGCAGGTCGCCGGCCTCCATCGCGTGCGCAACAATGTCGGCCGTCGGATAGTAGACCAGATGGTGAACCTTGATGCGTCCGAGGTATTCCAGTTGACCGTAGCGTTCCACCCCGAGCAGATGATCGTCCCGTGACTCGTAGGGGAGGTTGAACATGTGGTCCACGTCGTAGCGAAGTCGCGCCTTGCTGCAGCAATCGAAGGCCGCCAGGGCATCCTCGCTGGATTCCCGCCGGTTGAGGATCTTGCTGCGGATCTCGTCGTTCCACGTCTGCAAACCGAACTCGACCGAGTAGCAGCCGCCGTCCTTGAGCATCTGGGCGGTTTCCAGATCGAATCCGGTGACTGTGCAGAAGCACTTGAAGGGTGCGCCGATCTCCTTCTTGTAGCGTCCCATGAGTTCCGAGAGCCAGGCCTTATTGCCCGAGAGGTAGGAATCCTTGAAGATCACCTCGCGGAATCGGTGTCGCTGCTTCCCCGCGGCCAACTCCGCCATGACCGTGTCGACGCTCTTGCGGCGGAAGTACTTCCCGCCGTAAAGCTTCTTGGAACAGGTCTCCTCGCAGAAGGAGCACGAATAGGGGCAGCCTCGGCTCACCATCGCACAGTAGCTCGAACGATGGGACACGTAGGGCGCGAACAGGTCCTTGTCGGGAAGGGGCAGAGCATCGAGGTCGACCAGTTTCGCGGGCTCGGTCGACTTGACCTCGCCGCCGCAACGATAGTAGAGGCTGCCTGCTTCGCGGACGTCGCGCCGGCCGGCAATCGCCTCGAGCAGATCCGCGACCACGCCTTCCATCTCTCCCGCAATTACGTAATCGACGCATGCGTGGCGCATGACGTGCGTGGGCACGAGCGAGGGATGGAGCCCCATGAAGACGATCGGCACGGCCTTCTGCCCCTTGATGTGCTCCGCCGTCTCCAGGCACCAGCGGTAGGTGTTCGAGAGGACCTGAAACAGGATGACGTCGGGTTCCCAACTCGCGACCGCGGCCGGGACGCGGTTCGGACGGGCCAGGAGTCGGGCCAGGAGAGCAGACTGAAGGACGTTGTCCGTCGCGCCGAAACAGTCCGGGTCGTAGACGAATCGCACCTGACGGCCGGCCCCGCGCAGGACCGCGGCGAGCGTTTCCAGATCGAGGGCTTCCCGGATATGGTACCGGCCCCGATAGACGATCATCACTCTTTGCGGCGAGAGGTTGTTCAAAGGAGACACTCTGTCGTCACGAGAAGACATGGATTACGGGCGTGGCGAAGCGTGCCGAGGAATCGCCAACCTCTTTTCGGGGATACTAGAAGGGCTGGCTCCACTTGGCGATCTTCTTGTAGTCACGGAGCTTGCCCCTGTCTTCGCCGTAGCACTGGAACTTGTGGTCGGCCGTCGACACGCTCTCCTGGCGGAGCATCATCTCAACGAAGGCCAGAAACTTGCGTTTGAATTCCGACCAGGACCGGACCTTGAGCGTGTGTTTCAGCAGGAAGAAAGGACGCCCATGGTACTTCTTGTAACAGCGCAACGCGAGTTCATCGATCTCGTCGTTGCTCAATTCGGTCCAGGGGCGGGGCAGCGCCTGCTCCACCGCGTTGCCCAGGATGTACTCCTTCCAGTAGTCGTAACCCGACTCTCGCACCAGGTCGCGCCAAAGGGACGTGAGCGGCTTGGCGGTCGTTTTGGAGAACTGGATGTAGTCGAGATCGAGCGACTTGGCGAACTTGAGCGTCTTGTTGATCGTCTGCCGGGTCTCGCCGGGACTGCCGACGAGGAAGAACCCCAAGGCGCGAATGCCGTGTTTCTTCGTCAGCCGGATCGACTCGCGAATCTGTTCCAGCGTGGTGCCCTTGCTGACCCTATCGAGCATCTCCTGGTCGCCCGATTCGATTCCGTAATAGACACGGCCGCAACCGGAAGCGGCCATCTCTTTGAGCATCTCGTCGTCGACGGAATCGATCCGGGCACGGCATGCCCACAAGATATCGAGCTTGCGCCGCTGGATTTCGCGGCAGATTCCCAAGGCGCGTTTCCGATCGATGAGGAACTCGTAATCGAAGACGTCGATTTCGCGAATGCCGTACTGGTCGTAGCATTCCTGGATTTCTTCGACAACCGTTTCTACGCTTCGCGGGTTGTATTTGGTCCTCCCCGCCTCGCAGAACATGCACTTCATCGGGCACCCCTTACTGGTGACCATTACGGTGAAGTTCTTCCGCTCGGTGGGGAACTCCGCGTAGAGCTCGTTGGGCAGCAGATGGCGGGCCGGGTTGGGGTAGTCGTCGAAGTTCTCTTCCGGCGGGTCTTCCGTACGCACCACACTGCCGTTTCGCTTGTAAGCCAATCCCGGCACGTCGTCAAAATGGCCGCCGCCCTCGATCTCCTCCAGTAGGCGCGGCAGGGTGTAATAGGCCGAATTGACGCAGCCGAAATCGATCTCCGGGGGGGTGACGGATTCGAGCGGGTAGACTCGCAGGTTGTAGCCGCCCACAACGACCCGCACTCCGGGCAATCCGCCACGGAGGTAACGGATCCAGTCGAGGGTCTCCCGAAACATGTAGGTGGTCATCATGAAGCCGAGCATATCCGGCTTCCATTGCTGAAGCCGGGCGAGGACTTCGTCGGGAGAAAGCTGCAACGTGCGGGCATCGATGAGCGTCACGTCATGGCCGGCGCGTTCGGCAATGGCGGCGACCCAGGTCAACGACAAGGGTGGAAACAGCCCGAAGTACCGTTGTACGATCCGCAGATTCTCTTCGTGCAGCTTGTAGGCAAAGGGATTGAAGACGAGTGCAAGTCTCATGAGACGATGGAACACCTGATGAGTACGAAAGGGTATGACGGAAGACGAACAGCGATCGGTACTGGAACCGAAACAACGACCGGAAAGCTACTCCAGGTCACTGACAATAGTCGGACAAGGGCTGAAGTGCGTCGATCGGAGTCTCTCGCACCCGCTCTCTCGGGTGGAATACGGGAGCGACAATCCCGGCCGAACTGCACCCCTGCTGCCCCCGGTCTTCAGCCTGTTTCAGCGAGTTACGAGTTCTCTCAGTCAGCCTGCTATTATATTCGATGTACCCGGCGAAGTCCCCCCCTTTTGAGGATCGAAAACGGCCCTCAGCCAGGCCGATCCATCTGGAGAAATGTCATGGGGTTCGCAGAGGATCGATCCCCCCCAGGTTCCCAGGTGGTTGTTTCAGGAGTTGGGGCCCGACCTGGCTCTTGCTTGCGTATTCGTCACGTTTTCGGAGCACCAGTTCGGCACGTTGCTCGTTCCCGAGACGGTGCAGGAGCTGCGAAGCCCGGTAGGCGTTCAGGGCTGCCGCTTCATAGTCTCCGGCGGAAGCCTGGGCCATCGCCAGGATTTCCAGTGCTTCGGGGGCGTTGTCACCGGTGAGCCGGCAGGCTCGCGAGGCCAAGTCGATTGCTTCCCGGGCATTCCGCAGTTCGGACACTTCGGCAGTGGCATCCAAGTATGCCAACCCGAGCAGAGCCGGTACGTGGTCGGGGAGGTGTTCGAGTGCGATTCGAAAATGGCTCGCAGCTTCAGACGGTCGGTCGAGTTGCTGGAGAGTGAGGGCAAGATCCGTCTGGATCGCCGCGTCGGAAGGCACGAGACGGGCGGCTTCGATCAGGTGGGGCAAGGCCTCCTCGGGGCGACCGAGGTTTCTCAGCAGCAAGAGCCCGAGACTTCGGCGGTCTGGGAAAAACGTCGGCTCGAGCTCCACCGCCTTGCGGTAATATCCCTCTGCCTCCTGATACCGGCCTGCCTCGGCGGCCAAGGCACCCAGGTTGCTATAGGCGCGGGCATCCTGCGGGTCGTTTTCGACGGCTTCCAGGAACAGGCGTCGGGCCTCGGTGGCGTTCTCTCTTGCCGCCATGACGACGCCAAGGTTGCACAGAGCACCAGGGTTGCGAGGGTTGATCTTGAGAGCCTGCCGACATGCTTTTTCGGCCGCGTCGTAATCATTCTCGCGAATCGCGTTGGTCGCCACGCGGACGAAGGAGTGATCGTCGAGGAAACGCTGACTGATTCGAGCGATCGTCTGCCCTTGTGTGTTGACAAATTCCGGGATATTGGCGGCCCGGTCGGGGGAAGTGAAGTTCTCGAGCAGAACGGGGGGGCTGCTCCGGCCTTCGTCGTCGAGATGGGTCAGAAAGAGCTGGGTGTACGGCGAATTGGGCTTGGAGGAGAAGACCAGCCAGCGTCCGTTGGGAGACCAACTGTGCCACGAGTTCATCCGGCCGGTATTGCAGTCAAGGCGTCGTGCCTCGCCACCTTCGGCGGGAACGATGAACAACTCGCTATCCGGTTGCAGGAGCATGAAACTGTTGGCGCGGCAGAAGACGATCCATTTGCCGTCCGGAGAGACCTTGGGGAAATAGTTGCTCATTCCGTTGCCCGAGGCTCCGTCAAGCGGCTTGGCCTCGCCGCCCGCACCTCCGTTGAACGGGATACGGTACAGGTCATAACGAAAGAGCTTTTTGCCGTCGAGAAACACACGGCATTGTTGGGGCGTGAGCAGGATTTCGCGGCCGTCGTCGTCGGCAAGGTAGTAGGCCTCGCTTCTGGCAAAGACCAGGTACTGGCCGTCGGGACTCCAGGCCGGACTGCACTGGACGTACTTGGGATCGTCGGCGCCGGGGAGCGGGTGGAACTGGCGGGTCTGACGATCGTAGACGACGAGAATTCCGCGGATCGGGAAGAAGAGTTGGGAAAAGGACAGGTCCGGTCGCGCGAGGAACACGGAGCGATCTTTGACGGTGCTGACGACATAGCGTCCGTCGGGCGAAACCTGGGACAGGAAGCCAAAGGTGGGAACATCGTCCTCGGGGCGGTAGTCGTTCCACGAGATGATGTGTTGGGAATCGAGTACGGTTTCGCGAGCTACCTGGACAAGGGCATAGGAGCCTTTGTCGTTGGCGTAATCGACGTCCATGCCAAGCAGTTCTCCGTTGCGGGAGAAGGAGTGGCAGTTGCCGCAGACCGGCAGATTCTCGAGGACGACCGGCGGCTGTTCAGGCGATGCGACACCGCCCATCCGCCAGCGGATGCGGGAGGGATCGCGAACGGCCTCGGCGAAAGGGAGAATGACCTCTCGGTAGAAAATCGGAGCCCCGACAGCGTCTTTACTAACAGAAAAGGAAATCGTTGCAGCGGTCCTGATTTGATCCTGCCGGTCGAGATCGACCCCCAGCACGCGGAAATGAGCCGAATTGCCGGCGGCAGAAGATTTGACGGTTTCCCAGGCGTCGACCGGCGGCTGCCACTGTGGTTCGGAGCAAGGAAAGTGCAGGGCCGCACCGTCGGCAGAGGTGACGCTCACGACCCACCCTTCAGACTGCGGGTCTTCCCAGCGGAAGGTGGGAGGGGGGAGTTCCGGAGGGAAGAGCGTGTTGTCCTGGGGATAGTCGACTACGAGGGGCGGGTAGTCCTGTCCTGGTTCGCAGGCCGCCAGTACGGAGTCGACATCGATCGGCCGATGCCGCAGTCGCAGGAATGCGACGAGAGCGGCAACCACCGCCAAGGACAGCAATCCGACTCCAAGACGGAAGATGAACTTCGACTTCATTACGCCCCCAAAGTGGAGATCCCGTGCCCGTCTGGTAACTTCATTGTGTCCCAAGGAGAGGCCCACGTCCATGGCACCTCAGCGGCACACGCTGCTGAACGGGAGACGCTGTGCAGATCACGCTTGCTGTGGGGTGAATGTTCCGCAATAATCGGGCGTCACGGAGCAACGCGGCGTTTGCTGCTTGCCCCGCGGCCCTCCCATGGTCAACCCACGCAGGCCGCCGCACGGGCATGGCGGCCGGCTGGTCAATGAACATCAAAGTCCTTGCGTCCGGGCATCCGAAGGATGAAGAACTCGATTGCCGTTCGACGAATCCTGGCCGGCCTGACGATGCTCGTTCTCTTGGCCGTCTTCTATGCCAATCGTTGCACGTCGACAGGGGTCAATCCGGGCGAAGACGTTGTAGAACACGACCTGCCGCTTGGGCAGTGGTATGTCCGATCGATGGAGCAAGGCAGCTTCCCGCTGTGGAACTTCCACAAGGCCTACGGAATTCCCGCCTGCGAAACGCCGCTGATGGGGCCTTACTATCCCGGATTCGCCGCCTATTTCCTGCTGCCCCTGGGCTGGGCGGTGAACCTCTACGCCATGACGGGTAACGCCACTCTCACCTGCTACTACCACACGGCCGGCGATTCGGGGCTTCCGGCCGACCTCTGTTCCCTGCTGAATATCAAGTACGTCGTGGAGGAAATCACCGATTCCGGGCAGTTGGAGCGTTATCGGCAAGGGGGATTTGACGTCGTCCGCACGATGGAAGCGGATGACGGCCCCGCTGCGAAACGTTTTGCGCTGCTGCGGAACCAGAAGTGCTTTCCGAGGGCCTTTCTTATCGAAGGGGCCAGTCGAGCGGAGATTGCGGCCATCATGCCGGCGACCGCAGGCACCGATTCTTCGGCTTCGCCAACTCCAGTTGCGCCGGCCCAGCTCTGGCAGACTCTCTCCGGTTACAGGACGGTCTCGATCGAGCGAGCGGCAGATACCTACAGGATCGACTATGTCTCCGAGCAGGACGGGCTGGTGTGTTTGAGCGAGATGCACGATTCGGGGTGGAAGGTCAACATCGACGGAGTTCCGGCCGAAGTCCATCGTGCCCTGGAACACTTTCTCGGCGTGCAGGTACCGGCGGGGGTCCACCGTGTGGTGTTCGCGTACCGGCCACGGCCGATCTACCTGTTCTGGACGATCAGCTTCTTGACCCTGGTTGCGTCGCTGGGCGCTGCGGTCGCGACCTGGAGAAGACTCGCGGCTTCGGCGCCGACCGAGGCCCCTCTCGTCAAGAAGGAAGCGTTACGGTGAAGCTTCTTTCTCTCCGATTCCTGCACGGACCTCCTCCAGGGCCTGCTGATAGATCAGGTTGCCGCGTTCGAGTTCGAGGGCCCGCTCCAGGGCCGTGAGCGCCTCCTTCAGATTGCCGCCTTTGAGTTGTGCCCGCCCCAGCAGATAGAAGTTGCCGCCGATGGGGGCCAGATCGACGGCCTTCTGAGCCGATCGCTGGGCTTCGGCGGCGTCCTTATTCCCGTCCAGATACAGTTTGGCCAGGCCGGCATACCCCTCGTAGCGATCGGGGATCAATTGCTGGACGCGGCGAAAGGCCTTTTCGGCATCGTCGAAACGCCCTGTCTGGCTTGCCAGGACGCCAATGTTGACTTGATGGACGGGATTGCCGGGTTCGATCGCGGCCAGTTGCTCAAGGAAGTGGAGGGCCTTCTCATACTCCTGCGACTGTTGATAGATCGAGACGAGCAACTGGCGGCACTCCAAGTGTTGGGGGTCGATTTCCGCCGCTCTCGTCCAGAGCTTCAACGCCTCAGGCAAGTCTCCGCGGGCGCCATGGACCCTACCTATGTCGGTCAAGGCAAAAGCGGCGGCTGAACGGGTCTGCGCGAGTTGGACCTCGTCGGAGACGCTCTCGACTTCGGGTTCGCGCCGGTCTGCCGACTGCGCCGGCATTTCTGCATCGCGGTATTTCTCGGCTTGCTCGGTCTGCCCGAGCCCCGCGAGAGCGGACGCCAATCCGTCGCGAGCGGTGGGGGAGGTCGGGAGGATCTCCAGGGCCGCCAGGAAATACTGTTGTGCGCGCTGGTAGTTCTTGGCTTCGAGATAGACCTGTCCAAGCCGGCAATGGCCCTCTGCCGATTGCGGCACTAGCCGGAGGTGGGTCTGCAAGGGCGCTTCCGCTTCGGCCGTGCGGCCTGAGTCCATCAAGGCCTGGGCCAGAAGGAGATAAGCGTGGCCGATCGAGGGATCGAGTTGGACGGCCTTTTGGAGGTAGTCGACGGCGGGAGCATTCTGGTTTTGTAGGAGGAAATTGGCCTGGAAAGAAACCTTCGAGTCGACGATAAGGGCGGTTCTTCTTCACTCTGGCGGAAAGGAGTTCCACCATGCCCTATGTTGCGGACGACGACTCGAAGGCGGCCCGGAGGATAACAGGAATCGAGCAGCAGTTGCAAGAGGCAAGATCAGAGTTTGACCGATGGCTGGCGGCAGGAGGCGCGCCGAAGGGCGCCTCGGAACTGGCCCAGCGGGAGCGGGAGGGAAAGGTGTTGACCGATCGGCTGCAAGCTTTGGCCACCGCGTTGGAATTGCAGCGGGCCTTGGCCAGCCCGGCATTGCACCAGCAGGAGCGGACGCTGGCCAAGGCCTCGCCCAAGAAGATGAAGGACTTCGGCTATCGGCCGGTGACGGTGCAGTTTCTGGGAGGAGTGGAGGTCGAGTTGATGGCCCGCTACTGGTGCCGCAGTCAAGCCCGGGCCGAGAAGGGTAAAGGAAGCTACTTCGGCCTGGTGCTGTTGGGCGTGTGCGACCGCACGACGCCCGCGTTGGCCAGTGAAGTGGCGCAACTTGCCGCGGCGCTGAGTTCGTTCGAGGATGCCCGGGCGAGGTTGCAGCAGATGGGAGTCAACATGTCGATCCGGCGAATTGCCAACGTGGCCTATCACTTTGCCCAGCGGGCGCGGAGCCAACAGGAACTGGATGGCATGGGCATCGAGGGTTCGTTGGCCGGCAAACGGGTGGTGATCTCCACGGACGGCGGCAGGCTTCGCATCCGCAGGAACAAGCGGGGCAAGAGAACTAAGAAGGGACGAGCGCGTTACCGCACGGATTGGCGTGAGCCCAAGCTGTTGGTGATCTACGTGGTGAACGAAAAAGGACGGATCGCTCAGGGTTTCGCGCCGGTGATGGACGGCACGCTCCAGGGCCCGGACGAAGTGTTTCGGCTGATCGAATTCTACCTCCGCCAGTTGGAGGTTCACGAGGCCAAGGAGGTCTTGTTTATTGCCGACGGGGCAACGTGGATCTGGAATCGCGTCACGGAGTTGTGGCGGCGATTGGGGCTGGTGGGAGTTGTCCGCTGTCGGGAGTTGGTCGATTTCTACCACGTGGTCGAGCACGTCTATGCCTTGACGGCCTTAAACAAGTCTTGGCGGGCGTCGTATCGGAAGCAATGGGCCACGCGGCAGCGACGCCGTTTGTGGCGCGGCGAACTGAAGGCGTTCATCGAAGATGTGCAACGGCTCTGTCGAGGAAAGCGAGGCAAGGACTGGGCCCGCGAACGGGACTACTTGCTGCGGAATGCTCGCGCCGGGCGTCTGGACTACGCCAAGGCGCGTCGGGCGAAGATGCCGATGGGCAGCGGCTCGATGGAGAGCGCCGTCCGCCGCGTGATCAACTTGCGACTGAAAGGCGCGGGCATCTTCTGGCACGAAGACCACGCCGAGCAGATGCTCTTGTTGCGGGCGTATTACAAATCGAAGCACTGGCAAGTCCTGACGAACAAAGCCTTTGCATCCCCGCTGACCAATGCCGCATGACTCCTACGAAACTGCAATGCTCCCGTCGACGGCACGGTCGTACTGGTCATGGTCCAATGCGTCCCAGCCGAGGCAGTAGTAGGCCAAGGCGAAGTTGGGGTCGCACTCGAGGCACTTGTGCCAGCAGGCGACGGCCACCTCCAAGTCGTCGAAACGCCGGTGGACGGCGGCCTTTGAGTAATACGCATCGGGGTCTCGAGGGAACCGCTGGACGAGCTGTTCGGCCGCTGCGAATGCTTCGTCTCGAAGGGCCCGGGCTTCCGGAGACAACTTGGGGAGGGGCGACTGGCGGCGATCGGTCGCGGTGTTCCCCTGTTGGCGCAGGGACCAGACCACAAGCAGTGCCGTTGCCGCGACCAGACAAGCAGCGACGCCGAGCCCCACAACGAGCCGACTGGCGGACCGGCGAGGTTCGGTGGGAACCGGATCGCGTTGTATTTCTACAGACACGGGAACCATCCAGGCAAAAAAACATCGCCCCGTAAGAATACCGGGGCGACGTGTGAGACGATCATCATGGAGCGGGAGTCAACAGGATTTCCGGGTCAACTGCCCGAGCCCATCACTTCCTTCAAATCGACGGTGACTTCCTTCCCCTCTTCAACCTGCACGGTCACGGGGGACTTGTCGGCTGCGTACTTGCCTTGCCACTCATCTGTGACTTCGGCCCCCGTTACGATTTTCGCCACGCCTACCTTGTAGCTGCCGGCTTCGACCCCGGTGATGTCGAAGGAACCGTCTTCCCCGACGGCTCTCACCATGCCGGCCCCGCCGGCCGTTGGAACGAACGTCACTTCATAATAGACGTAGCCGTCCTGGTAGTCGGCCAATTTGGCAGGCTGGCCGCCATCGAGCAGCTTGCCTGTGGCCTTCACACCAGTAACCGGGGCACCGCTGCCGCCACCGCCACATCCGGCGAACACCGTGCAACTGAGCATCGCCAAGATCCCAAGCCAAACCATCGTACGCTGCGCCATCGCGTTCATCCTTTTCAAGAAGCACCAATGCAAACAGTCTGCCAGGCCGATTTTTTGGCGGCGATCGCGCCAAAGCGAAACACCACATCGTTGCGAGACGACACGGTGCCGACCAATCGAGAAACGACCTGGAGCGGAGAGTAAAACAAACAAACTGGCTACCTCCGCTCCCTGACAGAGGGGAGGCAGCCAGCGCGAAAACATTAACAAACGTCAAAGTGAACGTGAAAACCGCCTACGGCACTTGCACAACACCGCCGTCGGCCCTGTGGCCAAAACGCGCGAGGGTAATGGCGTCGATCGTGTAGGAGATGAAGTGGACCGACCCGTCGCCAAACAGGGCGTTGAAACCGCCAGGATGGCTGGATCCAAACTGCGAAGTTCCGGCCGTGACATTTGAGTATCCGAGCCTTCGAGTTAGATCCGAGTCGGAGCACGGGGGGAAGTCTGCGCGGCAGATGTTGTCCTGATCGTTGGCTGTGGCATAGCCCGTGTCGTCGTTTCCGGCCGTTCCGAAGCCGTTGGGATTCAGGGCCTTCTCGCCGATCATGAGCGTGTTGGACGAGCCGTCCTTTAAGGAGGCGAAGTCCGTCCGTTTCTCGCTCGTGTTTCCGGTGCCTCCGGATTCGACATAGCCCCGGCTCCGCATGAAGACGCCGCAGTAGTTGTCGATGGCGTTGAAACCGTCAAGGTTCAGCGCCGTCGAATCGGCATAGAAGCCTCGCGTGATCAAGTGCCCCATGTCGTTGGATCCGTGCGCTCCTGCATAGTCGACCATTCCGATCAACTGACCATCAACGGGACTCACCGCGCGTTCCTTAATCTGGGTTCGGTGCGACTGCCTGCGGTAGGCCTGCGGCTGACGACGGCTGGGGCAATAATAGGCGGGAATCACACCCGAGACGGCCATCAGGCCGCGATCCAGACCGACGTCGCCGGTTGTGGCCGGTGCACCGCTTGCCTCATGGATCGCGCCCTGCTCCATGAAGGGAAGGATCTGGTAGAACTGACCGGCGGTCTGCTTGGGGGCGGTGTCAGGCTGTCCCGAGTCGTCGGTCCCGCCGAAACTGGGATAGCTCGTCCAAGTGCGACCCGCATGGGGGAAGATCTTGAACGTGTCGTGATGATTGTGAATGGCGATTCCCTGCTGCTTGAGATTGTTCGTGCATTGAGAACGCCTGGCTGCTTCGCGCGCAGCCTGCACTGCCGGCAAGAGCAGTGCAATCAAGATGCCGATGATCGCGATCACGACCAGCAACTCGACCAGAGTGAAACCTCGTTTTTGCATCAGTCACCCTCCAAATGAAAAATGGTGCATTATCCGAAAGAATGCCTCTCGGTCTCCGGAGTCGACGCGCCGAAATTGTGGCGAATACGGTAACAAACGAGAGTCTATCGGCTACTCAACGGGATTACAATAGCTTAGATGTCTCGTTTGCGCACTTTTTGCCAAGGCAAACGGCTTTTGGTGATACGAAAATGTCCCGCAAACAGCAACAAACGTTCAAAAAACGCAGTGGCACGCGTAACAGCGAATACGGGCCAATAGCACACATCCGACTGAAGAGGCAAGTACAATAACCCGCTCTCTAAATCTAAAGGTCAATGCCCAGAAAGAATGTTCATCCACCTGTTAGTGGGGGTGCTCCTGGTATTGCCGGATCTGTTTCTCAAGATCGGCTGCCAATTTGGCATCTCCCATGGCCTTGGCCAGGTCGAGTGCTCGTGTGGTGGCGACGACCGCCGCGCCCGGGCGTCCCGCCTGGGCATAGGCGGTGGCCAGGATCAACTGTTTGTTGACGGTGGGACGCCGATCGCGTCCCTGGGCCCACTCGGCCAGCGAAACGGCCGCTTCGGGGCGGCGGAGTTTGTCGTCGGGGCAGGTCGCCAGCAGCAGAGCCAGGTTAAAGGCAGCGTCGGCGTAGTCGGTATCAACCTCCAGGGCCTTCTCATACTCCTGGATCGCCCGGGCATATTGCTTCGTTTCCTGCAAGTGCTGGGCGTAGGTGAGATGGATGTCGGCGAGGGTCTCGCGGACCGATCGGAGCTTTCCTTTCGTTCTGTCGTGAGCGCGTGTGACGAGTTCGACGGCGCGGTCGAAGTCGCGCAGGGGCGGTTCCCACGTCGCCAGGCACCAGCCGAAGTTTTCCAGGGTTTCGAGGGCGTTGGGACGCAACCGCAGCACGGTTTCGTAATGGGACGCTGCTTCGCGAGGGTTCCCGTGCCGTGTGAAATGGTCGCCCACGGCGTCGTGGGCACGGGCGTTGTCGGGATCGAGCGCAAGGCAGTGCTGCCAAACACCCAAACTGGTCGACCAGACGGAGACCTGAAAGGAACTCCGCACGGCCAGGGCGATGACGATTCCGCCAAGTGCAACCGACAGGCCGGTCTTCAGTAGGCGTTTTTCGATTCGCTCGACCAGCAGACGCAGCACGGCGGCGACCGCGACGGCCACTCCGATCAGCGGCACGTAGAGAAAGCGGTCGGCACGGTGGATGTGGTGGGGGATGATCTGCAGGGTGGGAGCCAGGCCTATGCCGAACCAAACGACACCGAACAGGACCAGGGGTCGACGCCGGAAGAACCAGAGTGAGAGGAGGCTGCCCACGACGGAGACGATGCCAAGCAAAACGCCGGGGTCGAGAAACCCGCTGGGATAGAGCCAATCGTAGAACAGGAGCAGTTCCTTAGGCCAAACAAGCGTCTCGAGGTGGAGCCAATAGGCGTTGAGACCGACGAGGGCGCGCCCCTTGAGCGTCAACTCAATCAGGTTGATCGGCTCTTCGGCGGCGAGAACGGTCCTGCTCACAAGAGCTACCAGCGCGATCAACCACAATGGGCCTGTTCCCAAGGCCATGCGGAGCCACTTCCGACGCCGGACCATAAGGAGATCCCAGGTGGCGGCAATCGCCGGGACAATCACCGCGGTGACATGGCTCAAACAGGCGGCAGTACAACACAGCACGGCGCCCAGGTGACAGAGCCACACGGTCTGGCGGCGCCCGCCGCCATCGGCGAGGCGCCAGGCGCTGATGTGGAAATGAACTGTGCCGAGCGAGCCGAGCGTCGTCAGGAGTTCTTCCCGGCCGGGGATCCAGACAACCGGCTCGACGACGACCGGGTGAACTGCGAAGACTGCGCCGGCAAAGGTCGCCAGCGCGACGTCCCAGCGGGGGTCGATCGAGCGGTCGCCGGCCGCCGGATCGGCCAATAGCCGCCTGGCGAGCCAGAACACGAGTAATGTGTTTGCCAGGTGGATCAAGACGTTGACGATCTTGAACCCGCCGGGATGGAGCCCGCAGATCGCACGGTTGAGGGCGTAGCTCAAGGTGCGGACCGGGTAGTAGCCGGCCATCTCCCGGGAGGTCAGGATGTGCTTGAGGTTCTCGTACGTAAGTTCTTGGATGTACGGGTTTTCGACCACGAGTTCGTAGGTGTCGAAGTCGATGAACTCGAACCAGGAAACCCGGTAGAAGACGGAGGCGACAAGCAACACAAGCAGTCCGGTCGCCAGCCACACGGGCCACCTACGCGGGATCGTGGCGCCCGCGAAGTCCAGCCTGTCTTCGTTGGCGTTGTCTTCACCCATACCCGTGCTCCCGAAACCACTGCCAAGCATCGCGGGCCGATTCTTCGACGGGGCGTCTGGCGTAGCCGAGTTCCTGTTCGGCTCGACGGCTCGAATAGGTCTTGGGCAATCGGGCGATGCGGACTGCCGCCGAATTCACGTCCGATTCATGGCCGGTCAGCAAGGTACCCAGATCCCCGATCCAGCCGCCGATCATCGAAACGGCGACACCCGGACAGCCGAAGGGCCTTCTGCCGCCGGTCACGTCGGCGAAGAGCCGAAAGGCCTCGAGGTACGACATGGTCTTGCCGGCCAACAGGTAACGGCGGCCGCACTGGCCGCGTTCCACGGCGGAGAGGATGCCCGCGGCAACGTCGCGTACGTCGCAGACGCTGAAATGGCCGGGAGGGGCAACGAGGGCCCTTCCGCGGGCGACCTCGAGGAGCATTCGCCCGGAAGACGGCTTCCAGTCCCAAGGTCCCAGCATGAAGCCGGGGTTGACGATGACTGCATCGAGCCCTCGGGCGATCTCTTCCTGAACGACCTGCTCCGCTTCCCGCTTGGTAATCGCGTAACTGCACCCCATGGGATCGGCCAAAGGCGTGTCTTCGTCGGCCGGTTCCTTGAGACTGCCGACTCCCGCGGCATCGGTGGACGATACGTGGATCATTCGAGCACCGCTCGCGCGGGCCGCCCGGGCGACATTCCGCGTGCCGTCGACGTTGACGGTCCGATGGACGTCGAGGTTGGAGCGGCCGATGTGAACGTAGCCGGCGGCGTGGATAACCGCGTGGGCGCCCTGGCAGGCCTGCTTGAGGGAATCGGGTTGACAGATGTCGCCGCAGACGCGTTCGACGTCCAGCCCCTCCAACGGGCGCGGATCGGAAGACTCGCGAACGAGGACTCGAACCCTCGCGCCCCGGGCGAGAAGCTGACGGACGACGTTGTTGCCGACAAGACCCGTTGCGCCGGTGACGAGAATGTGGCCTGGAGCCATGCCAGAGAATCCGTGTTCAGAGTTTTGCGGTGGGTCCCCGAGTATTGTATCTCACAAGTTGCCGGAGACACAAACGGGGACGGGATCTGGCTCGATCGACAACGGGCCAGGAACCGGGTCTTTTTCGAGACCCTTCCCGATCCAAAACATGGGGCTATTCGAACGGCCATCGATCTCCCAGGGCGTCGCGCTGGATTGCGGTAAGCTGCTCGATACCGGAGCGGGCAAGGTCCAACATCTCCAGAAGTTGTGACTGGCTGAAGGTGGCTTCTTCACCCGTGCCCTGGATTTCGACGAACTGGCCGGTGCCGGTCATCACGACGTTCATGTCGACGGTGGCTGCCGCATCTTCGGTGTAATCGAGATCGAGAACGGGGCGGCCCTCCACCAGCCCGACGCTCACGGCGGCTACGCTCGTTCGCAAGGGGAAAACGTGGGAATCGGGCCGTTCCTGGGTGGAGACGGCAGCCAGACAATCAACCAGCGCGATCAGTGCCCCGGTAATTGAAGCCGTTCGGGTGCCTCCGTCGGCCTGGAGGACGTCGCAGTCGACGGTAATCATCCGCTCGCCGAGTTGCTCCAGGTCGGCGACGGCCCGCAGGCTGCGCCCGATGAGCCGCTGGATTTCGGTGGAGCGGCCGTCGATCTTGTCTCGCTCGCGTTTCTTGCGAGGGGAAGTGCTGCCGGGCAGCATGCCGTACTCGGCCGTAATCCAGCCCCGGCCCTGGCCTGCCATCCAGGGAGGAACCTGTTCTTCCAAGCTGGCCGTGCAGAGGACCTTCGTGTGGCCGGCCTCGATCAACACGCTGCCGCCCGCAGCGCCCGTAAAGCCTCGGTGCACGCGAATCGGTCGAAGTTGATCGGGTTGTCGGTGGTCGTGTCGCATGAAGTCTCTCTACGCAGGATCCGAGACGGCTAATTGCGTCTTCGAAACGCTGAAGGCACATCTCTCGCTGCATGAACGATTTGCACAATCTCAACGCCGATCTCTGCCGGAGTGTAGAAGACGGCGTAGTTTCCAACCGAGAAGCTTCGAATCCCCGAGGCCAGGTCATCCCTGGATTGGCCCATTTCCGGTTCAATTCGACTTCATGGCCTGAGCGTGCAATTCTGCCTTGAATGCTTCTCGATCCAGGGGACTTGAGAGCCCCTGTCCGGTCTTCTTCAGGCGTTCACGAAGCTCCCGCGACAGCTCGTCATGCTTCAATTCCACTTCGCGGTAGAGGCGGATTGCCTCTGCGGCAAATTCCTCCGGCGAGCGAAAGTCGCCGCGGGCGATCTTCTCCTGAACATACTGTTCGATTCACGGTTGCGAGCCCAGCAGCCACGCCAGGATGCCTTTCTGGGCGTGCATACGGTTGCCGGCCTGTCGAACGACCACGCTGGCCTGGCTGTCGATGACCTCGTCGGTTACCTCCTCACCCCGGCGGGCCGGCAGACAATGCATGAACACGGCGTCGTCCGGCGCCTTGGCCATCAATTCGGCGTTGACCTGAAAGGCGGCAAAGGCCTTCTGCCGTTGCTCCATCTCGGCTTCCTGACCCATGCTGGTCCAGACGTCGGTGTAGACCGCACAGGCGCCGGCCACGGCCTCGGCGGGATCCCGGGTGACCACCAGGTTGAAATCGGGAACCTCGCGCCGGAGTTTCTCCAGAAACGGCGCGTCGAACTCATACCCGTCCGGTGCGGCGAGGGCGAATTCCATCCCCACCTTTCCACAGCCCAAGGCAAGGCTGCGAGCCACGTTGTTCCCGTCGCCGATCCAAGCGAGTTTGCGGCCTTCGAGCGATCGGAAGGTTTCACGCAGGGTGTAAAGGTCGGCCATAGCCTGGCAGGGGTGGGCGTAGTCGGTGAGGCCGTTGATCACCGGGCAGGTGCAATGGGCCGCCAGGTCGACGACGGTCTGGTGCCGTTTTGCCCGGACGACGACCACGTCGACCAGTTCGCCGAGGACGCGTCCGAAATCGGACATGCTCTCGCGTTTTCCGAAACCGACGTCTTCGCCGAGGAACATAGCTCCGCCGCCCAGATGGATCATCCCGGCCTCGAAGCTGACGCGGGTGCGGAGCGACTGTTTTTCGAAGATCAACGCCATCACTCGGCCGGGCAGGAGCGGCTCGCGAAGTCCTCTCTCGTACTTGGTCTTGAGGTCTTCAGTGATGGCGAAGATTCGCTCGATCTCGACGGAAGTCAGATCGCTCAGAGTCACGAGATGTCGCATACTACTTCTCCCCTTACCCACGTACGCGTGCTTGAAATGGCGGCCTTATTGTGCGGTTTGGCTTTTCAGGACCTCGGCCAGAATGTCGCAGCCTTCGTTGGCCTGTTCTACGGTCAGATTCATGGCCGGCAGCAAGCGAAGGACCGTCTTGTGTGTGCAGTTGATGAGCAGGCGGCGATCCATGCATTCTTTGACGATCGGTGCGCCTTCGATCGACAGTTCGACGCCGATCATTACGCCGACGATACGAACCTCCTGGACGATTTCGCATTCGGCGGAGAGTGCCTCGAGTCGCGAACGGAAGACGTCGCTGATCTTGCGGGTGTTTTCCAGAAGACCTTCGGCCTCAATCATCTCAAACGCGGCGATGCCGGCGGCGGCTGCGAGCGGGTTGCCGCCGAAGGTGGAGGCGTGCATTCCCGGGCGGAGGCTGGGAGCGATTTCGGCGGTGGTCAGCATGGCCGCTCCGGCCACGCCGCCGCAGATCGACTTGGCCACGGTCATGACGTCGGGCGTGACCCCGAAGTGCTGGTAGGCGAACCAATCCCCCGTGCGCCCGCATCCCGTCTGGACTTCGTCGAACACGAGGAGCAGGTTGTGTTCGTCGGCCAATCGGCGAAGGCCGGCCAGGAAGCCGTCGGGCGGGATCCGCACGCCCCCTTCGCCCTGGATCGGCTCGATCATGACGGCCGCGGTTTCTTCATCGATCAAAGCTTCGACGGCTTCGAGATCGCCGTAGGGGGCATAGACGAAGCCGGCCAGCAAAGGGTTGAGCCCTTCGTGGTACTTGGGTTGCGCCGTTGCCGAGATGGAGCCCATGGTTCGCCCGTGGAAACCGCCTTCGAAGGTGATGATCTTGTAGCGGTCTTTCGGCGTGTGGAGCCGGACCAGTTTGATGGCGGCCTCGTTGGCCTCGGCGCCCGAATTGCAGAAGAAGGCCTGCCCGCCGAAACTGCGCCGGCTGAGAATCTCCGCCCATCGCCCCTGGGCTTCCGTGTACCAGGTGTTGGGAACGTGGATCAGCTTGGCGACCTGGTCCTGCACCGCCTTGACAACCGGGGCCGGACAGTGCCCCAGCAGATTGCAGCCCCAGCCGGGGAAGAAGTCGAGATAGCGATTCCCTTCGGCATCCCAGACATGCGAGCCTTCCCCGCGGGTCAAGGCCACGGGATACCGCCCGTAATTGGGAATCACATACTGCTGGAAGAGTTGGATGATTTCCTCGGAACTCAACGGGCTGGCAGTGGCCACGGTTGCTTCTCCTGACAAATTGGGAACGAACGGGCGGAAGTCTCATCAGACAGGCCAGTCGCTTCCCGGGTTCGGTTATGCCTGAGAGATCTCGGTTCCCACACCCCGGCTCGTATAGACTTCAAGCAGCAGGGAGTGGCGCAATCTCCCGTCGATGATGTGGATCTTCCGCACGCCGCATTCCAGCGTTTCCAGGCACGCCTGCACCTTGGGGATCATGCCCGACTCAATGGCCCCCGAGGCGATCAAGTCGCGAGCTTGCTGAGCGGTCAAGGAATGAACGAGCGAATCGGGATCGTTCTTGTCTCGGCGCACGCCGTTCACGTCGCTCAGAAAGACGAGTTTCTCGGCACCGAGCGCCCGGGCGACGGCCGTAGCCGCAGTGTCGGCATTGACGTTCAGCTTCTGCCCACTCTCGGCAACGCACATGGAAGGAATGACGGGGACGACCCAACGACGGCACAGATCGTCGATCGTCTCGCAATCGACGCGAGTCACCTTTCCCACGTGACCCAAGTCGATGTCGCCGCCGTCGGCGTCCTTCAGGCCCATTCGCTCTCCGAACAGGACGTTGCGGGTGTCGAAATTCAGGCCCTCGGCTCGGCCTCCCAGACGATCGATTTCGTCGACGATCCGCCGATTCACCGACCCGGCCAGGACGCGTTCGACGATCTCGAGGACGGCGTCGTCGGTATAGCGTCGTCCCTGGACCCAGCGCGGTTCGAGGCCGGCGTCGGCCATTCCGCGGCTTATGGCCGCTCCGCCTCCGTGGACAATCACCGGACGCATGCCGACCGTTTCCATGAAGACGACGTCGAGGAGCAGGCTCGACATGGCCGCCTCGTCTTCCATCACGCTGCCGCCGAGCTTGATCACGGTGACCTTGCCGCGGAACTCACGGATCCACTGCATGGCTTCAATGAGCGTGTCGGCCTTCTGAATCGCTTCTCGCAACGCGGACCAACCTCCAAGGAAAAAAACAGCCCCGGGCAATACGGGGGGGACTGTCCGGGGAAACGGCTCATTGTATCGCAACCAGGGACGCTGTCAACGGCAAGCAGCTACCCCATCAGGGTGGAATGCCGTGCTGGTCCTGTTCAGGCTCCAAAGGCCGGTGGAAGGTCTCATTTGACGTCGCCCCCTGGCATTCTTTTTCCGTTCTTGCCAAGATAGGGACTCCGCCGTGCCCTTGGGCCGCACGAGCATGCCAGTTGAAGTTTTGCAGCGTAGGCACCGAAGACTAAAGGATCATCACCTTGGGGGACGCAGCGATGCCTCCCCTCTAATGGATTAGGGCGAGAAGACACGGGGGGCTGTAACGATGAGCGATAGGATTGGGCTTATCATGGCTGCTGGGAAGGGGACCCGGATGAAATCGGATCTCCCGAAAGTGCTTTTCCCGGTCTGTGGTCGCCCGATGATCGACTATGTGCTCGACGCCCTGGCCGAGGCCAGGATCGATCGACTTGTCGTGATTGTCGGCCATCGAGCGGATTTGGTGAGGCAGGCTGTGGGCGGACGACCTCGAGTGGAGTTCGTTGAGCAGACGGAGCAACTCGGGACCGGACACGCGGTGATGGTTTGCCGGCACGTGCTTGAGGAGCATCGTGGGCCCGCCTTGGTGATTGCGGGCGATTCTCCGATGATTCAGGCGGAAACGATTCGGACCCTGCTGGAGGACTACGACCGCGAACCGGTGGCTTGTATCCTGGGCACGGCATCCAAGGAGAAGCCTTTCGGGCTCGGACGGATTGTCCGCGATCCGGAGGGGAATTTTGCAGGCATCGTGGAAGAGCGCGATGCCACCGAGGAGCAGAAGCGGATTACGGAAGTTAATATGAGCTACTACGTTTTCCGCTGTCCGGACCTGCTGGACGCACTGGAACAGATCCGGCCCGACAACTCGCAGGGTGAATACTACATTACCGACGTTCCGGGCGTATTGTTGCGGCGGGGCGAGCCGGTTCGAGCCCTGCAGGTTCTGAAACCGTGCGAGGTGTTGAGCATCAACACGCTCGGTGAGTTGGCCGCTGTGGAAGCGGCGATGCAGGAAATCGGCGCCGCTCCGTGAGGAAGAATCGAGCCTGTGAAGTCCAAGAATCATGAATGATATGAAGGTGTTCAGCGGCCGAGCCCACCCGGAGCTTGCCCAGCGGGTCTGCGACTATCTCGGGCTCTCGCTCGGGAAACTGCGAATCGACACGTTTCCGGACGGAGAGATCTGGTGCCGTATCGAGCAGGACGTTCGGGGTCGCGACGTCTTTCTGGTTCAGCCCACCTGCCATCCGGTCAACGAGAACCTGATGGAGCTGCTCATTCTGATCGACAGCTTCAAACGAGCGAGCGCCGAACGGATCACGGCGGTGATTCCCTACTTCGGCTACGCCCGGCAGGACCGGAAGGACGAAGGCCGGGTGCCGATCACGGCCAAGCTGGCGGCCAACCTGATCACGCGTGCGGGGGCCGATCGCGTGGTGGCCATGGACCTCCACGCCGCGCAGATTCAGGGGTTCTTCGATATTCCCGTCGATCATCTGGTCGGCGCTCCGGTGATCGACGCGTACTTCCGGGAAATGGATTTTCCTCGCGAGGACATCATTGTCGTCAGTCCCGACGAGGGGAGCATCAAGCGCGCCCTGAGCCATGCGGCCGGGTTGGCGGCTCCGGTGGCGATCGTGGACAAACGCCGCTCGGGGGCCGATTCGACGAAGCAGGCGAATCTGATCGGCGGGCCGGTCGACGGCAAGATCGCCCTGATCTTCGACGACATGATCAGCACGGCCGGATCGATCTGCGGGGCGGCGCGAATGGTCAGAGAGGCGGGTGCGAAGATCGTGTACCTGGCAGCAACGCACGGGGTTCTCTGCGGGGATGCGGTCCGCCGAATCAGCGAGGCCCCGATCGAAGGACTGGTAATCACCGACACAATTCCTCTGCCCGCCGAGAAGCATCTGGATCGGATCAAGGTTCTCACGGTTGCCCCACTTTTAGGGGAGGCGGTTAAGCGAATTCACCGGAATGAGTCGGTGAGCGGGCTGTTTCGGCGCGACGCTCGCAAGGAGAGTCGGTGAAAGCGGCGTCGGTGGGCTTGTATTTCCGTAGAAATCGGCCACAATAATCAGTTTCGCCCCTGGCGGGCGGAGGTTCCCCGTGGCGTCGGCGGACGGGAGGGAAGAGTGCTTTCCGTGCCGCCAGCCGGTTTTTCCGTGGTACATCAGGCAGTTCGATTGCGGACAGAGGGATTCGATGTCAGAGACATTGAAAGTGGAATCTCGCGAGTTGCGAGGGAAGCGAAACAACCGGCGGCTGCGAGCGCGCGGCAGGATTCCGGCGGTTCTCTATGGTCATGGACAAGATCCCGTGAGTCTGGCGGTTCCCGCGGAGCAATTCGATTCGATGGTTCGCCACGGCAGCCGGCTGGTGACTCTGGCAGGTGCGGTGAACGAATCGGCGTTCATTCGGGAGTGTCAGTGGGACACCTGGGGCCACCATGTCGTCCACGTGGATTTCACCCGGATCTCCGCCCACGAGAAGGTCCGCGTTCAGGTGGCCATCGAGTTGCGAGGCGAGGCGCCGGGCGTCAAGGAAGGGGGCGTGTTGAAGCAGGTGCTCCACGAGATCGAGTTGGAGTGCGAGGCGGCCGACATTCCCGAGAAGCTGACCGTCAGCATCAACGATCTGGGTCTGAACGGTTCGGTCACTGTGGCCAACCTGGCTCTCCCGCCGGGGGCCAAGGTGTTCGAAGAGCCCGACCAGCATATTGTTCAGTGCGTCGAGCCGGCCGAGCAGCCCGAAGTGGAGGAAGTGTCCGGCGAAGTGGAACCGGAACTGATCGGTCGCAAGCGAGAGGAGGAAGGGGAGGCTTCCGGATCTTGAGCCGTGCAGCCGTTTTGGCGGATTGCAGGGGACGAAGGAGCCTGGCGGGATGAAGCTGGTTGTCGGACTGGGGAATCCCGGACGGAAGTACCAGGGGACTCGCCATAACGTAGGCTTCGAGGTTGTGGCTGAGGTGGCCCGGCGTTACGGCGCCGGGAAACCGAAAGCGAGATTTGACGGAGAGGTTGTTGAGGCCAGTTGTGCGGGCGAGAAGCTTGTGTTGCTTTGCCCGGCAACCTATATGAACCGAAGCGGAGCGAGTGTTCAGGCAGCCAGGGATTTCTACAAGTTTGCGGACGAGGAGATTCTGGTTGTTTGCGACGACATCAATTTGCCGCTGGCCAAGTTGCGAGTGCGTACCAAGGGGTCGTCCGGAGGCCAAAAAGGACTCGCCGACGTGATTCAGCGGCTTGGCGGGGAAGAAGTATCGAGATTGCGAATCGGAGTGGGTGCGCCGCCGGAGGGCTGGGACGCGTCTGCTTACGTTTTAGGAAGGTTCACTCGGGAAGAGCAAGCAGAGATCGAACGGGCGATTCTGGATGCGGCGGATGCCGTGGTCGTCTGGGCTCGCGACGGAATCGCCGCTTGCATGAATCAATACAACTGAGGCCAACGAGGAGCGAAGCATTGGCGATTAACGTTTACGAAGGCATGTTTATCTTCGATTCGGGGAAATTCGGCCGTGATCCTGAGGGGGTCGCAGGAGGAATCTCCCGGATGATTGAGGAGGCCGGCGGCGAAATGCTGGTCAGCCGTCTGTGGGAGGAGCGCCGTCTGGCTTACCCGATCAACGGACAGCGAAAGGGAACGTACTGGTTAACCTATTTCCGGGTGGAAGGCCAGAAGTTGCCGCAGATTACGCGTCAAAGCGAACTGAACGAAAACGTCCTCCGCAGTCTGTTGCTGAAGGTGGAGCCTCGCATCGTCGACGCCCTTGTGGCGCACGCCTTGGGTGCGGGTACCACGCCTTCGGAGAGAACGGATGAGGTCACCGATTCCGACCAGGTTGCGGTTGGGGCGGTGGAGGATGTGCCGGACTTCGACGACGAGAGCGTGGACTAGGCGGGCGAACTTGCCGGCGGTCGGTACCCTCCGCAGCCGGTCGCGCGACGGACTGGCGATGCGGTTTCGCCGGAGACGTGGTTGAACGCAGCGCGCTTCCGAGAGCGTGGCGGTTCCGCCCGATACCCAATTGCGACTTCACAACCAAGGGAGTAGATGCAGTGGCTAGCTTCAACCGCGTCATCCTGATGGGCAACCTGACACGCGATCCGGAAATCCGCTACACGTCCGGCGGGACGGCGGTGTGCGATATCGGTCTGGCTGTGAACGACCGGCGGAAAGGCGCCGACGGCCAGTGGGTCGAAGAAACGACGTTTGTGGACGTGACCTTGTGGGGACGAACCGCCGAAGTCGCCGGTGAGTACCTCGCCAAGGGCTCGCCCGTGCTGATCGAGGGCCGGCTCAAGCTCGACACCTGGCAGACCAACGACGGGCAGAAGCGGTCGAAGCTCCACGTGGTGTGCGAACGAATGCAGATGGTCGGCCCGCGAGGCGCCGGAGCCCCCGGTGGAAAGGCTGCCCAGCCCAGACAGCAGAATGATCTGTACAGTCAGCCGGAACCGGCAGACGATTATGGTCCTCCCCCCATGGGCGGAGGAGCCCCAGAGGACGACATCCCCTTTTAGAGCCGCCGGCAAAGCCACCGATTCTCTGCACGGATGGCCGTGAGAGACTCGCTTGTTTTGTCTGGACCTCTTAGAGCCGTAGTAGCTTACACGAAGAAGGTGACGGGCCCCATGCCACAAACCAAGAAACAGAAGAAGATTCGACGAAACCCCAGCCGGTTCAAACGGCTTCCGAAAGGGCGCAACGGCGGGATTGAACTGCTGCTGATCCAGTCCGTCGAGCACCTCGGCGAGCAGGGCGAAGTGATCGAGGTCAAACCGGGCTATGCCAAGAACTATCTCTTGCCGCAAGGTCTCGCCGCCATTGCCACCGACCACCATAAGCGAATGGTCGACAAGCACAAGGCCAAGCTGGCCGAGATCCAGAAGGCTCGTCTGGCCGGACTTCGCGCCCTGGCCTCCGAACTGAAGCAGCAGAGCGTGACCATCGAGGCGAATGCCAACGAGGAGGGACACCTTTACGGTTCGGTTGGCGCCGTCGAAATCGTCAGTGCGTTGAAGGCGGCGGGCGTCTCTATCGCCACCGACCAGGTGCGTCTGGAAGGTCCTCTCAAAGAACTCGGGCTCTACACGGTCAAGATCCACGTCGGACAGGAGATCGACTCGGAAGTCAAGGTGTGGGTCGTTCCGAGCGTCACCGAGAGCGAGGAATCTTAGTTCCGATTGCGTCAACTGCCGTCGAGGGCCTCTGGACGATCTGCGGATCAGACCCCTGGCCGGCGCTTGTCGCCGGCAACCGGGCCCCTTATGATGCGCGGGACGTCCCGGATCGCAGTCATGGGAGAGGCCGCGTGCCCGGCCGCGCCGGCAATTATGCGCCGGGACGTGCGACCGATACGCAATCCGGGTTAGCCGGGAAGGGATTGTCATGGCAACCGCAGGACGAACCGATTTTGCCCACGCGTCGCGGCACGTAAGCTCCGAGATTCTTGATCGGCTCCCGCCGCAGAATCTCGACGCCGAGCGCGGCGTGCTGGGGAGCCTGCTGTTGGATCCGGAGTTGTGCGACGAAGTGGCGTTGATGCTCCGTCCGGGCGATTTCTACGCCGACGCGCACCAGAAGCTCTTTCACCACATTATGGAGATGCACGGGGGGGGCGGACGAGTCGACGCGACGTTGTTGCTCGAACGACTCCGCCAGTCCGGCGACCTGGAAGCGATCGGCGGAACGGCGTTTCTGGCCGAGGTTGTCCAGTCGGTGGCCGTGGCGGCTCACGCCACCTATTATGCCGAGATCGTTCGCGACAAGGCGACTCTTCGTTCGCTCATCCACGCCAGCACCGAGATTCTGCGAGATGCCTACGACCCGACCTTCAGCCCTCGCGAGCTGGTAGGCCGGGCGGAAGAGAAGATCTTTGCCGTCCACGATGAGCGTAGCTCGGACAAGCTGGCAAGCATGCACGACGTGATGGTCGAGGCCTACGCCCACATCGACCAGCGAATGAAGCACGGCGGCGCCACGGGCATCCCCACCGGGTTCACCGACTTCGACAATCTCACGGGCGGATTGCACGGCTCCGAATTGGTTGTCTTGGCTGCTCGTCCGAGCATGGGCAAGACGGCGCTGGCGACCAACATCGCCGATCACGTTTCCGTCGAATCGGGAGTCACCACCCTGATGGTGAGCCTGGAGATGGCCCGCCTCGAATTGGGGCAGCGCATGCTCTGTGCACGGGGAAAGATCGACGGGCGCAAATTTCGCGGCGGTTATCTTTCGGGCGAGGACCGCGAGGCCCTCGTCAAGGCGTCGGCGGAACTCAGCAAGGCACCGCTGTTCATCGACGATTCACCGAGCCGCACGATCACGGAGATTGCCGCCACGGCACGGCGACTCAAGCGGCGTCAGAATCTCGGCCTGATCGTCATCGACTACCTGCAGTTGATCGAGCCGGAGAATCCCTCCGACCCGCGACAGGAGCAGGTCGCCAAGATCGCCCGGCGTTTGAAGGGGCTGGCGAGGGAGTTGGCCGTGCCGGTTCTCTGTCTTGCCCAGCTTAACCGGCAGGCGGAGGCTACGAAGGATAATCGGCCGAGGATGAGCCACCTGCGGGAGTCGGGGGCCATCGAGCAGGACGCCGACGTGGTCATGTTTGTCCACCGCGAGGAGTACTACATGACCCACGAGGAGGCGAAGGAGCGGGAACTGGCGGGCAAGGCCGACCTGATTGTCGCGAAGCAGCGTAACGGCCCAACGGACGACGTGAAGCTGGCCTGGCGTCAGGAGTTCACTCGGTTTGAGAACCGGGCGGTCGACCGTTACGACGAGTTTGACGGCTTCGACGGTCGGGGGGGAGACGACTTCTGAGGCGGGTGTCGCCTCCGGAACTCACCTTGCCCCATCTGGGGGCATTCTGTATTTGTACGCCCCTTGAGGAGTTCGGCGGAAGGAGTTGCGCGCCGACTGCGCATTCGTGGCGACGGTCGCACCGTTCGGTCGAGACTCACTGCCGGAATGACATTCAACCCACGGGCAACAACGGAATGGTTGCAAGTTCTGTCCTCGCTGGCGTTTCGGGTTGGTATGCTATCCGGCAACGTGGGCCGGCGGAATGATGCTGCCTGACGTCTGACGATTTCCGCCGGCAGACGGCGGGAATGATGCGAACCCTATTCGTGGGTGGCACGTAGTTCAAGAAGCAACCGGTGATGCCACGGAATGGCGCGTATCTCGATACTCAATAGCCGAGAAGCGGGAAGGATCCCGATGGTCGCAGTCCGATCGACAAGACGATGGTATTGGTTGCCGCTCATCGCGTTGATGTTTCAGGGGGCTGCCGACCAGGCAAACGCTCAGTTCCTGCCTTCGCCACAAGGTCCCACCGCGTACGCGGTGCCCCAATCCGTACCCTATGCCTCTCAGGCCCTGGCCACCCAGCCACTCAGTTATCCAACCGCGCAGCAAGCCTCGTTTCTGAGTAACCCCGGGGTACGCGCCGACCACGAACCTGCAGCCGCTGGGGCTATTCCGGGCCCACCGCCCGGTCCCACGTCGGATCTCGTGGTCGACGTTCGCGTTGTCGGCAACAAGAGAATCCCCACGGAAAAGCTCATGCGCTATATCAAGACGCGTCCGGGCCGTCCCTACAGCGCCGAGGCGGTCGGTGAGGATGTGCGCAAGCTCAACGGTTCCGGATTGGTCGTAAGTGTCCGTCCCCAATACCAGGACGCACCCAACGGTCAAGGGCGGATCGTCATCTACGAGGTGTTTGAACGAGCGACAATCCGCTCGGTGCACTACGTGGGAAATCGCAAGGTCAAGAGTCGGACTCTCGCGAAAGAGACCAAGCTCAAGGCGGGCGATCCTCTCGAACCGTTCAACGTCGAGGAGGCCAGGAACCGGCTCGAAACGTTCTACAAGGACAAGGGATTCGCCAACGCCCGGGTGACCCTCTCGGAAGGCACCAAGCCGACCGACGAGCGTGTCGTGTTCGTGATCAACGAGGGGCCCAAGCAGACGATCCTTTGGGCCAGTTTCGAGGGCAACACGATCGCCAGCGAGGCGCGCCTGCGCACGCTGATCAAGTCGAAGCAGGGCATCTTGTGGTTCTTCGGCGGCGAACTGAACCGCAAACAGATCGAAGAGGACGAGGAACGGCTGGAGGCCTACTACCGCAGCCTCGGGTTCTTTCGGGCGAGTGTGGGCAGTCTGATCGAGGAGCACACTTTCAGCGATCAGCGCGACTGGATCAACGTCAAGTTCGTGATCGATGAAGGCCCCCGCTACTGCGTCCGAAATCTCTCGGTGGTCGGCAACAAGAAGATCGACACGGCAGAGATTGTCCGCGTGATCGCGATGGAACAGGGGCAGCCTTTCCGCCAGGACGACATGCGGCGCGACCAGAACGCCATCAAGGACCGCTACGGAGCCGTGGGCTACATCTTTGCCGACGTCAAGCCGGATATTCGCTTTCTGGAGGAACCGGGGCAATTGGATCTGGTTTACCAGATCGAGGAGGGCGAGCGATATCGGGTCGGGAAGATCGACGTCGATATCGCGGGCGATTATCCCCATACCCAGATCACGACCGTGCTGAACCGGTTGTCGCTCGAGCCGGGGGACATCATCGATATTCGCGAGCTTCGCGACAGCCAGCGGCGGCTTCGCGCCAGCCAGCTCTTCAAGAGCGACCCGCAGAGCGGGGTCATGCCGGAGATCGCCTTCAGCCCTCCCACCCCGGAGGAGATCGAGAAGGCCAAGGCCCAGTTTGCCCGCCGCCAGGCGGAGGCCGGGCAGGTTCGCGGTCAGAACCCTCAGGGCGGCTTTCCCGCAGTGTTGCGTCAGCCGCCTCTGGCAGGTAGCGACCGATGGTACAATGTGACTTTTGCGGGGCAGGCGGGCTCGGCGAACAGTCCATCGAATACGGCACCGGCGGTACAGCCCCCGTCCCAGCCGACTCCGTCGCAGTTCTCTGGGGCACCAGTGTGGCCGCCCGCATCGGTCCCGCCGTCGGAATACGTGAACCGAGGTCAGAGTCCGACCGCGCCCGGCTTTTCACGGTTCCTGGCGCCGGCACGGCGGCCCGGCGACGTGCTGCGATTTCAGTACTCGGCCGACAGCGGCAGTTCCACGCCGCCCCTCCCGCCACCGGGCACGACTCCGAACTACTCGGCGACTCCGGCAGCGCCTGCCACGCCCTACGCGAATCCTTACGCCCCGGCGCCCGAGAATATCGCGCCCAACGGCGGATACGTTCCTGCACCACAGCTTCCGCCGCCGGGTGCGGCAGGCGGCTACGGCGCACCGAATCCGTTTGACCCGGGCCTGAATTTCTTCGGCGACCGGAATCCGGGCGGGTTTCTGGGCACGGTACCCAACGAAGATCCGGCGATCTTTCTGCCACTGCGTCCTGAGGTGGCCGAGACGGAAACCGGCCGGTTCATGTTCAGTGCGGGGGTAAACTCCGACGCGGGCGTGGTGGGCTCGGTCGTGGTCGACGAGCAGAACTTCGATTGGCGGCGCTTTCCGCGAGGTTGGGAAGACTTCCGCAACGGGACCGCATTTCGCGGGCGCGGGCAACGATTCCGCGCGGAAGCCATGCCCGGCACGGAAGTCCAGCGCTACATGGTGACCTTCCAGGAGCCGTACCTGTTCGACACGCAGGTGAGTCTCGGGCTCAACGGTTTCTACTACACTCGCTTCTTCACCGAATGGGACGAGCAGAGGATCGGCGGCCGCGTGTCGCTAGGGTATCAACTGGCCCACGATCTCTCGGCCTCGGGGTCGTTCCGTTTCGAACGAGTGACGATCTCCAATCCGATCGGCGGCGCCCCGGCGGAACTGCTGGACGTGGTGGGCGATTCCGACTTATATGGTTTCCGGGCTCAACTGACTCACGATACCCGCGACAGCACGTTTCTGGCCACGGAGGGGCACCTGCTTACGCTCGCTTTCGAGCAGGTCATCGGAACCTATCAGTACCCGCGAGCCGAGATCGACCTCCGCAAGTACTTCATGCTCCATGAACGTCCGGACGGATCGGGCCGGCACGTACTCAGCATGAAAGGCACGGTGAACTACACGGGAAGCGACACGCCGATCTACGAACACTACTTCAACGGCGGTTTCTCGACGATTCGCGGCTTCGACTTCCGTGGAGCGTCGCCCCGGGTAAACGGCGTTCCTGTCGGCGGCGAATTCAACCTGCTGGCGTCGACCGAATACATGTTTCCCTTGACGGCCAGCGACACGATTCGCGGAGTCGTGTTCTGCGACACCGGTGCGGCCCAGCCGACGATCGACAACTGGAGCGACAAGTACCGCGTCGCGCCCGGCTTCGGCCTGCGGCTCACGATCCCCGCCATGGGACCCGCCCCAATCGCCCTCGACTTTGCCTTCCCGGTCGTCCAGGAAGACGGCGACGAAGAAGAAGTCTTTTCGTTCTTCATCGGCTTCCTGCGATAGGAAGCGATCGGCATGGCAGAATTCGTCCGCCTGCCTCGACGCAGACGCCAGCCTCAGTAGCCCCGGCGGTAGCCGTACGATATGCGGTGCCCGTAGTAGCCCTCGTGATAGACCTTCACGGGGCGGTAGCGGGCACCGAAATAACCCCACTGATACGTGGGCACCCCGCCGAATCCGTAGCCGGTCCAGCCCGTGGACGGCGGAATCTCTTGTTGTCCCACTCGGTGTCCAAAGAGAAGGAGACTGTGTTGAGGGGTGACCGGCGGGCGCTGCAGGCTGGGCATGCCCAGGGAATACGACGGTTCGGCGGGCGAAGCGATTCGCGCGGTGGTTCCCGGCTGCGGCTGCATCGGAGCGCGGGCAAACTCGGCGGCGGTGCTGATGCCGTACGTCGTCGCCAGCAGAAGCAGGGTTGTCGCAAAGGTTGTTCTGGCCATGGGGACCTGCCGTCGACTGGGGAGAATTCTGGCTGGTGGTCTGTGGCGGGCAACACTAACCCGAAGCGTAAGCGAGAACAGGATGGCCACCATTTCTTTCCTCGCTTACGCATCGGGTTGGTGTGCGTCAGCCCCGTAGGATCATCGAACCGCGCTTCTCGGAGGTTTTCGGCAAACCGTATCGGATATGAGGATTTTACGACTGCTTGTGTAGATCGTACCGATCAGGGAATGTCGGCAGAGTGGGAGGATGCGGCAACACAGGAAATCTGTCCGGTCTGTGTTCAAGCGGATGCGACCGCATGATGCCAATGGGATCGCCGTCTTCACCGATTCCTACTCTACGATTCGCTTCCCAAAGCAAAACGCCGCGTCCCCTTGTTGGCTGTATTCAGCGCTCGCGGGGTCAAAACTCGAATAGCGCACCACGGGTCGCACGGCTTCGATGTAGCGGCCGGCGCCGAGGTACAGCGCCGTGTGGCGGATCTTGCCGTGCTCGCCCAGGAAGTAGAGCGTGTCGCCGCGGCGCAGGCCTTCGCGGTGCCAGCGAGTCGCCGCGAGCCGGCCGGCAAGAACCTGTTGATTCGAGTCGCGGGCGAGGGTGATCCCTTCCGTGGCGAATGCCGTCTGCACCAGTCCGGAGCAGTCGATTCCGTCGCTCGTGTTGCCGCCCCAAACATATTTCGTGCCGAGGAGCCTCTCGGCCGCGGCGATGATGCGTTCGATCCGCGGATCGGGAGCGTCTTTGTGGACGTGGCACGAATCCGCCGGAATCGACTCCCGGACGCCGTCAGGCAAGGCAACGACAAGGCGGTTGCTCTCACGATCGATCAGTTTCAACCGGGCGCCCAGCGGCAAAACGAGTCCGGCGTCCGAAGTGTGATTCCGCAGCATGCGGACCTGCGGGCCCGATTGATAGGCCTCGAACTCCCGGCAGTCCATGCGCCGGATGTCCGGGCCCGCGACATAGCCGACATAGCCCTCCATCGCATGGCACAGGAAGTAGCCGTTCTTCGCTTCGTTGAGCAAGAACACGGGCGTTCCCAGGAGGCAATCGGTGAGCACTTCCTGGGGCTCCGTGGGGCTGTCGAAACTGAAACTGTGGAACGTGCGAATCAGGCCGAAGCGTTTTTCGCCGAGATCGTTGGGAGGGAGCACTTCGACACGGTCGTCGATTCGATCGAAACGGAGGTACTCGAACAATCTCCTCAACGCAATACGATTCTCTTTGAAACCGACGGACCCGGTGAGCACGACGTGACCCGCCGACGTCGACTCCGCGCCGACGTGGCAGGGAAAGAGCCGAGGATCGTTGATCAGTTCCCGCTCGAAGAGTTGGAGATAGAGCGGGAGCCGCTCCGCAGAACCAGCGAGTCCCGGTTCCACCTTGCGGATGGCCCGTTCGAAGTAGACCTGTTCCGCAGATTTTGGGGCGCCCGGGGCAGTTTGCTCGGCGCCCACGGTGTTTGCGGCAAAGAGCCAGAACCACCCGATCGCAACGAGCCACGTCCGCGGTGCCATGAACGACTTGCTGAACATCACACACTCTCCCCGGCGAGGTAGCCGGTGCTGAAGGCGGCTTGAAGATTGTATCCTCCGATGAGTCCGTCGAGGTCGAGCAACTCGCCCGCGATGAACAGACCGGGCACGAGCTTGCTTTCCATAGTGCGGGAATCGACTTCGTTCAAGGCAACGCCCCCGGCGGTGACTTCGGCCTTGTCGAATCCCAGGGTTCCCGCGGTGGGAACCCGGATTCCTTTGGCCGACTGGACAAGCTGTTGCCGCTCGCGGCGCGACAACTCGGCGATCCGGCGATCTGCGGGGATTTGCGACTGGGCGACGAGCGCCTCGGCGAGACGTTGGGGCAACCACGGCTCGAGCAGGCTGGCCGCACGGCGGCGTCCGGATTGCTCCGGCGCCGTTTCGAGAACCTCGTCCAGCCGGGACGCCGGCAAGTCGGGCAGGAAGTCACATTCTAACACGGGGCACTCGTCATTTGCACAGGCACTGACCGCCTGGCTCACGTCGAGGGCCACGGGGCCCGACAGTCCAAAATGGGCGAACAGCAGCGAACCGCGGCTCTCGGCCAGCGGGGCCTGCCGTCTGCGTCCGGTTCCTTTCGAGGCAGGATCCGCCTGAGACGCGACCACACGCAGAACAACGTCGGGGATGGTGATTCCCTGAAGTTCCCTGACCCAAGCGGCCTCGGTGAGGATAGGAACCAGGGCCGGCCGGGGCGGTATGACCGTGTGGCCCAGTGCGGCCGCCCAGCGGTACCCGTCCCCGCTGGTTCCGCATCGGGGATAGGAACACCCGCCGGTGGTCAATACGAGCTTCTCTGCCAGAATGCTCCGCCGGCTGGTGGTCAGTCGAAAACGATCACCCTCCGGGAAGACGTCCTCCAGCGGTTCGTCCGTGGCCACGGTCGCGCCGCTCTGTGCGACCCGGCACATCAGGGCCGCCAGGACGTCGGTTGCCCTGCCGCTCACCGGGAGGATCTTGCCGTTCGGCAGAACCGTCATGCGTACGCCCTCCGACTCCATCATTTTTACCAGTTGTTGCGGGCTGAACGCCGCCAGCGCCGAGTGCAAGAATCGTCCTTGGGCCCTGAATGCCTTGACGATTCCGCGAGCGTCGGCGGCGTGGGTCAGATTGCAGTGCCCGCCGCCGGAGATCAGGATCTTGACGCCCGGCTTCCGGTTCTTTTCCAGGACGAGCGTCTTACGGCCGCGCAGGGCCGCCCGGCAGGCCGCCGTCAAACCGGCGGGGCCTGCCCCAATGACGGCTACATCCCATTGGTCCATCGACAAGGTCTCCAGGTCTCGGTGCTGCTCCGATCCACCATAAACTCCGGACCGCCTGTCGGCCAGCCCTGTCTCGCCGAGCCGATGAGCGATAGGCGGAAACAGCCCATCGCGCCGAGGATCGCGTGACAAACGAGTAACGAATTGTTAGATTGAGACTTGCGACGACTGCCTGGCAAGCGACGTGAACAGCGGGTTGGTTCGTTGCGACCAGTGCGGAATCAAGCCCAGCTTGTAGCGCCGGTTCATCAGCCGGGCGAGCATCTGCAAGAGTAGTCCCGGCTCAACGAGAAACGCACGCATGTTGACCATCCGAGCCTCCGCCCTTGCCGCCTTGTGCATCGTCATCCTGCTGGCGTCCTATCCTGCCTTCGCCGCCCCGCCCGACTTCTCCTGGCTTCCGCCGGCGCCCGAATTGTCACCGGCTGAGGGACAGGTGATTCGGGTTTCGACCGTTGAAGAGCTATTTCAGGCCGCACGCGACGTCCGGCCGGGCGGAACGATTCTGCTGGCGGACGGCCATTACATGATGCCGCGATACTTCGAACTGCAGACCGACGGCGTCACCCTTCGCGGCGAGTCGGGCGACCGCGACCAAGTCGTCCTCGACGGCGCCGAGAGCATGCACGGCGAACTGGTCGGCGTCCGTGCCTGTTCGGGCGTGACACTCGCGGACCTGACCATTCAGAACATCCGACACAACGGGTTCAAGATCAACAGCAACTACGGCGTTCATCGCCTCACGATTCACAACTGTGTAATCCACAATATCTGGCAGCGCGGCGTCAAAGGCGTCCGCGTGCCCAAGGATCAAACTGAAATCCAACCGCCACGAGACTGCCGAATTCAGTATTGCCTCTTCTACAACGATCGTGCCAAGCAGTTCGAGGACGACCCCACGGACACGCCCGAGACGTTCAACGGCAACTACATCGGCGGCATCGACGTCATGTATGCCGACGGCTGGACCATCAGCGACAACGTGTTCACCGGCATCCACGGCCGCACGGGTGAAGCTCGCGGGGCGGTATTCCTCTGGCACGAGTCCAAGGACTGCATCATCGAGAGAAACGTGATCGTGGATTGCGACACGGGCATCTGCCTGGGCAACTCGAGCCGCGGTGCGGATACCGAAATCCACTGTCACCGCTGTATCGTTCGCAACAACTTCGTCACCCGTTGTCCCGAGAACGGGATTCTCGCCGACTACACCGCCGACTGCCTGATCGCCCACAACACGATCCACGATCCGGCCAGCCGACTCAAGCGGCTCATCCGACTGGTTCACGACAATGGCGGACTTGCGGTTGTCAATAATCTCTTGAGCGGTCCGCCCATGCGGGTGGAAACGGAGAGTCGAATTCTCACGAAAGGCAACGTCACGCAGGACGTCGGCCAGTGGTTTGCTGACGCCACTGCGGGCAATCTGCACTTGAGTGCCCAATGTCCCGATGTACTCGCCCGGGCAGGAGCTATCGACCAGGTGCGTGAAGATTTCGATCGGCAGCCGCGTCTGCAACCGACAGAACCGGGGGCGGATCAATGGAGGGGACGATGAACCGTTTGCTTCGAGTGGCCGTCTTACTGGCAGTCGTGTTAATTGCTGCCGATGCCAGGTCCGACGTTCGCGCCCCGCGGATCGTCTCCCCACACAATGCCGACGCCTACAGTATGAAGACCTTCGGCCAGTTTCACCGCTGGCGGGATCTGGGCGGCGACGAACGAGCCTGGGAGATCTACAAGTACCTTGTCGATACGCGCACGGGCGTGTTTCACATGAACGAGGTCTGCGAGGGAACCGACACGCTGAGCGAGTACGTTACCGTCCGCGATCCCGTCAAGATTCTCAACATCTACGGGTATGGCTACTGTGCCATATTCGGGCCGTTCATGGCGGGCGTCTGCGAAGGGGCGGGAATCGGTCCGGCCCGATCGCTGATCCTCTCCGATTGGCGGCACGTGCTCGCGGAGGCTTTCTACAACGACCGCTGGCACTATCTCGATGTCGACGTTCGGGCCGCCTTCCGCCGCCCGGACGGCACCCTGGCGTCGTTCGAAGAATCCAGAACAGATCCAACACTGTGGACGAACCGCGGCTCGCTGTTCTTTCCGAACGACGATCTGCAGCAGGTTCGCAAGATCTACGCAGCAACGCCGGTCTACTATCACTACGGCTTCCATCAGACCGGCCACACCATGGACTATGTCCTCCGGCAAGGCGAGACGTTCACTCGCTGGTGGACCCCGCAAGGCGGCCGTTGGCACCACCTGCCCGCCTATCACCAGAGCGACTTCATGCGGCGGCTGATCGAGACCGAGCCACGTGGACCGGCCCCCAACCATCGTCACTTCACGGTGCACAACTACGGCAACGGCCGTTTCGTCTACCGGCCCAATCTGAAGGGGCCGTCCACCGATTTCGCCGACGGTGTGTACGATAGCCGCAACGTCGTGCCCGGGAAACACGGATTGACGCTGAAAGAGCCCGGTCAAGGGCATGCCGTTTTCGAGGTCCGAACCCCGTATATCATCGTCCCCAAGGTCAATAAGTTGGAGACCACCGAAGACGACTCCGAGGCGTCGGTGGTGGAATTGGACGCAACGGGGACGAAACCGTCCGTCTCCGTCGACGGCGGAATCACCTGGCAGCCGGTTGCGCCGACCTTAAGCCCTGGGCAATTCGGTCTGACGACGTTCGTTGCCGGAACCTACGGCTACCTGCTTCGGCTGGAACTCGACGGCCGGGCGGAATCGGCGGTCGTCAGGGATCTGGCGATCACCACTTGGGTCCAGGTTGCCCCGGCGTCACTCCCCTCACTACGAATGGGTCACAATCGCATGGAGTTCCGCACGGGCGACCACTACGGCTGGCCGACCCGGGTCGTGACGGTCTGCTCCGACACCAGCAAACCGGAAGAACTTCGCAAACATTTGGTTCGCATGCCCGACGATTACGATCCGGATCGCAAGACCGGGCGCATTCGCGGCGAACTTGTCGCGAAGGTGACGGCTCCGCCGGGAACGCGGATCGCGTGGTTCACGGCCGAGGGGAGTTTTCGGACGCACCAGCAGGAGGCGGCCGCCCAGACCCGCAACACGATCTCCTACGCCGCCAATGCCCCGACGGACTTCCGGGAACTCTACCGCAGTGAGATGCCGACCGACATGGGACACTGGCACTACAACGCCGCCCGCGAAATGCGGCTCGACGAGCCGGCCGCGGGACTCTTCGTGCGCTACGACGGGGATCCGGCGTTCAACAACTTCAAGATCTATGCCCATTGTGTGGATCAGAGTCCCCGGCCATCGCGCCCCGTTGTCATCACCCACGTGTGGACGGAAGGGGGCGTTGAAAAGATGAATCGCGTCGAACTCGACGGCCCGGGAGAATACGAGATCGTTGCAGAAGAAGAGCCGGTCGACAGGTCGATCGAGATCGCTGTGCCGTCCGACGTCTCCCAGGACTCTGCCGGCGCGGCCGAGGAGCGAGAGGAACCGGAAGTGCCCGACTGGGTTGAACCCATGCGCATCGTTCACTCTCGATTCAAGGGAGAGGCGGGAACCTTCGCCCAGTTCGGCGACTCGATCACCGATTCCCGGGCGTTTTGGTATTCGTTGAAATGGAAACACGCCAACGCTCCGGTCGAAATGCGGGCGGCATTGGAACTTGTCAAGACGCACATGCTCGACGACTGCTGGGATCGCAAGGGCGCCGAGTACGGCAATCAGAGCGGGCAGACGATCGCCTGGGCCGGCAGGAATCTCGACACCTGGCTCCGGGACCTGAACCCCGAGGCGGCCATTCTCATGTTTGGAACCAACGATCTGAACAACGTGGGCGTTGACGACTATGAGAAGACCGTGGAGGACGTCGTCCGGCGTTGTCTGGAGAACGGGACCGTGGTAATTCTCAGCACGATTCCGCCGCGTCAACGCAAGGTCGAGAAGGCGGCCGAGTTTGCCGAAGCGGCCCGGCGCGTGGCGAAGAAACTGCATGTCCCACTCACCGACTTTCACGCCGAGATTCTCGCCCGTCGTCCGGACGATTGGGACGGCGCCCTCGATCAGTTCGCCGCCTATCAAGGCTACGACGTGCCCACGTTGATCGCCCGCGACGGCGTCCACCCCTCCAACCCCAAGCAGTACCAGGCCGACTATTCGCCCGAGGCTCTCAACAGCAACGGTTTCTCCCTCCGCAACTACCTCGTTCTGCTGAAGTATGCTGAGGTGATCCGACAAGTCATGCAGCAAGAGAGGTTCTAACCATGAATCGAAACAGCATTCCGTTCGTGGCACTTCTTCTGATCGCCGGCACTGCAACAACCTCGGCGTCCGCCGCCGACGTGCCCCGATTCGGCCTCTTCGAGCGACAGTTCGAACACAGCGGCACCTATGCCAACCCCTATACTGATGTGGAAGCAACCGCCGTACTCGAAGCGCCCGGCGGCTCCACACGCACCATTCCCCTTTTCTGGGACGGCGGGCGAACCTGGCGATTGCGTTTCTCGCCCGATTGCGAAGGCACTTGGAAGTGGCGAACTGCGAGCACCGATTCGGGCTTGAACGGAGAGTCGGGCACGTTCACGGTCGTACCGTCCGACCTCAAGGGGAGCATCCGTCCCATGCGGGCGGCTCCCCACCATTTCGAACGCCAGGACGGCACTCCTTTCTGGTTCCTCGGCGATACGGCCTGGGCCCTCTATACCGACAGCGTCGAAGAGAAACACAATCGTTCGGCAGCCGTCGAGTACGTTGACGCCCGCGCCGAGCAGGGGTCCAACGTTCTGCACTCGATGCTTCTCAGCGAGGCCGGCTGGGGAAACGAGGGCGGACCGCCCTTCGATGACATCGCTGCGGAACGGCTCAACCCGGGCTATTGGCAGGAGGTCGATCTGCGTCTGCGGCACGTAAACTCGCGAGGGATTGTGGCGGGGCTGGCGATCGCCTGGGGAGACAAGGGTCGCAAGGAACGCTACGCCTGGAAACGTCTGCCCACCATGGAAGCCCGGCTCCGCTACGCTCGCTACATCGCCGCCCGCTACAGCGCCTTCGACGTTTATTTCCTTGTCTCGGGCGAATGGCACGGCGAAGTCAAGACCACGCCCGGGGCGACGGAAGAATCGATCAAGCGGCAGTTCATTGAGATCGGCAACGCCCTGCACGAAAGCGATCCCCACGGCCGGATGATCGGCATTCATCCGATGACGGCCCATGGCAGCGTCCGGGAGTTTGTCGGCACGCCGTGGATGTCTTTCGGCGACTACCAGCAGAACTATCGAGACTTGCACGGCCGGATTCTTGCATCTCGCGGCGGGGACCTTCCTGTCGTCAACTCCGAATACGCCTATTTCCTCCGCGACCAGAACGGCGACGGGCTCGTCGACAAGGACAACAGCTTCAATCTCGACGGCATCCGCCGCGCCAGTTGGGACATCGCCATGGCCGGCGGCTACCTGGTCACCGGATTCGGCACGACCTATTTTGGCGGCAATCGCGACCCGGGCCCCTTCAACCTCGAAGCCGAAAAGAACGATCCGTGGGAGGAACAAATCCAGCACCTGCGAACGTTCTTCACCTCGCTGGAGTGGTGGAAACTTGAGCCACACGACGAGTTGCTCACCGGATCGTTCCAACGCGACGCAAACGGTTCGGATCGCGCCGAGCGAGACGGCCGGCGGGTCTCGCTGATCGCACCGCCGAAGCGAACCTATTGGCTGCTGGCGGATCCGGGGAAGACGTATGTGGCGTATGTGCGGGGGAATGAGGGGCCGTATGAGATGAGTTGGGAAGTAAGGAAGTCGCACGAGTGGAAGGTAACGCTGTTTGACCCGCGGAGCGGCAAGACGCGACCAATGAAATTCCAGGCGGATGGGGATGGTGCCGACTTCCGGGTCCCCGATCTACAGGATTGGGCCGTATTGATCAAGAGGACGGAGAACTGAATTGAGGCGATTTCCGTCGTTCCTTCCGGTCCAATGTGCCGGTCGATTACCGGATTGTTGCCAAGAATCCCAATTCCGACTACGATGCCCACAGAGAGGCATGGGAACTGGGTAGCCGTGTATCAGGGAGAGGCAAGATGCGGAACAGGCGTCGGCGCGGCGGTAGTGTATTGTGCGGACTCCTCGTCTCCATGGCGGGGGGGATTCTGGCTCAGGGATACGGGCCGATCAAGACATTGGCGTCGCTCGAAAAGGTCGACGACCAGCCCCTCTACGTGATGCGCTACGAGGGGGACTACCTGTTGGGCCTGACTGCCCGATTCGGAATCAACTGGTCGCTGTACCGCCGGGCCGAACGCCTGGTCAACCCCGACGCTTGCACGAGCTTCGTAGCCTTTGGAGACGAACATGAGTCGGTCTTCGCTCGAAACTTCGACTGGGCACATCCGTCGACACTCTTGTTGTATACGGATCCTCCCGGCGGACACGCGTCGGTGGCGATGGTCGACATGTACTATCTTGGGCTCAACGAGTTGCAGGAGATTCCCTGGTCGCGTCGTGTGACGTTGCTGGCCGCCCCGTATGCGATCATGGACGGCATGAACGAATGCGGGGTGGCGATTTCGCAGAATGCCGTCCCGCGCCGTCCGATGCCCTTTCAGCGAAACCGCCCGGCGCTTATCTCCAACCAGGTGATGCGTGTGGTTCTCGACCGGGCGAGCAACGTCGACGAGGCCCTCGACCTGATCGACGACTTCAACGTCGTCTTTCCGGTAATCGGCTGCCACCTGCACGTTGCCGACACCTCGGGGCAGTCGGCCGTAGTCGAATTCACCGGGGGCCGAATGGTCGTGTTGCGGAACACCAGGCCCTGGCAGGTGTCGACCAATTTCCTGATTTCCGAAGAACGTCCGGTCGGCGCGCGGTCCCAATGCCGCCGCTACAGTTTCGCTTACCGCCGTTTGGAGTCGGTTGACGGAGCACTCGCTCAGGAGCAGGCCATGGAGCTCTTGGCGGTTGCTTCCCAGTGGCAAACGATCTGGTCCGTCGTCTACAATCTGAGCAGCGGCAGAATTCTCGTGGCCTGCGGACGCGACTACGGCAACGTCCACGAGTTCCACCTACCGATGCTAGGACGTGAGCAATCGCCAGACGCCCGACCGCAGAGGAAAGGTCGGTGACCCGCTTCTCTACAGATCCATCTCGTCGAGTTCGTCAACCAGACTGTCGAGCCGGTCTCCGCCGGCCGGTTTCGGCTGGGACTGCATCGTTTCAACGGCGCGGTCCCGTTCGGCCAGAGCCTGGGCGCTCGGATCGGCGCCGCTGAACAGTTGGGACAGATCCAGTTTCAGCCCCTCCAACGAAGCTTTTGCATCGCCGGAAATGGCCGGGTCGCCGTGCTGCGGGAACATGATCGCACCCTCGGGGCAGATCCGGCTGCACGCGGGACACCCGGGGCGGCACGCGTCGGGCTGCTCGATGAGAATGTCGTCGGAAGAGTCCGTGCCGTACACGCCGAACAGGCAGAAGTTCAAACACTCCAAACAGCCGGAGCAGCGGTCTCGATCAATGACCGGATACCATCGCTCTCGCGTATCCTCAACGCGCCGTGTGGGCTCGCGATTGTCCGAACGACCAGAGAACGGTGCGGCAGCGCCCGCAAGGATGCGATCGACTTCGTCCAGAATCGACTTTGGGTCGACTTCGGAGTGCAGGCCGAGACACCACACAGGTCGCTCGCGTTCCTCTTGATCGGCCGGTTCTTCGGCAAGTTGCCCCGCAATCCCTGCGGTCTTGAGCGTCCAGAACGCCGCTCGCGGGTAAAGCCAGCTAATCACAATCATGGGTTCTTCGATTTCTCGGAGAAACTCCATGGTGGGGCCGGTCGGCTCCAGATCGTAGAGATGGGGAACGATCGTCAGGTCGACCGCTTTTCGGCTCATCAGTGCGTTGGTTAGGAGCAAGACCAACTCCTGCTGGTCGGCGTCGCCGGGACGCGGTTCGGAGAAGATCACAGGCATCGCATCGCACATGGGACGATATCGCTTCCACTCAACGTGGGTCTTGGTTGGGATTTCGGCCGGCCTGACCTTTCAGCAAGCGTTGGGCCAAAGGCCAGGAGGCCTCCAAATGACGGACGTAAGGCTCCGGATCGAGCAGCCCGTCGCAGACGCCTTGCAGTTCCATCAGCCACGCTGAATCATACAGATTGGAATTGATGAGACCAGGGTCTGAAAGCACCGAATCATTGAAACTCGTGATACGCCCCGGCATGGGGGAGTAGAGATCGCTGGTGGCCTTGGAGGCCTCGACGAAACCGATCTGCTGGCCCGCCAGAACCTCAGTTCCCACCTCGACCGACCACTCCAGGTGCCGCATGTCGCCCAGGAGCCGCACGGCGTAAGCCGAGAAGCCCACGCGCAGCGTCTCCCCCATTTCTATCACCCACATGTGATTTCGCGCGTAGCGGCGATCGACCGGCAGAATCGCCGGTGATTGTCCCATCATGAATACGAGCGGCTTTGGCATCGAATCGGCTTGCCTTACTGCCCGCCAAAACAGAATAGCGTGCCTTCGTCGTTGCCGAGGATAAGGCGTCCCTGGGCCACCGCGGGCGAGCCGATCAGGGAACCGCCGGTCTCATATTGCCAGACTTCTTTGCCGGTCTTGATCGCCAGTGCGTAGAGCCGTCCGTCGGCGGAACCGGCAAAAACTCGCTGACCGACGATGACGGGCGATCCCTCGATCTTCCCTTTCGTGGCAAAGGTCCACAGCGGTTTGCCCGTGGCCGGCTCGATCGCGTGGACGCTCTTGTCGAGCGAGCCGACGATCACTGCGTCTTTCGTGACGGCCGCAGAACTGCGAAACGGCATCTGGCGGCGTTCCGCGGTGTACTGCCAGACGATCTTCGGCGTCTTCCAGTCGATGGCGAAGAACGTCGATCCTTCGGTTCCGACAAACAGCAGGTCGCCCAGCACGGCAGGCGTCGACCCGGTCGGCGATTCGATGGCGACACGGCCGACCTCCTTGCCCCGATCGAGTTCGATGACGTGCAAGGCACCGTCGCAACCGGCCACGAAGGCCCGGTTCTCCACGATCGTCGGAAAACAACGAATCTGATCCTCGCTCTGGTACTTCCATGCGAGCTGCCCCGATTTGGCGTCAAGGCAATAGAGCGTCCCGTCTTGCGAGCCGAACAGGACCTTGTCCCGGTAGAAGTTGGCACTGGAGTTGATCTCGGCTTCCGAGTCAAAGCGCCAGTGTTCCTTGCCGTCGTCAGCGCCGACGCAATAGAAACGGCCGTCGACGTCGCCAAGAAAGACCAGCCCGTCGCGAACGGATGGCGAAGCCGTGAACCCCAGTTCGGTCGAGAACGCCCACTGCTTCGTCCCCGACTTGACGTCCAAGGCGTACAGGTTGCCGTCGGTCGATCCAATGAAGACGCGATCCTTGACGATTGCTGCTGTCGATTCGAACCAACCCTTCTCCGTCTTGAACGTCCAAAGCACTTGGAGTCTGTCGGGCAATTCTCCTGAGGCCACTCCGGTTGCCTGTGCATTGCCGCGGAATACGGGCCAACCCGGCTCGTCGTTGCCGGCATCACCCCTCGCGGAACCGGTTGCGGCCAGAAGACAGGCGCAGACGGCGCAGAATCGAAACCGGGGCGAGTGAACCATGGCTAACGCATACTGGGAGCGTCGGGTGTGGCGCTAAGTTGAGAAAGCACTTGCAGCAACCCGTTCAGATGGGCCACTCGCGGACCAAAGCGATCGACAAACTCGTTGAGCATGAATTCACCGTCGCGGAGTGTCTCGAAGTTGTCGCCGATCTCCTCGGTAAGCGTTTCCAGATACTCCGTCTGGATCTTGCTCAGCGCTTCAGCGGCCATGCGACACCCTCGGGCCAGGCCCGGATTGGCCTGCTTCCACTGGCCAAGCTCGGCAGCTCGCTGTCGTTGAGCTGCTCCCATCTGGTTGACAAGCTCTTCCAACAGTTCGTTCTGGCGATCCTGGGCTGCAAGCATGGCTCGCAAGAGTCCTGCCATCTCGGCAAACATTGCCACGCCTGACGGCATGGTGGGGGTGGGGGCTCCGTGAGAAACGTCAATCTGGCTGAAAAGGGAGGGATGAGGGCGGTTATGATCTGTCATGTGTGCAGTTTCCTTTCAGACCTTCAGTATAAACACGACTGGGAGGAAAAGTCGAGTCGCTCAGTCCGCAATATGCGCGCAAGTCTCCAAGTCGAGCCGTCCGCAAACTACCCAGGCCGTACAAGCGTCAGGATCTATCCGATGAACCACTCACGGAACCGCAAAATAGCGGGTCTCCGAAAGCGGCATAGCAGTTTGCGGCAAAGGAGCGACCGCTAAAGTCGGTACCCGATGCCATCCGAATTACCGAGAGGCCGGCCAACTGCGACGTGTCGATTTGGCGAAGATGCGCAACTTGGTAATGAAGGCAAGGCAGGAGAGTCAATGACAGCGTCCGGTGTCAATTCGACCAGCCCTCTTGGGTTTCTGACCGTCGTGGAAGACACAAATTCCGGTCTCTTCGGGGGATACCTCGTGCTGAACCGGTCGGGAAGGCCCTTGGAGTTCCACTGTACTGCCCCCATTCGCCCGAACCGGGCCCAGGAGATACTCTACGGCCCGACCCTGAAGCCCTACCTTTACGGCGAGCAAATCGGGCGAACCCTTCTTGAGAAGGGGAAACAGACGCCTGCTGTAGTGCTGACCGATTGCGAGCCCATGTTGGCGGTGGCCGAGTTCGTCACGCTGCCTGTCGTGCTGGTGGGGGCTGAGAAGGCAGAAGGCCACCTCCCTGCTGATTGTTCACCCAAGGATGCAGGGGGGCTGAAGTGGCGCATCGATTCTGCACAGAAGCTGGAACCGAACCTCCGTTTTTTCCGGGTTGGTGGGCACTGCCTTGCTCTGCGAACCGGAGCCGCGCCGGAGGAGGAGAACTCGGCGGTTCAGGCGATCGATGGCGCCTCGGTTGGATTGGATCTTCGCGAGCCGTTCGAACGCATTCGTGCAGCGATTGACGAAGCGCGGCGCGGAGGCCAGTAGAACCGATGGCAGAGGGATTTGAATCGAGCGGCAGCGATGGGGGCATCCGATGGAAGGCGCCTCCGCCGCCCGACGTGCACCAGCAGGAACTCGATTTCCCGGTCCAGTCCCACGTAACCGGGTGGAACCGTGCCCTCCAGCGGGAGTTCGTGCTCGAAACCCGCGAGACCCTGTTGCGGGGCACTTCCCCCCGGGCGGTGTGCATACCCTTCGATAACCCTCCAGTGCCGGTGCACAGCTTCGTGTTTCACGACGCCGGGTATACGGGTGAGCGATTTGCGGCAGCCTGTCCACAACAGACTCCCCATCCGCAACGGCAAGGAGAGGCGAGTCAGCCGACGACTGGTCTGCATCTCACGGGGCGGACGAGGATTCGTCCGCCCAAGGATCTCATCAAGTTGGAGGATCGACTCAAGTATCTCCTCCAGCCGTCCCTGGAGATGATCCTCTCTGAGCGGTCGCTCGAGTTTCCCTTCGTGCCCTTTCCCTATCAGATGGAAGGCATCGCGTTTCTCTATGCACGGGAGGCCGCGGTGCTTGCCGACGAGATGGGGCTGGGCAAGACGATGCAGGCGATCACGGCGATTCGATTGCTGCTGTGCAGCGGCGAGGTCCGCAACGTGTTGCTGGTGTGTCCGAAGCCGCTCGTATCAAACTGGCAGCGCGAGTTCGCCCAATGGGCGCCGGAACTCCCGGTGGCGATCATCGAGGGAGATCAGAACCGGCGCTGCTGGCAGTGGCGACTGGAGGACGTACCCGTCAAGATCGCCAATTATGAGTTGATCCTTCGCGATCGCGATATGTTCGAAGCAGCCGACCCGTCCGGTCCCGGACCGCTCAAGTTCGATCTCGCCGTGCTGGACGAAGCGCAACGGATCAAGAACCGCCGCAGTACCACCAGCCAGGTCGCCCGATCGATCGTTCGGGGCCGAAGTTGGGCCCTGACCGGGACCCCGGTGGAGAATTGTGCCGAGGACCTGGTCGGGATCTTTGAGTTCCTGGTACCCGGCCACCTGTCTCCGGAGATGAAGCCGAGCAGGATGGGCCGCTGTGCCGGCGACTACATCCTCCGCCGAACGAAGGACAAGGTCCTCACTGAACTGCCGCCCAAGATGTTTCGGGATGCCGCCATTGAACTGTCGCCGGAGCAGCGCGAGACCTATCGGTTGGCTGAAGACGACGGCGTTTTGCGGCTCAGCGAGATGGGGGAAGGAGCCACCATCCAACACGTCTTCGAGTTGATCCTGCGGCTGAAGCAGATCTGCAACTTCGATCCGGCAACCGGGGCCAGTGCGAAGTTCGAGCGCCTTGAGGCTGACCTGGAGGAGGTTGCGGCCAGCGGCAGGAAAGCGCTCGTGTTCAGCCAGTGGGTCAGCACGTTGCGCCGCCTCTCCGGGCAATTAGAGCGGTTCGGACCGCTCGAGTACCACGGCAAGATAGCCCCTAAGCTCCGAAACGGCATTATCGAGCAGTTTCGCAACTCGCCGGACAAACACGTCCTGCTGATCAGCTACGGCGCAGGCGGCGTCGGACTCAATCTCCAGTTCTGCGAGTACGTTTTCCTCTTCGATCGCTGGTGGAACCCTGCCATTGAAGATCAGGCAGTCAATCGAGCCCACCGGATCGGCGCCGCGGGCCCGGTCACGGTGACCCGCTTTCTCGCCTCCGATACGATTGAAGAGCGAATCAATCTCGTGCTGGAAGAAAAGCGGGAACTCTTCGAAACCATTCTGTCCGGCAGCGATCGGCCTCAGAACAAACTCGGCCTTACTCAACAAGAGATTTTCGGGCTGTTTGATCTGCGATCGCCAAGCGGACCCATCCATTACGCGGCGTGAATCTTGCCGGGCCACCACGGCCGCACGTGGATCTCGCGGCCCTGACCATGCTCGCAGCTCCCTCGGCATGGGGGAGTCTGGCCGTCTGATCGCTGGATGCAAGGGCCGTTGCGATACTGGCGAACTGCTCCTCCCAACGGGCCACCCCCACTCGCGATATTCACTCTTTTCGGTTTGCACCGGCCTGGCTGCGGGTTTCAGCAACAATCCCGTGGTTGTTCCCGTTGCGATGGAGGAATGTGGCCCATGCTTGATTGAAGCCATCCAACTGTTCGGAATCGTTGGGCTGGCAGCCCCCCTGCTCCGCATCGGGATGACGATGGGGCTACGGTCGGATCGGGAGATACGGCGATATGCAATTGAAAGACTACGTCGCAGCCAATCAGAAGCCACCGGCAATCGACGACCTCGTCCGTCGAATGGGCGAAATCTCGACGCTTCCGCAGGTGGCCATGAAGACGATTGAGGTGGCAAACGATCCGAAATCGAGTGCCATTGACCTCAAGGAAGTCATCGAATCGGATGCCGCGCTTGGGGCGAGAATCCTGCGATGTGTGAACTCCTCCGCGTACGCCACGCGCGAAAGGGTCACGAATCTGCAGCAGGCAATCAGCTATCTCGGTCTCCGCCAGATTCGAGACCTCGCACTCACCGCGAGCGTGGCAGAGTTGTTTTCCAAAGAAGAGACCATCGGGCCCTACCGACGCCGTGGCCTCTGGGGACACCTTGTGGCGGTGGGCATCTGCTCGCGTCTTATTGCGATGCGGCAGAAGATCTCCGACTTCGAAGCGGCGTTCACCGCCGGTTTGCTGCACGACATCGGAATCGTCCTCGAAGACCAGTATGTGCATGGTCCGTTTCGAAGCACAGTTCAGTCGTTGAGTGAGGGCGACTTGCTCGTCGAGGCGGAGCGGAAACATCTCGGTTTCGACCATACCAGGCTTGGCGTCAAGGTGGCGGATCTCTGGAGATTCCCCGACACCGTTAAGGCCGCGATTGAGTATCATCACCGATCCGTGAACTACCGGGGCAACGAAATCGGCGTCGTTCGCTGCGTCGATGTGGCTAACCTGATCTGCACGGTCAAGGGCTATCCTTCCGTCGGACTGAAACTCGTTAGGGCCTCTCAGCCGGTTCTGAGTGCGCTTTGCCTCACCAGGGAACACATCGTCGTATTGGCAAAGGATCTGGATAAGGAGTTGGCCAAGCATGCTGCCTTGTTCGAACTCTGTCTGCCGACTCCTTGAAACACCGGCCGCGACTATAGACGACATCCTGAGTGTCGCGTCTGTCGGCGAGCCGAGTTTTGACGGTTCTCTTCGCGCCGTCGGCGCCTTGAAGTCCCACGAACCTTCGCTCGCGTTCCTGACGCTTGCGGACGGCGAGATCATCGTCCTGACCGGCGATAACGAAGGCGACGGCCTTCGAGACGCTCAGACCGTCCTCGAACGTCTTCCAAAGCCCGCACCGGGACAGACCTCTTCGGTGCAAGCGGCGATTCGCGGCGAACAACAGACGGCCGTGGCGGTCTCTCTGCCCCTGGTGGACGGCGATGTTGTCCTGGTCTGTCTGGTCGGCACAGGGGCAGGTCAACGCTGGACAGACACCGGCCCGGGGAACGACGCGTTGAAGATCGTGGCAGCCCTCGGTCTGCTTCTGGCGGCAAACAAGGCGGAGCGGATGACGATGCTGGCTGAGGTGGAACAACTCGCGGCCGGGCATCAAGCGCTGGAGGCATCCTACGCGCGCTCTCTCGCCCGGGCCGTGGCGGAGCGGGATGAGCGACTGCAAGAACAACGGGAACACACGTCCCGCCTGCAGGCGGTGATGATGACCGCGGCCGAGGGAATCGTCACGATCGACGCAAGCGGTTCCATCGAGTCGTTCAATGCGGCAGCGACCGCGATCTTCGGCTACTCACCCGAGGAAGTGGTCGGCTCAAACGTTGCTTTGCTGTTTTCCCACGGGCAGGACGCCGGCTCCCAAGCTCCCTGCGCCTGCCTTCTGGGAGAAGACCGAGGCAACCGGCACGCAAACGTGCAGGAGATCCTCGGACGACGAAAGGACGGAACCATCTTCCCCCTCGAGATGGCAATCAGCGACGTCGCTCTCCAGGATCGTGTCATCGTGACGGCCATCTTGCGCGACATTACCGAGCGAAAGGCTTCAGAACGAGAACTCAAACGCCTGCACCTGTTCAATCGCATGGTCCTGGACTCCGCCGGGGAGGGGATTGTCGGCCTCGATCGCGACGGCAACGTCGTCTTCGCGAACCCCGTTGCGGAGCAGTTGCTCGGCCGGACGTCGAACGAGATGGTTGGATTGTCGCTCCACCGGTTGACGCATCATTCCCGCCAGAACTCAACCGCATACTCCTGGTACGATTGTCCGGTTTGCCGGACCCTGTCAGAAGGCACCATTTACCGTGAAGACTCCGAAGTCTTCTGGCGGTCGGACGGCAAGAGTTTTCCCGTCGAGTACGTTGCCACGCCGATGCGCGAGGAAGGTGGAATCGTTGGCGCCGTGTTGACGTTTCAAGACATCACTCAGCGAAGGAATCTGGAGGGTCAACTGGTTCAGGCCCAGAAACTTGAGTCGATCGGCCAATTGGCCGCCGGGATTGCCCACGAGATCAATACGCCCACGCAGTTCATCGGCGACAATCTGCGTTTCCTCGAGGAGGCGTTCCGCGATCTGGCACCCGTTCTGGCCGACCTGCGTCGCGGCGAATGCCGGGCCGCCTCCTCCTCGGCCGCCGCCGGTGCGTCCGGCGAGACGCCTCCGACGGATATCGACAGCGTGCAATACTTGATCGAGGAAATCCCCCGCGCCGTCTCGCAGTCGCTTGAAGGAGTCGAGCGAGTGGCCAAGATCGTCCGGTCGATGAAGGACTTCTCGCATCCCGGCAACGACGAGATGCAGTCCGTCGATCTCAACCGCGCCATCGAGAGTACGCTTACCGTCTGTCGGAACGAGTGGAAATACGTGGCCGATGTGACGACCGATTTCGATCCGGATCTGCCTCCGGTCGTTTGCCTGCCCGGGGAATGCAATCAGGTCTTCCTCAACCTCATCATCAACGCATCTCACGCCATCGGCGAAGCGTTGAAGGAACGAGCCTCCGGAAAAGGAACGATCACGGTTTCCACGAAGGGGGTGGGGAAATGGGTTGAAATCCGCATTGCCGACACGGGAACCGGTATTCCCGCGGAGGCACGTACCAAGGTCTTCGATCCCTTCTTCACGACGAAGGAGGTAGGACGCGGCACTGGACAGGGGCTCGCCATCGCTCGATCGGTGATCGTCGACAAACACGGCGGCTCCCTGACGTTTGAGACGGAGATTGGCCGCGGCACCACGTTCATCGTTCGCTTACCTTGTGACCGACAATAAGGCTGCACAGATGAAAAAAAGCATTCTATTTGTCGACGATAGCAGGCAGGTTCTTGACGCACTGGCGAGGATGTTGCAGACCAAGCGAGACATCTGGTCGATGACGTTTGTCGACGACCCTCTCGAAGCCTGGGAGATCCTGCAATCAACGTCCTTTGACGCCGTCACGTTGGACGTCAATATGCCGGTGCTCCGCGGGCTCGAACTGCTCGAGCGGATCAAGAAAACCGAGATCGGCAGGGACGTCCCCGTCGTCATGCTGACCGGTTTGGGAGACCGCCACTTGAAACGGCAGGCCCTGGACCTGGGAGCGGCCGACCTGCTCAACAAGCCGGTCGAGGCCGAGGACTTGATCGCAAGGCTTCAGAATGTCCTCCGTCTCAAGGAATACGAGGATCTGCTCAAACACGAGAACTCATGGCTCGAACGGAAGATCCAGGAACGAACGGTGGAGTTGTACCGTTCGCGACAGGAGGTCGTCTGGCGACTCGGCAAGGCGGCCGAACATCGCGACAACGACACGGGAAACCACGTCATCCGCGTGGGGTGCATGTGCCGCGTCATTGCCGAGGCACTCGACCTGGACAGCGAGTTCGTCGAAACGCTGTTTGCGGCCGCCCCGCTCCACGATATCGGGAAGATCGGGATCCCGGATGCCATCCTGATGAAGCAGGGGCCCCTGTCCGAAGCCGAACGGCAGATCATGATGCGGCATTGCAGGATCGGCGAGAGAATCCTCACGGAAAACGCCGCGGCATTGCGCCTCTTCGATGGCGACGGCGCCGTTCCCGAAATCCGCAGCGCTGTTTCCAGCCGCAACCCGCTAATCGACATGGCTGCCAGGATTGCGTTGACCCACCACGAGAAATGGGATGGAACAGGATATCCCCAGAGCCTCTCGGGGGACGCCATTCCGATCGAGGCGCGAATCACTGCCATTGCCGACGTGTTCGACGCGCTCATGTCGGTCCGCCCGTACAAGGTCGCTTTCGACGAGCGGCGGTCGCTGGCGATCGTTTCCGATTCGGTGGGAACTCACTTCGACCCTTTGGTCTACGAGGCCTTTCTCAAGGCTCTGCCGCGAGTGCGCCGCATTCGCGAGCAACTCCGTGACTGCCCCCGCTATTCCCCACACGAGGATCATTGCGATGCACCGGATCCTGTTTGTCGATGACGAGCCGAAGATCCTCACGGGTCTGCAACGAATGCTCCGAAATATGCGCCGCGAATGGGAAATGAGTTTTGCCGAAGGCGGACCTCAAGCCCTGCGGATGCTCCGAGCGAGTCCGTTCGACGTACTCGTAACCGACGCACGCATGCCGGGGATTGAAGGGGCCGAACTGCTCGAGATCGTCCGGCGCGAGTGTCCCGACACCGTCCGGATCATCCTCTCAGGCCAATGCAGTCGCGACTCGCTGTTGCGCTGCGTCGGCGTAGCCCATCAATTCCTCAGCAAACCCTGTGATTCCGAGATCCTCAAGGACACCGTTCAAAGAGTGTGTCGGTTGCGCAACTCCTTTGACGATCAAGAGATGCGAGCCACGATTTCCGCGGTCGCTTCCCTTCCGAGCGTCGTATCCACCTACGAGGCACTCCAGGCTCAGGCGGCCGGTGAGGCTTCATTGAGGACGGTCGGAGAAACGATCGCCTCCGACGTCGCCATGAGCGCGAAAGTGCTTCAACTGGTCAGCTCCGGCTTTCTCGGTTCCCCTCAAGGTGCGATCGAGATGGAGCGAGCCATCGAACTCCTGGGGGCCGAGACGTTTCGCGCCCTGGCTGCGCAGCCGAACGTATTCCGTCCCATTCCATCGGGGGAGAGATCCGAGTCGCTGCTTCGAGAACTCACGGTGCACTCCCTGGCCGTTGCCGCTGCAGCGAAACAGATCGCCGAATCGGCAACCGGAGCCCCTTCCACAATCGTGCAGTCGCGCGTTGCGGGAATGCTCCACAAGGTCGGTACTCTCGTATCCTATCCTCTGGAATCAACAGACTCCTGTATGGACCGGACTTCCTGGGATGCCCCAGCGTCGCCCCCGAAAACGTGCTGCGCCCAAGCGGGCGGTTACCTTGCCTCCTTGTGGGGACTCCCCGCCGGGATTGTCGAGGCGATCGGCTGCCATCGTTCACCGCATCGGTCCGGGAGCAGCTCTTTTTCGGCCCTGACTGCCGTACACGTCGCCAACGCGTTCGTCGAGGCGGCACGAAATGCCGACGGCGACGCCGCAGGACTCCTGGATCATCAGTACTTGGCGAGAGTCGGGTGTACGGATCGGCTGGACGAATGGCGCGAGATCTGCCATGCCGCGTGTTTCGGTGAGGTGCTTCAATGAATCAGCGCATCCTGTGTGTCGACGACGATCCGAACATCCTGATGGGGTACCAGCGCGCCTTGCGCAAACGATTCTCGATCGAAGTGGCGTTGGGCGGCGCAGAAGCGCTGCAGGCGATCGCCGATCAGGGCCCCTATGCCGTGGTGGTGGCCGACATGCGGATGCCGGGTATGAATGGGGTCGAACTGCTGGCGGAGGCCAGGAATCTGTCGCCCCACACGGTGCGAATGATGCTCACGGGAAACGCCGATCAGCAGACGGCGTTGGAAGCCGTCAACCAGGGACAGATCTTCCGGTTCATGACGAAGCCCTGTCCTCCCGAAGACTTCGCCCGATCGCTCGAAGCCGCGTTGGAACAGCACAGGCTGATCTGCGCCGAGCAGGAGCTGCTCACGAAAACGCTCAGCGGAAGCGTCAAGGTGCTCAGCGACGTGCTGGCCCTCGCATGCCCCACGGCCTTCGGACGCTCTTCGCGAGTTCGCAATCTGGTGCGGGCCGTAGCGACCAGGCTGGCAGATCGCGACGCCTGGATGACCGAGGTCGCCGCCATGCTTTCGCAGATCGGATGCGTTGCCCTCCCGGACGAGGTTCTGGAAAAAGTGCATCGCGGGGAAGAACTGGACGGCGGGGAGTTCGAAGTCTTCGCCGCGCATCCGCTGTTGGGAAGGGACCTTCTCAAGAACATCCCTCGCCTGGAAGGAGTGGCGAAAATCGTCTGCTACCAGCAGAAACAATTCGACGGAGGCGGGTCGCCGCGAGACGCCTGCCGTGGCGAGGAGATCCCTTTGGGTAGTCGTATTCTCAAGGCCGCCCTCGACTTCGACTCGTTGATCTCTCATGCCAGCACTCCGGAAATGGCAATTGCCGAGATGTTGCACCGCAAGGGATGGTACGATCCTCGAATCCTCGAAGCCCTCCGAACGGTCCTCAACGTCACCCAGGCCCATGTCGTCCGCGAAGTGAAGATCGACGAATTGGTTGACGGGATGATCCTCGCCCGAGACGTCAAATCGCAGCAGGGAACGCTCCTGTGCGCCAAAGGGCAAGAGGTCACGAAAGCCGTGCGAATCCGATTGCGCAACTACGCCTGCAATCTCGGGATCAGCGATCCGATTCAAACGTTTGTTCCGATCGCACTTGGCACCATTGATTCGTAGACTCGTTCCCGACTGACGGATGAGCATCAATCCATGAGCCGACAATCGCACCATCATTCGACCGGACGGTCGTCGCCTCTCGAGCCGGGCGGCTCGCAGGCGGGCGGTGCGCCGCCGCTGGGAGCATTGAATGCGTTGCGCGAGAGCGAAATACATTTTCGCACGCTCTTCGAGTCGTCGCGCGACGCAATGCTGGTCCTCGGCAGCAACGGCAGATTCTCCGCGGGAAATCCGGCTGCGCGGAAGATGTTCGACTGCAAGAGCCTTGAGGAGTTCGCGAGTCTCACTCCCGTGCAACTCTCCCCGGAACGGCAGCCCGACGGACGGCCATCGGCGTTGGCCGCCCGCGAATGGATCGACCGGGCGAAGAAGACGGGGGCGTGCACCTTCGAGTGGCGTCACCGCAGCACGAGCGGCACCGAGTTTGACGCTTCCGTGCAGCTCGTGCGAATGGAACTGGACGGCGAAACGCAACTTTATGCGACCGTGCGTGATATCAGTGCGACCAAGGCCGTTCAAATGGCGCTTCGCGCCAATGAGCAGAAGCTCCGCACCATCACCGAGTCGGCCCTCGACGCGATCATCATGGTCGACTCCGAGGGACGGATCAACCATTGGAACTCCGCCGCCCAGACCATGTTCGGCTACTCAGCCGACGAAGTCCTTGGAAAAGACCCGCACGCGTTTCTCGCCTTCCCGGCGCGATCCGAAGCTGCGCCGCGCCCCCTCGCCAACCTGGCCTCTTCGGAATCGGGAGCAGACGTTGGACGCATTATGGAACTGACGGCGCGGCGAAGCGACGGCAGCGAGATCCCGGTGGAGATGTCCGTTTCCGCGGTCCGCGGCGACCAGGGCTTGGGTGCGGTTGCCATCATTCGAGACGTGAGCGACCGCAAACGACTGGAAGCGGCCTTTCAACAGCAAACGGCTGAGTTGAGCCAGCGGGTCAGAGAGTTGAACTGTCTCGAACAAGCCGCGGAAGTCTTCGAGAAGAACGACCTGACTCCTGCCGACATGATCCGCCGACTCGTCGCCTTCCTCCCCTTCGGGATGCGGTCTTCCGAACACGTGGCCGCACGAATCGTATTCCAGGGCGCCGAGTTCTGCAGCGAAGGCTATCAGGAGAGTCCCGTTCAGTTGACCGTCCCGCTCGTCGTCGACGGCAAGCGTGTCGGGAGTGTCGAGGTATCCTATATGGCCTGTCCGGCGCACGCTGCGGACGAACCGTTCACGAGTCGGGAACGTACCCTGCTCGATCAGATCGCGGCCCGGCTTGCACGCGCCATTGAACGCCGCCAGAGTTACCAGCAGGTCACGACCCTGAGCCGGGAGTTGGAGGTCATTCTGGAGGCCACGGGGACACGGCTCCTCCTGGTGGACGACACCTGCGCAGTCCAATACGCCGATCCGGCAACCCAACGGTGCTACGGACTCCTCGCCAATCAGAAGTGCCATCGTTACCTCTGCCTGTCGTCGGAACGTTGCACCGATTGCCCGAACGAGTACAACCAGGAGTCCAGTCAACCGACCGTCAGCTTCCAGAGACTCCCGGCTGAAACGGACCGGATCTTCCAACGCACGATCGTACCGATTCGCGTCGAGCAGAACCGGCGTTTGTTTGCCGAGTTGCTCGTTGACGTCACCGAGCTCAAGGCAATGGAGACGAATCTCAACCAGGCCCGCAAACTGGAAGCGGTGGGCCAACTGGCCGCCGGCATCGCTCACGAGATCAACACGCCGACCCAGTTCATCGGAGACAACACACGATTCCTCCGCGACGGAGTCCGCGACCTGGAACAAGTCATGATGTGCGTCGACCGCCTCATCGAGGCGGCAGGAAACCACGAACAAGTCGACTCGCTGCTCCAGGAGACTCGGAAGACGCTGGACGAAATAGACGCCGAGTATCTCCGTGCCGAGATCCCCGTATCGCTGGAGCAGACGCTCGACGGAATCTCCCAAATCGCCACGATTGTCCGTGCCATGAAAGAGTTCTCCCATCCGGGAACCAAGGAGGTCCAGTGGATCGACCTCAATCGCGCCGTCGCGAATACGCTCACTGTGTCGCGGAACGAATGGAAACACGTGGCCGAGGTCGTCACGGAGTTCGCCCCCGACCTTCCCCTGGTCCCCTGCTTCCCTGCCGATTTGAACCAGGCAGTTCTCAATATCCTCATGAACGCCGCCCATGCCATCGAGGCGAAAGACGCAGGCAACGGGACGATTACGGTTCGCACCCGCAGCCACCGAGGCTGGGTCGAGATTCAGATCAGCGACACCGGCACCGGTATCCCGGAGAACATCCGGTCGCGAGTCTTCGACCACTTCTTCACGACCAAGCAAGTCGGCAAGGGCACCGGGCAAGGTCTCACCATCGCCCATGCCGTGGTCGTCGAGAAGCACGGTGGAACGCTGGACTTCCAGACAGAAGTCGGCGTCGGAACGACCTTCCTTGTCCGTCTCCCGTTGCAGGAAGCCGCCGCCAGAACACTTCATGACACCCAGACAGCGCAAGGAGACTGACATGAACCACACCGTGCTCCTCGTTGATGACGACGCAAACGTCCTTCACGGCCTCACCCGTGCTCTCCGGCATCAACCCTTCGATATCTTCACGGCGCGCTCCGGCGAAGAGGCCATCGACGTCCTCAAGCGGCGCAGAATCCACGTGGTCGTGGCCGACGAACAGATGCCCGGCATTACGGGAGGCGACCTGCTGGCCTGGATCGCAGAACAATTCCCGGAAACGACGCGGATGGTCCTCACCGGGCATCCCACCGCCGAGACCGCCATTCGCGCCATCAACGAAGGCCTTGTCTATCGTTACTTCACCAAGCCCTGCAATCCGATAGAGCTTGCCGTCGCCATACGACGAGCCTTGGAGGATTTGCAGACTGACACCCTGACGGCGAGCCATGACTCGCCGACGTGAATCGTGGGCTCCTGTCGATCGTCCGTTTGTCCGCCGGCTGATTCCCTCGCGACCCGCCAACTCCGCGGCGGGCAGAGTAGACTTCCATGAAGATCATGCACAAATTGATCGCGATGATCATGCTCTTGGCGTGTCTTTCCTGGGGCGTGGGTCTGTACTCCGTCACGGCCGCCCGGAAAGTCCTGCAACGGTCCGTCCAGGCGGACTCCGAGAGAATGGCGGAAGTGATCCTCAACGATGTGGACCACGCGATCGAGCGTTGTTGTATCGATTGGCAGGTGTACTCAGCCGGCCCGCTCGTACAGAATGCCATCGAAGCGTCGAACGGATGGTTCGCGAGACAACCGGACCTGCAGGCTTACATCGACCGTCAGGATCGTGAATGGAGCGCCGCACCGGGCGACCGACCGACTCCTTTGATGAAGGCTCTGACCGGCGGCCAACTCTCCGACGATCTGAGAAGAAGGCTCGCGGCCCTTGACCGCCAGGCCGGTTATCGGGTCTATGGTGAAGCGTTTGTCACGAACCGATACGGCACCGTCGTCGCCCTGTCGTCGAGAACCACCGACTACCGGCAGGACGATGAGGACTGGTGGCAGCAGGCGTGGAACCACGGCCTGTTCGTAAGCGATGTGTCGCACGATGCGAGCTCCGACGTCTACTCAGTCGACATCTGTACCAGGGTCGAGGATTACGACGGGAACCCCGTCGGCGTCGTCAAGACAATCCTGAATATCCGCTCGGTCATCGCCGTCTTGCAGAACCGAGTCGGAGATTCACATGTTCGCACTCGCAAAGGTGACCATTTCCATGATCTGCTTCTTCTCACGTCGGACCGAAGGATCATCTATTCCTCTCGCAATCCCAGCGCCGGGCTGGCGGACCCTGCGGCGTACCGCGCGGACTTCGGACGTTCCGACGCAGACCACGGTTGCACGTTTGAGCGGAATGACCCGGAACACGGCCGCATCCTGGGCGCTTATGCGTTCTCAAGAGGGTATGGAGATTATCGAGGATTGGGGTGGATCACGGTCGTCGAGCAGTGCGAGGCGGAAGTCTTTGCGCCCGCCAGCGCTGTGCAGACCAGCATTCTCACCGCATCGGCGTTGATCGGCACTTCAGGCCTTCTGCTCGGTCTGGTCTTCTCCCTCTCGCTCTCACGGCGGATCGCCAGGCTCAGAAATACGGCCGGCGCGTTGGGCCGCGGCGACTTGACCGCCAGAAGCAAAGATACCGCCGCGGATGAGATCGGACAGCTTGCCGCCTGCTTCAACCACATGGCGAGGGAACTGGAGCAGTCCTCGGCGACTCTGCAACAACACGCGGAAACACTTGCGCAGCAAGTCGAAGAGCGAACCCTTCAGTTGCAGGCCGAGATCGTCGAACGCGAGCGCGCACAACATGAACTGGCGCGAACGCAGAAGTTGGAGTCGGTCGGCCAACTGGCAGCGGGAATCGCCCACGAAATCAACACACCCGCCCAATTCGTGGCTGACAACACCCGGTTCCTGCGGGACGCTTTCAAGGGGCTCGACGTCCTGATCGCCCAAGTCACCCGGCTGATCGACGCCGCCAAACAAGACGCGATTACCGAGGAACTCATCGCCGAGGTCGACTCCGCACGGATTGAAGCCGACATCGACTATACGATGAAGGAAGTCCCGAAAGCGATCCAGCAGTCCCTGGAAGGCATCGAGTGCGTGGGGAACATCGTCCTCGCGATGAAAGAATTCTCCCATCCCGGCAGCAAGCAGAAGCAGCCCGTCGATCTGAATCGGGCGATTCAGACCACGCTGATCGTCTGTCGCAACGAGTGGAAGTATGCCGCTGAGATGGTGACCGACTTCGACCCGGACCTGCCTCCCGTTCCCTGCCTGGCCGGCGATCTGAATCAGGTCGTCTTGAATCTCGTCGTCAACGCCGCCCACGCGGTCGCCGAGCAGAACTCGGACAGGAAGGGAACAATCCTGGTTCAGACGCGACGAGACGGCGACTGGGCGGAGATTCGCATCCAAGACTCGGGGCCCGGGATCCCGGAGGATATTCGCGATCGCGTCTTCGATCACTTCTTCACCACCAAGGAGGTGGGGAAAGGCACGGGCCAAGGACTCACGATTGCGCACTCCATCGTGGTGAAGAAGCACGGGGGAACCATTCACTTCGAAACGGAAATGGGCCAAGGCACAACGTTCATCGTTCGTCTGCCCATCACCCATCCGGCGAACTCCGCTCCTGCGATCAGAGATTCCAGCAGTGCCTGCCCCTCCGCATAGTCCTTCGAGACGGCATGTTGATCGCCTTGGCCGATCGCCAGGAACCCGGCCGGCGGCGCGATGAAGATCCGGAAGCGCGCAGGCATGGCCGAGCAGCGTGCCAATCGAACAAACGCGGTACACGCCGGCAGCGTCTCAACGGCGCGTCCGTTGCAGCCGAGAGAATCCGATCGCACGCTGCCGGCGACCATTGAACTGTTCGTCGTTTTTGGCAAACTCCCGATCCACAATCCCATACAATAGTGCTCAGAGGCGACGAATTCCGGTTCGATCCTGTCGGTGACGGAGCAAAGCCTGCACTGCGGTACGTAGACTGTCAATGACGAATCGCCTGTCGTGCTTTCCCGATCACAAACTCCAGCACAGCCTCCCCGTCCGCGTAGTTCGTCGAGTGCCCCGTCTCGTCCCGATCGATCACCAGCACGTCGCGACCGAGCGTCTTGAGCACGGCGGCCAACCGCCGCACGCTGTCCGGCGGAACGGATCGATCCTGCCCGCCGAGCGTGAAACCGATCGGCATCGTCAGTCGCTCGGGCCAGTACTCGGCGCTCCGCCGCTTATACTCTTCGGGAATCTCGGCCTTGGTGCCGCCGTAGGACTCCTGGATCGCCGGTTGGAAGTTGTCGTACTGGAGCAGATTGGCCGTCCCGTTCATCGACGCCACACCGTCGACCAGTTCGGGATGCATGGCCGCGAAACTCAGGCAGGACGTTCCGCCCATCGAACCGCCACAAAGAAACACGCGTCCGATACGGTACTTCTTCTTCATCTCGCCGATTATCTGCAAGACGTCGGCTTCTGCCTTGGGCCCCATCCAGGACGTCTTGGCCCGATAGTCGGGCGAGACGAACAGCATGCCGTGCTTGAGGGCCACGTCTCGCGCAACCCGGCATTCGTCGCGGGGGTTCTTGGCATATTGCCAGCGATCCGAGCCGTGCCCGTGAAACGCAATCAACAGATCGCAGTTTGCTTCGGCGTTGAACGCCGGTGGTTTCATCAGCACGTAATGCTGGGTGGAACCGTCGCACGAAGCCGTGAACGGCACGTCCTGTATCGTGAAACGATCGTCGCAGATACCCGCCGCCACGAAGAACAGGACGATTGCTACGGAAAACGAGGGAACGGAGAGGCGAATCCTGAGCTTCAACGATGCACGCCTCCCAGTGGGAACAGACCGAGTCTCGATCATTGCCGGTTCCTTCACTTGTCTCGGAAACGTTTCTTCGTCCGTTCGAGGCGTTCTTCGATTTCACCGACAATGCTGCGTATTTCAGCAACGTCGGTTTCAAGAAGATGCTTCTCAAGTTCTTCAAGAATCGGGCTCAGATCCGGCCGAAACTCACGGATAAGCATCGCCGCGTCGCGCTCGTAGAGTTCGACGCGATCGAATTGGCCTTGCCGATAGAGTGAGGGAAGGGCGAAGAGCTTGAGCAACAAGAGACCTTCCACCGTTGCACAGGGAATCTCCCGTTCGGCGAACTGCTGGCGGACGGTGTGCTCGCGCCGGACCTTGTCGAACAACGCGTTGTCGGTGAGCAGCAGGTCGACCTGCAAGTCGCCGAGTCGTCCACGTGCAAAGTCTCCCTTCTGTTCTTCGATACCGATTTCCGGTAGTCGCGACAAGCCGTCGGCAGAGAGAATGATGGCGATGTCCTGGGTGTTGCGTCCTCGCACGTAAACGAGCATGGTAATCCCACCCACCAGAACATAATCGACGCCGCGCTCCTCCAGCAACGCGAAAAGCCGAGGAATCGACAACAGGAGGTTCTGCAGGTCGATCGTACGCAGGGCTTGCGAGTTCTTCGGGTCAAACACGATCCCATGCGCAATCACTTCACGAATATTGACTTGGTTTGTGGCCATTCCCACGGGGCCTCTTGAACGAGTTTGCAGCACTCTGATTGTAGGGAATCGTCCGCAGGTTTGCGAGCTGTTCTGATCCTGGTCCCTTCAACTTCTCTCCCGCCGGAACACGCCCGGCGTGACCCCCACCTGACGCCGAAACACCTGGACCAGATACTGGGGCGTCTGGAAACCGGTTCGCCGGGCGATTGTCGTCAGCGGCTGGTCTGTGGAGATCAGGAGTTCCTTCACCCGTTCCACGCGGACGCGGGTGATCTCTTCGTTGGGAGACCTTCCCAAGGCCGCCCGCATCCGCCGTTCCAGGGCGCTGCGGGAGATGGCCATTTCCTTGAGGATATCCTTCACGGCAATCCCGTCGCAGGCGGTCTCGCGAATGAACCGGACCGCCTGGGCGATCTCGGGGTCGTCGATCGCCACCACGTCGGATGAACCCCGCGTCACGACTCCAATCGGCTCAATCAAGATCGGCTCAGAAGGTGCGGCCTCTCCCGCCATAAGTCGATCGAGCAGGGCGGCCGCCTCGTAACCGATCCGCTCCGCATTGAACTTCACGCTCGACAAGGTGGGCACGGCCATCGTGCAAAGCGACTCTTCATTCTCGACGCCGACGACGGCGACTTCTTCGGGAACGGCCACGCCGGCCCGAGCACAGGCGTCCAACAGAAAGAAGCCGAGTTGGTCTGTGCACGCCATCACGCCCGCCGGTTTCGGAAGCCCCTTCACCCAGGCGGCCAGGTCGTCCTGGTGCTTCTCCCACTGCGCCGGCTTCTCCGGCTGCCCTTTGGCATGATAGGCGTCGCAGACGAATCCCGCTCGGGTCACCGTCTGGATGAAGTTGACACGCCGCTCGTCGAAGTAGATCTCGGTACCGATCTCGCACACGCCGAAGTGGCGAAAACCTCGTTGCATCAGGTGGTCGGCGACGATCTTACCCATGGCGCGGTTGTCGACGCCTACCCACGGCGCGC
>Ga0209722_1000106_pt1 | contig 101035 bp, 94 predicted proteins | sample BioC12SIPDNA_2_FD_185745 | JGI IMG/M metagenome (GOLD analysis project Ga0209722, IMG submission 185745) | Anaerobic biogas reactor microbial communites from Washington, USA - Biogas_R1_A C12 SIP DNA (SPAdes) (version 2) | ecosystem: Engineered > Bioreactor > Anaerobic > Unclassified | place... | reverse complement strand
AAGACAATATAATCCCGTAGGTTAAGCATTATAAAGGCTCCCCAAAATTTCATTAAACCCTGAATTATGAGACCACCCACCACCGGTCATTACAGTGCCTTGGTGCCACGAATACTTCCTTTCTCTGTGGAATAGTTTTCACACAGTCTGACGTCCAATTGTTCCTCTCAGGAATGCTCCTATTAGGGATTATGCGGTGATCTCGAACCGTCCCCATTATTGTCAGCCTTTTGTAAGGACCATATTAAAGCAAGGATCCAACCCATAATAGTCCAACCGAGAAACATGTTGAATAAAAATATTTTTAGGATATCGGGGCGCTTCCTAATAATCGCCAAAAACGATGGAATGTAATATATGAAATGCATTACTACGATGCTAATTATAAGTAGAATTTCCCAGGGGCCAATATTACCTATTATGATCACCTCAAATTCACGCTCTCGCTTATTATAAAAATACCCAGCTTAGTTTTTAATTATAGTTTAAAAGTTAATTTATGTAATTACTGCTGTTGTTGTCATTCTAGTAACCGTATGAGGCTTTTTCATACTCAACTACCACCTGCTGAAAGCAGGTGGGTTGGACTTGGCACTGGAAGTGCCCTAAAGATATCCTAAAGTAAACCATCATCTCTTTGATTTTCTTCCATATCTTCGCTCTTTAAAACGAACGAGGGGACGGGTACCTCGTTCCCCTTGTTTCCTTGCTGTTGGGGATCGGCGAACCAGAAAACGGCCGACCCTGTGAATGTACAGGCAATTCAGTTATGATCGACGCTGCTTAATATATTTGCAAATACAGTATATGACCAATGTCCACAGAGAGAGGTTAAGAATGGTCCACAATATTATGCTTTGATCAGGCCAATGGTTTGGCATTCGATAGCTCCTTGTCCCCTTGTTCCGCCTCGATCTATTTTTTAATTGAGTATGCTCGAACGAGATTTGAAATAGTGCCTAAAATTGCGGAAAATAATAGTGTAGGAAGTATTGGTAATATAAATATCTTCAATGTAATAGGACGTCCTGGCATGAGAAATAATATTGGTAAATATGCAATTAAAAAAAAGACAATATAATCTCGTAGGTTAAGCATAAAGGCTCCCAAAAATTTAATTAAACCCTGAATTATGACTCACATACCGCGCCCATCCTTTGAAAATAAGAGGATGGGCGCGGTATGTGAGTTCCATCTGATTCGCCCAGCTCCTCACCAGGCGCTCAGCTCATGCGGTTATCGCTGACTGGGACAGGCAACGTGGCAATTGATACCCATTGACTCTTCAGTTCCCCCTTCAGACGGTGGCGTTACCGCCAACCGGAGGGGGTTGTCCGTAACCGGGCATTAGCCTGGCAGCTTGGCATACCAATGCTCAACACCCGGGCGGTTTGGCGGTTACGCGCTCACGTCATTGTCGGTGACCACTCATTCCGCCATATTCAGTGAACGGCGACAATTTACGACTGTGTCGCGCATACCATCATTGCCTGAGAAGAAATACTTTTAATACGTTATAGTATTAGATGTTGAATAATATGTTGCAGAAGGAATAATGTATCCCGGCGGATAAATTACTGTATGATATCCATATGTTAAGTATTTATTACCTGTAACGGGGCTAGTATAACTACCGGCTGCTCCATTTGCATTAACGTAACTGCCTTCTTCTATTTCTACATTCACATATAGGCCAGTAGTCGAATTATAAAGCATTGAGCTAGTTGCAATATTCGGTACTACCGCTGTAGTTGTAGTTAGTGAGTGGTGCATTACATAACCACTACCTTTAGATGTTGCTGATCCAACGCTAGTAATTATTAATCCTCCACTAGCAGTACTAGCTTTGGCACTAGTACTACTATTCTGCTGAACATTATTCTTAATTTTATTGCGTTTAATTTCACTAAGAGGTTGGTCCATAGCCTTTAATGTTTCAGGGGAACTGCTTGAAATAAATTCAGGGAATACCCTCTTCATAAGTTCTTTATATGTGATATCAGTTCCGATTAATTCATTTAAAATTCGCAGGTGTTCAGCATCAGCCTTGACATGTATTGATCCATCTGCCTTTTTGGTTACTATATTTGCAGCATGGGCATTTGGAACAAAAATTGTTGATGAAAAAATCATTAATAGCGATAAAAATAACACTTTAATTTTTGATGACATTTCATTCCCTCCATTCAATAAAAACTGAAATATGTTATATTGCACAAATAAATATTGTTCTAACACCTCCTTTTAAAGTTATATGACTACCTCCTCTCTATTATTTTGGGGAAAAATCATAGAATTGGAGAAATAATCAGGCATCTTCAAAAGGGTATAATATAAAATATCCACAAAATAACGTGAGGAATAAAGAATGATAGAGCAATGCTGTTTATCCAAAAAGAGGAGGAAATATTATTTTTCTTCCTGCCAAATAAAAATAATATAATCATTAAAATAACTATGGACGCAACAAACCACATAATTAAACTAATTGAATAATTAATTGCTACTACACTTGTAGGTATTCCCAAACTGTTATTTTGTGGTGGGCTTATAAAATTGTAGGCAGCAGAGAAAAGTGGAGTCCATGTAAAGATTATCAATATAAATGCCGTTAAACTTAAAAGAATGGATAACCAATAGTTTGATTGCAATTTGTAATTCATCATATCACCTTCTAATCGTTCAAATATTTGGGATTGAGGGGATGGCTAAGCGTTATCTCATTTGATACTGCTACCTATCCCCGTTCAAGTAGAATGAATGGATAGCACCAAACAAGAAAGTTATTTCATGCTTGAATTGTCCTCGCTATTAAATCTATGTAACTTAACCCCCGCCCCCTGATTGCTCCGCTCGATATATTATTGCCATCAAAGGCCGTAACTATAGTTTGGATTAGATCACTATCTATTTCGTAGATTTTAGCTTCAGCAATTCCGTCCAGTACAAATATATGTATGATTCCAATAACATCTATTTGCTGGACACCTTCCATGGATTGTATCTTTTCTGTTTTAGGTATAGTCTTACTGTTAAACCAGTGGGTACATATCCGGTAGCTGCGTTAACAAATCTATTTCCGGGCTTCCATATTTCATTACCCATCCAATTCTATCCCTACTAATCCAATCCCTTCCACTTGTCGTGAATGACCGTTATACTGACCTAAATGCCCGGAAATAGAGCGTGAATGCCCAAAAATTTGCAGGGATTGTCGGAGACGATGTCTAATAATCCCAATAATTGCTGTTTGAACTAGGTTATCTTGGTTGGAGTATTCTTCTATGTGAGTAATATTTTCCGATAGAACCATTGATGTATTGAATTAGAACCACCTCGTTCTTCTGCGAGAACCACCTTGGTCTTTTTTGAGAGCCACCGCCCGAAGGCGGCAGCTTTCAGATTTAGTTTCACGCCTTTAAGCCGTGGCGCTCTCGCATAGAGATAAAGCCATCGATAAAAATCGTGTAGGAGTCGTGGACGATACGGTCTAATATCGAGTCAGCCAGGGTATCTTGGCCAATATTTGCATGCCAGCCACGAGGATCGAACTGCGAGCAGAAGATGGTTGATCCAGTTTGATGCCTGGCTTCGACGATTTCCAGAACGTCCACAGCCTGTGTTCCATTCAGCGGCCTTAGTAACCATTCGTCCAGGATCAGGAGGCTGACTTTTTTGTACTGTTTCATGAGTTTTTGATAAACGCCTTCGCCCCTGGCTACCGCTAGCTCATTTAGTAAATCTGGTAGCCGGATGTACTTGACGGTAAAGAAATTCCTACAAGCGGATACTGCCAAAGCGCAAGCAATATAGGTCTTACCATTACCGGCAGCTCCCATAATGATGATGTTGTGCTTCTCCTGGATATAATTACTGGTCGCAAGCCTAAGTATCTGGGTTTTATCCAACTTGCGGTCCGCATGATATTCGATATCTTCGATACATGCCTGGCTGAAACGCAAATCCGCTCGTTTGATTAAACGAGCCAAGCGGTTGGATTTTCGGCGTGACCATTCGATGTCCACCATCAGTCCCAGACGTTCGTCGAAGGACAGTTCCTGGTATTTGGAGTCCTTCAGCTGCTCCTGGTAGGAATCGGCCATGGCAGTCAGGCGCATCTCTGTGAGTTTGGTGATTGTACTCTGATTAATCATGCTGCTTACCTCCAAAATAGTCAGCGCCACGGGTGAATCCGAAGGCGGATGATCTATTTGATTCTAAAGCAGCGGAGGGTTTGGTCCCTGCGGTCCATTTGTCCTGCCCGGTTTTTAGAATCGTCTGGATGCTTTTTAGATTCGGACACGGGGTATAGGTCAAGGCTCTCTTACAAGCGGATTCAAGACGGTTTACAGAATGTTTGTCCGCCAGTTTCATAAGCGCCATACAAGAACGATAACCCTGCTGTTCTACTTTGTGTGAAGATAAGATAGCACGCATGACAGTCTCTGTATTAGATCCGACTGTCCTGGCCCAATTTATGAAACGCTCCCCATTCCAGGCCAAATATTGCTTGTGGTTGTCAGGCATATGTTCCGGTAATATCACGGGGTCGTTCTTCTCGCCATAGATGCGTACATGGGACGCAATACGATGGTTCTGGTAAAAGACCTCAATGACCTTGCTGGTTACTCGGAGATCGACCTCGTGTTTGATGTATTCGTAGGGGACCGAATACGCATTTTTGTCCACATGTATGAGATAATCGTACTGTACGGTAGCTTTCTGCCAAGTAGCTAACTCGTATGGGGAAGCAGGTAGAGGCAACAGCATGGGCTTTTCTTCGTCCATAAAAGAGCTTTTCCTGCTTCCCGGTTTCTTCTGAAAAGGTTTACCATTAAATTCTTCCAGTTTAATCAGGATGGTGTCATTTAATTCCTTTAACGAAAAGAACTGCTGGTTTCTCAAGGCCGCTATGATCCAAGTGGTAATAATGCCAACCGATTTTTCTACCGTGCTCTTGTCCTGGGGGTGTTTCACCCGGGCAGGGATAACCGCGGTTCCATAGTGTTCCGCCATCTCGTTGTAGGTTCGGTTGATCACCGGCGCGTTCCATGAGACTCGGTCAACTGCAGCTTTAAGGTTGTCAGGAGCCAGAATGCGTGTGGCACCCCCAAAATACTGATAGGCATGGATGTGGGCTGAGATCCAACTCTCCATGTTCATGGAGTAAAATGCTTCTACATAACAGTACTGGCTGCAGGGAAGTGCGGCTACAAATACATAAGCAGGAATTTTTTCGCCGGTTACATTGTCAATGACGAATGCGGTTTTTCCTGCCCAGTCCACCTCCATAACTTCTCCGGGTTTGCGCTTGATGCGCATGGTGGCTTTGGTGGTACTGGCGTAGCGGCGATAGTATCGGCAGAACTGACTGTACATGAGGGGAATCTCCCCGCTTTGCCGGCATTCTTCACAATACTCGTTCCACAACAGGCTTAAGGTTACACCGCTCCTGGCCATTTCCTTATGAATGTGCTCGCAATCCGGTATCTTTCGGCTGGAAGAAACGCATTTTTCAGGAAAAAGTATTTGCTGGAGTTTAGAATCGGTCCATTCTTCCGTTAGTGGCCAAGAAATACCTTTTTGTTCCGCTCGTTCCATTACCGAGGTAATGGTATTGCGTGAACAATGACAACTAGAGGCGATACCTCTCTTGCTGATCCCCTGGCTGCTCAGCCTGAGGATCTCTCGATATTGGGTCATAAACCGACCTCCTGTAATTAGATTTGCACTGGTCGACAGTGCTATACCTACTATACAGGGGTGGTTCTGGCTATGACCATGTTGGTTCTATTCGATGACCAGACTGGTTCTCATTTAGGACACCGCTGGGTCTATTGGATGACAATATTCATTCTATGTTTCCTATACCTTGGTATGCTGTGTTATTTATATCAATTCCACAGACTGTTCTGATTATTCAAATTGGCTTCTTATTATTTTACCTGAAGGTTGGGTGGCGAGAATCAATCATGGCATCAGTCTTCATAGGCCTTGCCGCATACATTTTGCCGCGCCTCCCACTCATTCCAGGCGTACATACGATAGTATTAATATTCACTACTGCTCTTATCATTAGCTGGTTAGGGAAAGTCAAAGTCATATACAGCCTTATCTCGGTTTTATGTGGAGCGATGATAATGGGAGTTACCGAAAATATAGTAATGTCATTTGTGCTTAAACTGATATCAAGGTCTGTTAATGAATTGTTCTTGCATCCTTGGTTAAATATTGCGGTTTTTATGCCAACCTTATTATGCGGCGGTCTGATATTGTGGCTGGTGCAAAGACATGATTTGGTTCTATACGATCTGAGCACGAAAGGAATCTATAATTGACTCGTAAAAGAGACGTTTGGCTAATTTTGATAATTCTCTCCCAGACCCTGGTAGCAACGATAATGATTAGTATTATTAAAGCCACTGATAATATTAATGTCATCAAAGCGTGGTTGGCCTATTGGGAAGCTCTGATTGTTGCCTTAGCCCTGCTGAGTATAGCTGCTATTTCAAATGTATACCGTAGTGCTCGGGAGAGTATAAAAACCAGTCTGATGAAAGAGCATTTGCGGCAGAATGAAAATCTAATGTCAACCCTGCACGAGGAAAAACATGAGTACAGGCGGCACCTCCAAGCACTACAATCATTGATCTATCTAAATCGCACGCAAGAAGCTAAGCAATACATAGATGGTATTGCGGAGGATTATTGGAATAAACTTGACAACGTATATATCGAGCATCCTGAACTGAACAGCCTAGTCAATAGTAAGTTCAACTTGGCGAAATCCCGAGGTATAGCATTTACATTAAGTTCAACCTGCGATTTTACACTCATAAAGGTGGAACCCTGGGATCTCTGCAGCATAATCGGCAATCTTTTGGATAATGCCATAGAATCGGCTTTACAGGATAAACGGCAACCATCGGTAGAATTAGACCTTGAATTCCAAAATCGAGATTTTATTGTGTGCGTTCGAAATAATGGCGCCACCATAAATGATGAAGATATAGACAGAATCTTTGAAGCGGGTTTTACCAGCAAGGAATCAGTTGGGCGGGGATACGGACTATTTATTGTGCGAAAACTGGTAATGCGGTATGGAGGGGAAATTAAGGTAATATCTAACAAGCAGACAACAATTATGGTGATAATACCGGGAGAAGAGAAATGCGCATGACTTTATCCAGCGTTTCTACCCATATGGCATCCTATTTGAGCAAGAATACGGTGTCTGACACTGACAACAGTGAGATTTATGCTTATGGCTTGGAGATCCTATTGGGGGCAATAATTAAGCTTCTGGCTATACTAGTCTCTGCTTGGCTTCTGAAATCACTAAGCGCCACTTTGGTTGTATTGGCGACTTATGCTGCTTTACGTTGCTTTGGGGGTGGTGCTCACATGAGCACCTATTTCAAGTGTTTGCTAGTGGGATCAACGATTATTGTATGTCTCGGCAGACTTTCACATATCACTTTAACCAGCATCTCATTGCAGTATCTCGCCATCGTCGCGGCTGTCAGCGCGTTTGTTATCTGTCTTAAATGGGTTCCAGGCGATACCGCGATTAAACCCATCAGAGATCGCAGTATTTGTCTAGGGCAAAAAATAAAAATGTCGATAATGATATTACTTTGGAGCTATACAGTACTCCATCTGATCCAATTGAATTTAAATACGTTTGCTTTGGCTATGATCCTGGGATGTATATTTGCTGTCTTTTTAATTACACCTTGGGGTTATCGCCTGTTTGAGTTAATTGACAAATACGTCTTGAGAGGAGGTGAAAACAATGATAATGAAGAGGTTTGTTATGAACACTCTTGCAGCAGCACTTGTATTAATTGCCGGAACAGGAATTAGCCCAAATTCCTGGTTTATTGCCTATGAACCCAGAATACCGGAATCATTAAAGAGATAGGTTTGATGTGAAATGCCCAAAGCACTTATTCTCGAGGATGAAGAATATAATCGCGAATTCATTAAACAAATCGTTAGTGAAATACCGGGAATCACACAAATCTTTGCAACTTCGATTGGTCTGGAAGCGATCGAGTGGGCTAGAGCAAACTGTCCGCAAATTGCCTTGTTAGATATTGAACTCAGCAACCAGAAGGCCAACGGACTGGATGTCGCACGAGAGATTAGCAAACTGAAGGACGATATCTATATCGTATTTGTAACTGGATATTCGAAATATGCCGTGGAGTCATTTGAGGTTCATCCGTATGGGTATGTGCTCAAGCCCATAAAAATCGCTCACTTAAAGGATTTGCTTGGGGAAATCATCGCCAGAATTGAACAAGTAAAACTTATTGAATCAGACATTCTCACCATTAAGGTCAAAAACGAAATACTACACCTAAATTATAATGACATCATTTTTGTGGAAGTCGACAGTCATAAATCACTCATACATTCTCTTGGGACGGTATGGGAGGTCAGGAAGAGTCTTGACGAGATTGAAAGTATCTTGGGAGAAGAGTTTTTAAGGGTTCATCGTTCCTTTATCGTGAACTTGACAAAGGTCAAGAAAGTTAGGGAGACATACGATCGCTCTTACGAAATAGAATTTTGGAACTATCCTGAGATCGCTTTAATGAGCCGCTATTACTTCCCAAAATATAAGGAGCGTTTCAAGGCTGTAACTGCAGGGTGGCGCTAGTGTAATATGGGCCTTCGGTAGTGATTGTTTTGATCGGAGAAACAAAGGCTCATATTGCCCGTTTCAGCTGTTGCGGTTGGATTAATACTACTATACCTGGTATATGGAAATATACCGGGAGGACTACGTGTGACTTATGCTCTTAAAAGCCTATCTCCAGGGCACAACTGTGAAGTACCCCAACTTCATTCGACTCAGGATCATCTACCAATAGAAAAATAACATAGGTGAAGGATCGCCATAAAAAGCCTAATTCCCAATATACAAGTAATGGAGCCGGAGCGGCATCGCTGATTGCAGCCATAACCAGGAGGGCGTTCCGTTCTATGGCAACCCCGAGGACGGGAACATGAATGATAAAACCTGGAATAATGAGCTTTTAGAACAATACAAGAAAAATGAAAAGGTAATTACCTGAGCTAAGCAAGAATAAACCCCGTTATGTAGCGAACAGTGTCCTGATAACGCCTACTAACCTTAAACTTCTAAGCCAGCAGCATATACCTTTTGTATCAAGGGTGCCCAACAACTACGGATTGATTGAAGAATTAAAAACCTGGGCTTTTGCTAAGGTTCATGATAATCCGGTTGGTTTTTGGCAAATTCCCGTAGCCACAATCCAATCAAACCCCGATTGAGCCGCATTGTGCAGAAACACCCACACCTAAATTATCTCAGCATTTTACAATTACAGGGAAAACGCGAGTAAAGTTGGGCTAATTGTATGCGGACCAGGCGCCCTCGATAACCTGCCGGAGCGTAACAACCACCCTGGTTGGGGGTGGTTGAAAGATATCATTATTAGGTTGGATTGTTTCGTATTACCCCTGGTTGAAGACTTGCAATATTACATCGCCCAGACAGCGGGCCGCATTTTCGGCCAGTGCCAGGGGTATGGAATCGGTACCGATCTCAAATAGCATTGCGGTCGGGTACAGGTCCTGATTGTAATCACCCTTGCCCATGAAGATCCCGCGGATCAAACCCGGATACAGTTGGTCGGCCTGGGCCTTGATGCGTCGGGCGTACACCAGGTTGGTCTTCGTATTGGGATTGGAGCGTCCCACCACTATCATTACCCGTGAACTATCCACCCCGTTAATGGTAGTCAAATAGGCCGAGGCCGGGGCGGAGTCGCGATGAATGTCGAAGGCGGCGTCAGGCTGTTCTTTCAGCAACTGGGCTGCGGTCCGGCGGGAGCGGTGGTAGGCATTGCGGTCGTGCGGATCGTGAGCGTTGACGCTATGGGTGACACTAATGCCTGATTTGCGCAGAGAATCGGCCAAGGCGGCCCCCACCGTATATATGTCCCCGGCGCCCGGTTGGGATGTCTTTCCGGAGGTAGGACGGTATGATTCATCGGTGTGGGTGTGGTAGACCACCGCATGCCGGGGCGCAGTAACCGCTTGAACCGGCAGGACCGGGTTGAACAAGGCCGGACTGGGAGTGACTGCGGCGTTGTTATTGGCCGGGAACTTATCACCATCGGTTCGGGTTACAATATCGGCCACCGCATTTTGCCCATCAACCTTGATCACTATATATTGAACGTTATTCTCATCTATATACTGGTCATCTACATGAACCGGCAGGCCGGTCTCCAGGATGGTGACCCCGAAGGTATCCTTGACCACGCTGTACGAAGATACCTGTTCCTCCGGTCCGGGTATCGGCTTCTTAAGTATGGGAGCATAGAGCGTATTTAACAAGTATGCCCCTATCATGACCGCTAGCAGCACTCCAAAGAATATCCATATATAGCGCCGGCTCAATGTTTCCATAAATAAATCCGCCTTTCCTCATACTTAAGATTATGATGTGAAAGAGGCGGATTAATTATTCCCCTAAAAGGGCATTAGAGCCCGATGTAATCAGTTGGTGTCCCAATTGGCCAGGTATTCGATTTGTTCAGTCGTCAATCGGTCTATCTCCACTCCATCGGCAGCCAATTTGAGCCAGGCCACCTGTTTGTCTATGGTTTCGGGAACGTTATATACGTGACAACCAAGCTTGGCGCGATTTTCGATTACATAAAGCAAAGACAGGGCCTGCAGGGAGAAACTGAGGTCCATGACCTCGGCCGGGTGGCCATCGCCGGCGGCCAGGTTGACCAACCTTCCTTCGGCCAGCAGATAGAGACGGCGGCCATCGGCCTGGACGAATTCTTCTATATTGTTTTTCAGCACCCGGCTGGATACGGCCAGTTCATTCAGGTCGGGTTTGGATATCTCCACATCGAAATGTCCGGCATTGGCCAGGATGGCCCCATCGGGCATCACCTGCATGTGTTCACGGCGGATCACGTTGATATTGCCGGTTACGGTAATGAAGATGTCTCCCCGCGCCGCCGCCTGGCTCATGGGCATAACATGGAACCCGTCCATGATGGCTTCATTGGCCTTGACCGGATCGATTTCGGTCACGATTACCTTGGCTCCCAGGCCCTTGGCCCGCAGCGACACGCCTTTGCCGCACCAGCCATAACCGACCACCACCACCGTCTTGCCGGCTGCCACCAGGTTGGTGGTGCGGTTGATTCCGTCCCATACCGACTGCCCGGTCCCGTAGCGGTTGTCGAACAGGTATTTCATGTAGGCATCATTGACCGCCATCATCGGGAAGAGCAGGGTACCATCCTCATCCATGGAGCGGAGCCGGACAATGCCGGTGGTTGTTTCCTCACAGCCGCCTATGATACTGCGGGCCTGTTCCTGTCTTTCCTTATGCAGCAAGGTGACCAGGTCGGCCCCGTCGTCGATGATGGCGTCAGGCTGGCAATCCAGGGTTTTTTCCAGGTAAAGGCGGTAATCGGCGAGGCTTTCCCCATGAACGGCAAAAACGGTTATCCCGCAGTCGGCCAGGGCTGCTACCACATCATCCTGGGTGGAGAGGGGATTGCTGGCGCAGGCGATGACTCGCGCCCCGGCCGCTTGCAAGGTTTTCAGCAGATAGCCGGTCTTGGCCTCCAGGTGCAGGCAGCAGGCCACCGTTTTTCCGGCCAGGGGTTGAGTTTGTTCGAATTCCTGCTTGAGACGATTCAACACCGGCATGTGGTTTTGAACCCACTCCAACTTATGGTAGCCGGCGGCAGCCAGCCCTATGTCTCTGATTATTGATTGCATGTCGACCTCCCGGCATTAGTTTTAAACGTTTAAATTATAAACGACCCTGGTAGGTTGGTAAAGTTATGCTGGTATGGTATGGCGCATCCCGGCGGCATAAATTATAATACAATTGGCTGCGGCACTAACCGCCTAATGTCAGCGGCCAAACAGGGGGAATCTTATTTTGCGCTTCTGGTCGACCATAGCGGCAATAATCATGCTAGACCAATTTAGCAAGATCCGTATAATGGAATTGCTTGATCCAGGCGACAGCATTCCGCTTATCCATAATCTCTTCAACCTCACCTTCGTCATGAATCGCGGGGCGGCCTTCGGCGTATTGCAAGGCAAGTCCTGGCTGTTTCTGATTATGGCCATACTTATTATTTGTATAATGATCTATGTTCACCTGACCTATAAATTGCCGGCTTGGGTGCAGTACGCGATGGGTTTGATCGTGGGGGGCACAATCGGCAACCTGATCGACCGCTGGAATTATGGCGCGGTACGTGATTTTTTCAGCATTGGCTGGTTTCCAGTCTTCAACGTGGCCGACATGGCTATTGTTATTGGGGGTGGGCTGTTGATTCTATATCTGTTCCTGAATGAGCCGGATCGCAAACAGGTCAAGTAAACGGTTCTATTCCCAAACCTCATCGGCCAGTCGCTCCACCTCCTGGCGCAGCTTGGCGGTGGCCTCGCGGTCAACCTGCCAGCGTCTTCGTACCAGGACCAGAACATCGCCCTCCCGGGCCTCGGGGGGAATCAACTGACGCCGGATGCTTTTCATTTCTCCATCAATTTCCACTATTGCCCAGCGGCCTTCAAATCTATCGATGATTGCACACTTCATAAAACTCACCTCTCCGTAGAGATTTGGAGGTCCTGTCCATCGGTACTGAAGACTATGGATCCATTCTGGTCGGTACGATAGATCTGCATCCCGGTCCGGTTCAAACGCTGCAAGGCTGAGTCATGGGGATAACCGTAATCGTTATCCTTACCCAGCATTATTACCCCATAACGGGCTCCCACTGCATTGAGAAATCGAGTTGAACTGGAAGAGTAGCTGCCATGATGCCCCACCTTCAGCACTGTGGCTTGCAAATCAGCTTTGGTGCCAAGTATGTCGCTTTCCGGGATGTTTCCCGCATCCCCGGTAAGCAGAAATGCATGGCGGCCAAAAGCGAGCCGAACTACCACGCTGTAATCATTCAATTCCTGATAGTACTCCTTTACCGGCGCCAACAGGCGGCATTCAACCCCATCCAGAGGCACTGTCACCCCAGCTTTGGCGGAAGTGACTGTCAGCCCTGCCCGCTGCACGGAGATCAAGACATCTCTAAAACTCTTGGTATTCTGGGTGATTTCCGGCATGTAGATCGCTCCTACCGGAAAATGATCTATTACCGCATCCATTCCGCCGATATGATCGGAATGGGTGTGGCTCGCAACTACCACATCCAGCCGCTCCACTCCCTGCGCTTCCAGGTACTCGATGACCCGGCTGCCATAAATGTTCTCGCCGGCATCGACCAGCATATTCTGCCCGACGGGGGTCTGAATCAATATGGCATCTCCTTGACCTACATCAATGAAATGGACCTTAAGCGGATCCGGCGCCGGTGGCGAAGCAGGATTGACAGGCTCATTAGTTCTGATGTCGGTGCAACCGCTCAGTAATACCATGGCAGCCAGCAGCAATAGTAACAGAATCGTCAGACTTCTTTTCAAAATAGACCGGCTCCTTCATTAGTGAAAGATGCTGCCCATGGTTGCACTGATGGTAACCTTGACCGGACAGATCCTGCCGCTATCTTACCACAGATTCGAACCCAGGCCGAGTGATTGCCCGGCCAGACGCTTGCAAATAGGTTCTTTATCGAATAGATTAAGCTTATGCATGGGAAAGGGATTTTCCCGACCATGTGAAACTTCGGGCGGCGCGTCATGAATCCTTCAGATCTGAGAGTGTATTTTCAATCAATTATATGGGACTTCCTGGTGGGGGAATGCCTGATGATAAGACGGGTCGGCGAAAGCCGAGACAGTAATTGATAGACTGCAAACAGGACAAGTGGTCTAAACGGAGGTAACCTTATGAGTTTGATTAATTTGAGCGATTACGGATGGGTTTCAGCCTGGCTGCCCGATGGTATTCCCGCTAATCTGTATTTGGGCCGGGTCATCACCCAGTCCAAAGATCTTTACCGGGTGGTAAGCGAACAGGGGGAACTGACAGCTGAGGTAGCGGGGAAATTTCGTTTCGATGTCCAGCTGGGGTCAGACTACCCGGCGGTAGGCGATTTTGTCTTAATGGACCGTGATCAGGATCTGGAAGGACATGCCATCATACATAGGGTCGTTCCTAGGCGGAGCGCCTTCATTCGCCGGGCAGCCGGCAGAACCCAGGAGGAACAGATTGTGGCCGCCAACATTGATACGGTGTTCATCTGTATGGCGGTAAACAACGATTTCAACCTCCGCCGGGTGGAACGCTACCTGGCCATCGCCTGGGACAGCGGTGCCCTGCCGGTGGTCGTGCTGACCAAGGCCGACCTGGCGGAAGACATGGAAACCAAGGTCAGCCAAGTCAAGACTGCAGCCATAGGAGCGGACGTACTGGTGACCAGCAGTATGAGCGAGGATGGTTATGCATCCATCCTGCATTATATCAAGCCAGGAAAAACGGTGGCATTCATCGGTTCATCCGGGGTGGGCAAATCCACCCTGATCAACCGCCTGCTGGGCAGCGAAGCCTTGGCAACCCGGGAGACGCGCAATGATGACAAGGGCCGGCACACCACCACCCGCCGGGAATTGATCCGGCTGCCTGGGGGAGGGATGGTGATCGATACGCCCGGAATGCGGGAGATAGGTCTGGATAGTGCCGATTTGACCAGAACCTTTGCTGAAATCGATGAATTGGCGTTCCAGTGCCGCTTTTCCGACTGCACGCACCAGCAGGAGCCTGGTTGCGCGGTCCAGGAGGCCATCTCAGCAGGCGTCGTAAGCCCAGAGCGTCTGGAAAGTTATCGGCGATTGAAAAAGGAAGCCCGTTATGAAGGTTTGAACTCCCGTGAGATAGAGAATGTCAAGATCAAAGAGATGTTCGCGGGAGTCGGTGGATACAAGAACGCCCGTCGGCTGGCCAAAGAGAAAAACAAAAATAAGCATTGAGCTGGTGTAATAATTGTCTCCGTTTTTCGTCATATTAGGCAGAGAAAAATAGAAGGGGCGGTAGTCATGAAAAAGGGGTTTGCTTTGCTATTGGTTATGCTGCTTAGTCTGTCGTTGTTGGGATGTTCACCGGCCCAGAACAGTCCTCCCGCCCAGAATAATCAGGCTCCGACTGCGGAACAGGAGCAGGAACAGGTGCGGTCAGCTGTAACCGCCTTTGGGCAGAAGCTGCAAATGGTGTCATTGACGGCCCCACCCGAACAGGCGCGGCAGCAAATGCAAGAAAATTACGGGGAGCTGGTAACACCTGAACTGCTGGCCCAGTGGCAGAACCAGCCCGACAGTGCTCCGGGACGAAAGGTGTCCAGTCCCTGGCCAGATCGGATCGAAATAATGAGCGTTGAGAAAACCGATGGGAAATACGCAGTCAAGGGTGAAATTATTGAGATAACCAGCGTCGAAAAGACCAGTGGCGGAGCAGCGGCCCGGCAATCAATCGATCTTACCCTGACCAAGTCAGGCGACCGCTGGCTTATCGATTCGGTTGTGCTGGGCACCGGGTACCAAGACGGCACTATATTGTATCAGAACACGCAATACGGTTTTGATTTTGTTCTGCCAGTAAGCTGGCAGGGATATACCATTGTCAACGAAGAGTGGGAAGGGACTGCTATAACCGGACCGTCCCAAGGGAAGGTAGTCAGCCAAGGTCCCCGGTTATCCATTCGCCATCCCCAATGGACTCAAGCCCAACCCCGCCAGGACATACCCATCCTGGTATTTACCCTGGATCAGTGGAATTCCTTACAAAAGGAGGAGTTCAGCCTCGGAGCTGCTCCAGTGGGACCCAAGGAACTGGACCGCAACTCCAAATATGTATTTGCCTTGCCGGCCCGCTACAATTTTGCTTTCCCGACCGGCTTCGAAGAGGTGGAAGACATCTTGGCTGGAAATCCCCTGCAACCGAAATAGCGCGGGACTATCGCCTCTGCCTTGACGTGCGCAAAGGAATCAATAGGATCGTTCTAGAGTCTCCGAGCAATTGCCCGACTATTTCTTTTCGCCCAATATTTTGGTAAAATAAGCCCCATCCACAGATTTGCCCGCGCTAAGCGGGCATAATAATCTCCAGGCACTCCCGACATTTATACTATATTACCGGGAAGAGGTGACATGGATGGGCAGATTCATAGTTATCCAGGGGGACATTACCAAACAGCATGTCGATGCCATCGTTAATGCGGCCAATAATTCACTATTAGGGGGCGGCGGAGTGGATGGCGCCATACATCGGGCGGCCGGTCCCCAGTTGCTTGAAGAATGTCGTACCTTGGGAGGATGTCGGACCGGCGAGGCCAAGGTAACCCATGGGTATAACCTGCCGGCCCAATGGGTTATCCACACCGTGGGTCCGGTTTGGCGCGGAGGAGTACATAATGAGGAACAGTTGCTGGCCAGTTGTTATCGCAGTTCTCTGGCTGAGGCAATCCGCAAAGGAGTCAAAAGCATCGCTTTTCCGTCGATTAGTACCGGAGTATACGGATTTCCTGTGGACCGGGCAGCTAAAATAGCTATTCGCGAGTTGGGCCAATTCCTGAAAACCAATTCGTCTATTGAAGAGATCAGAATGGTTGCTTTTGATGCCAACACTTTCAAGCATTACCATGACGAAGCCATTAAAGCCGGCATCTTGAGCGAAGAATAATCAATTCCGATTTAATATATAATGAAAGAGAGGGCAGGGTCTTGACAATCACCCGGGAGAGACTGATGGTTCTGGAGGATATGGAAGGAGAACGGCTGGATCTTTTTGTGGCCGACAATCTGGCCGACCTGTCCCGGTCGCAAGTACAGAACTTGATAAAATCAGGTCAGATCCTGGTAGACGGGCAGCAGGCCAAGGCTAGTTATCGACTGGGGGAGGGGCAGGAAGTAGAGGTGGAACTGCCGGTTCCACAGCCAGTCTCGATTGCCGCCGAGAACCTGCCCCTGGATATCATCTACCAGGATGCGGACTTGGCGGTAATTGACAAGCCCAAGGGAATGGTGGTTCATCCCGCCCACGGCAATTGGGAGCACACCCTGGTAAACGCTCTTCTCTTTCACATTAAGGATTTGTCCGGAATTAACGGGGAATTGCGGCCGGGCATCGTCCACCGCCTTGACAAGGACACCTCGGGGGTGATGGTGGTGGCCAAGAACGACTTTGCTCACAAAAGCCTGGCGGAACAGATAAAAGTGCACAGCATCCAGCGCGAGTATACTGCTCTGGTCCATGGCGTTATCAAAGAGAACCTGGGCACTATTGACGCCCCCATTGGCCGGAGCAAGCTTGATCGTAAAAAGATGGCGGTGGTCAAGGATGGCCGGCCCGCTATCAGCAATTATGAGGTCATACGCCGGTTCCATAATTATACTCTGGTCAGGGTCAGTCTGTTGACCGGGCGCACTCACCAAATTCGGGTTCATTTTTCTCATATCAAGCATGCCGTAGTAGGTGATCCGTTATATGGACCGGCTAAAAAACACTTCGACCTCGACTCCCAAGCCTTGCATGCCCATCGGTTGGGCTTCAACCACCCCCGCAGCGGGGAATACATGGAATTCGACAGTCCTTTGCCGCCTTATTTTTCCGCTGTTCTGGCCCAGTTGGAGCAGACTGGTTAAGGTTGACAGTGGATAAACGCGGGATTACAATCTGATAAGAACCTTTAAGTTGGCTCTGTGAAGCTAGCAAGGATTTGGCGGCAAAGAACCTGCCTTCGGCTTGACGAGGGCAGGTTTTGATTTATTTGCACCTTATACATTGCCGATTCCACGAGAGGAGGTATCCGGTGGAACTTCAGGAAAAGAAGGTCATTATGGATGAGATAGCCATCCGAAGAGCCATCACCCGCATTGCCCATGAGATTATCGAGAAGAACAAGGGGGTAACCCGGGTGGCTCTGATTGGTATCAGGCGACGGGGAGGCCCGCTGGCGGTCCGTCTGGCCGAACAAATACAAGCCATTGAAGGCGTCAAGGTGCCGGTGGGAATCCTGGACATTACCCTGTACCGGGATGACCTGACCACCCTCTCATCCCAGCCCCAGGTTCACCGTACCGAGGTGTTTTTCGATATAAATGACATGCATATCATCCTTGTTGACGATGTGATGTATACCGGGCGAACGGTTCGTGCGGCTATGGACGCGCTGATCGACTTGGGACGACCGCGCAGCATTCAACTGGCGGTCCTGGTCGACCGGGGCCATCGGGAATTGCCTATCAAAGCTGATTATATCGGCAAAAACATTCCCACCGCCCGCAGCGAAGTGATCTCAGTCCTGGTTAAGGAGATAGACAACAAAGAGGAGGTAGTGATACAAGAAATTATCGATCAGTGAAGACCATCCCCTTTAAACTAGTCCGGAGAGGCTGGCAAGGGAGGTAACTCAGGTTAAAAGCCTTTCCTGTCAGTAAGCAGTGAAAGGCTTTTTCATTTTTCGACCGACAAGGAGGTCATATGTTGAAATTTGAGCACAAAGATCTATTGGGAATGAAACAGTTGAGCCGGGAAGAAATCGAGCTGATCCTGGATACCGCTGTGCCGATGAAAGACGTCATCAACCGCGATATCAAAAAGGTGCCGACTCTTCGAGGCAAGGCCATGGTAACCGTTTTTTACGAAAACAGCACCCGCACTCGTACCTCTTTCGAGATTGCCGGCAAGTATTTAAGTGCCGACACCGTTAATCTGGCCGTCTCCACCAGCAGTGTCCAGAAGGGGGAGAGCCTGCGGGACACGATCAAGACCATTGAAGTGATGGGGTTTGATTTGATGGTGGTCAGACATTCCATGAGCGGTACTCCCCATTACATAGGCCGCAATACCAGTATGCGGGTAATCAACGCCGGTGATGGAACCAATGAGCATCCTACCCAGGCTTTGCTGGACATGTTCAGCATTAGGGAGAAGAAGGGCACTTTAGAGGGCTTGAAGGTGGCCTTGATCGGAGATATCCTGCACAGCCGGGTAGCCCGTTCCAATATTTACGGCCTGAGCAAGTTCGGCTGTGATATCAGGGTGGTCGGGCCATCCACTCTAATACCTCCAGACATCGAGAAATTGGGAGTCAAGAGTTACTACAACCTGGACCAGGCCATCGATGGGGTGGACGTTATAAACGTATTAAGAATCCAGAGGGAACGTCAACAGACCGGCCTGTTTCCTTCCCTGGATGAATATGCCAATCTTTATATGCTCACCCCGGACAAGCTGAAGCGGGCCAACGATGATGTGATGGTACTCCATCCGGGGCCTATGAACCGGGGGGTTGAGATTTCTTCCGCTCTGGCCGACAGCACCATGGCAGTAATCAATCAACAGGTCACCAACGGAGTGGCAGTGCGGATGGCATTGCTCTTCCTGATGATGGGAGGATCACGCGATGAAATTACTTATTAAAGGCGGCCGGGTTGTAGATCCCGCCAATGATATCGATGCCGTCATGGATGTGATGGTCGAGGATGGAATGATTAAGGCAGTGGAGGTCAATATCCTGGACCGGGAAGGGACCATTATCGACGCTACGGGAAAACTAGTCTGCCCGGGATTTATCGATATGCATGTTCACTTGCGCGAACCGGGCTATGAATACAAGGAAGACATCGCCAGCGGAACCCGTGCCGCGGCAGTAGGTGGTTTTACCACTGTTTGCTGCATGCCCAACACCAATCCGGTCATAGACACGGCGGCGGTGGCAGCTTTTGTGCGGGAAAGAGCGGTGAAATCGGGCATAGTAAACGTTCTCCCGATAGGTTGCATCTCCAAGCAGCTGGCCGGTAAGGAACTTAGCGAAATGGCCGATCTGGTAGCGGCGGGATGTGTTGCCGTTACGGATGACGGCCAGCCGGTTAGCGACGCCAACCTGATGAGAAATGCCTTGGAATATGCAAAAATGTTTGATTTACCGGTTCTATCGCATTGCGAAGAACGCAGCATGACCAGGGAAGGCCAAATGCATGAAGGCTACTATTCCACCATCTATGGACTAAAAGGAATACCGGCCGCAGCGGAAGAAATCATGGTGGCTCGCGATATTATTCTAGCTGAATTGACTGGCAGCCATGTGCATATCTGTCACGCTTCCACCCAGGGCTCCATGGAGCTGATAAGAGAAGCCAAAGCCCGGGGCGTCCACGTCACCTGTGAAGTGACCCCGCACCACCTGGTTTTGACCGATGAGATTGTCGGGGATTACGATACTGACACCAAGGTCAATCCGCCCCTGCGCTCCGCCGAACATCTGGAGGCATTGCGGGAGGGTTTGCTGGACGGGACTATCGATTGTATAGCTACGGATCACGCCCCGCACCACCCGGAAAGCAAAGACTGTGAATATGATCTGGCCGCCTACGGCATATCCGGTTTGGAGACGGCAGTGGCAGTAATAATGCATTTCCTGGTGGACAAGGGATTGTTGGAATACAGCGAGATGGTGGAACTGTTTACGGTGGGACCAGCTGAAGTACTGGGTATAGACAAAGGTACTCTGGACATCGGCACCGACGCCGACATAACCATTATTGACCCGGCAGCAATCAAGACGGTCAATCCCAATGAGTTTTTATCCAAGGGAAAAAATACGCCCTTCAAAGGTATGACCCTGAAAGGCTGGCCATGGATGACCATAATCAAAGGACGAGTGGTTGCTCAGAAGGGCCAACTGGTCAATAATAACACAAAGGATTTGATATGATGTCTGGATTGGAAATGGGCAGGGTGCTGGACAACCATCCGGTAACCCGGGATTGGTTTGTAATGGATATTGCGGCTCCTGCTACCGCACAGAAGTGCCAGCCAGGCCAGTTTCTGCATATCCGGCCCATCCCCACCTATGACCCGCTGCTGCGCCGGCCTCTCAGTATATATGACGTACTATCCGCCAGCGGTATAATTTCCCTGCTGTATAGGGTTGCCGGACGCGGCACCAGCCTGCTGGCCAAGGCTGAACCTGAGGATAATATCGACATTATGGGACCATTGGGCCGCGGCTTCACAATACCCATGGAAAATGAGAGTATTATACTGGTCGGCGGGGGAGTCGGGGTGGCACCGTTAATGTATTTGGCCCGGGTATCACTGGAAAGACGATGCCGGGTCAAGCTTCTGCTGGGTGCAGCCAATGCAACCCAATTAGGGGCAGCCAAAAGGTTCGAGAGGGTCGGGGCGCAGGTGAAAACCGCCAGCCTGGACGGCAGTGCGGGTCGCCACGGACTGGTAACCGACTTGCTGGAGGAAGAGAATCCCAGTGATTATTCCCGAATTTATACCTGCGGTCCCGTCCCTATGATGGCCAGGGTGTCTGCTTGGGCCAAGACCCATGATATGTGGGGCGAAGTGTCTCTGGAGGAACACATGGCTTGTGGAGTGGGGGCATGCCTGGGGTGCGCTTGTCAACTCAATGCTCTCCAACCAGGATACGCCAAGGTGTGCAAGGATGGCCCGGTATTCAATATCGATGCCGTTGAACTAAGCCCTGACCAGGGCGGGAAGGAGAAGTGCCTTGAATAAAAACAAGAACCTTATAACTCCTGACCTCAGCGTTGATTTGGGCGGGATCAAGATGAAAAATCCGGTAGCGGTCGCTTCCGGCACCTTCGGCTATGGTCGGGAGTATGAGGACTATATGGACATAGCAGCCATCGGCGCGGTCATTGTCAAAGGCACCACCCTGGAGCCGCGAATCGGCAATCCGCCCCCGCGGATTATCGAGACCCCGGCCGGGATGCTTAATGCCATCGGCTTGGAGAATCCCGGCATAGACGTATTTCTGGACCAGCACCTGCCTTATCTACGGAACAAGGGGGTTACTGTCATCGCCAACCTGGCCGGTAACAGCATTGAAGACTATGCCGCAGTGACAGCCAAACTCAAAGGCCACCAGGGTATCGCAGGAATCGAGCTTAATATATCCTGCCCCAACGTAAAAAAAGGTGGGCTGCAATTCGGTACCGACCCGCTAATGGTAAAACAGGTGGTACAGGCAGTCAAGAAAGAGACTTCTCTGCCGGTCATGCCTAAACTAAGTCCCAATGTCACCAACATCGTAGAGATTGCCTGGGCTGCCCGGGAAGGGGGCGCGGATGCCCTTTCCATGATAAATACCCTGATGGGAATGGCGATCGATATCGACCGGCGCCGCCCGGTATTGGCCAACATCTTCGGAGGCCTGTCCGGCCCCGCCATAAAGCCGGTGGCATTACGCATGATTTATCAGGTCCGCCGGGAGATGGACATCCCCATTCTAGGCGGCGGCGGTATTATGAATGCCCGGGATGCCCTTGAATTTATAATGGCCGGAGCATCGGCAGTGTCTGTAGGCACTGGCAATTTCGTCAATCCCCGCGCCGCTCTGGACATAGCTCGGGGTATTCAAGAATATTTGGTGGAACAGGAAATTAATAAGATTAGCGAAGTGGTGGGTGCCGCCATACTTAGATAAGCATGTGTGAAGGAGGAGCAGAATGGAGGCCAAGGATAGAATAGTCTTAGCCCTGGACGTCGATACGGCCGAGGAAGCCTTGTTATTGGTCAAGAAGCTTAGCAAGCATGTAGGGGTCTTTAAAATAGGAATGCAGCTATATAACGGCATAGGTCCGGATATAATCAACCGGGTCCATGACCTCGGGGGAAAGGTCTTCTTAGATCTCAAACTGCATGATATCCCTAATACGGTGGCGTCAGCTGCCCGAGTACTGACCCGCCTCAATACATTTATGTTTAATATCCATGCTGCCGGGGGCCGGGAGATGATGAAACAGGCCGCCCAGGCATCACAGGAGCAGGCTGACAGCCTTGGAGTAAAAAGACCCCTGTTGTTGGCAGTGACGGTCCTTACCAGTATCAGTCAGAAGGAATTGACAGAAGATATGTTTATAAACGGGTTAACGGTAGAAGAATTAGTGGTCAAATGGGCTTTGATGGCCCAGGAATCAGGGTTGGGCGGCGTAGTCTGTTCACCCCAGGAAATCAGACCGATTCGCTCGTCCTGCGGCCCCGATTTTAAGATTGTGACCCCGGGAATCCGGCCTTTGTGGTCGGCAGCCAATGACCAAAAACGGATCACTACGCCTCGGCAGGCCCTGGATCAGGGAGCAGATTTCTTGGTCATCGGGCGACCCATTGTTAAGGCTGACGACCCAGTAGCAGCAGCTAATAGAATAATCGAAGAATTGGAGGCAGAGTAATGTTAAGCAATCCAGAGGCCATTGATATCTTCACCCGTTCAGGAGCGTTGATGGAAGGGCATTTCAAATTGACCAGCGGCCGTCACAGCAATCGTTATATGCAATGTGCCCAAGTCCTGCAGTATCCTCAGTACACCGAGCAGTTGGCCGCTCATATCGCCGAAAAGTACGCAGATGACAAAATAGACATGGTGATCGGGCCAGCTATGGGTGGCATTATCGTCGCTTATGAAGTTGCCCGCCAGTTGAAGGTGCCCGGCATATTCTGCGAACGCGAAAACGGCCAAATGGCCTTGCGGCGCGGGTTCACCATTGCACCGGGCAGCCGCTTGCTGGTGGTTGAAGATGTTGTGACTACCGGGGGTTCGGTGAATGAGGTTATAGAGATCGTGAGAGCGGCCGGCGGCGAGGTAGCTGGTGTAGCTGTGCTGGTGGACCGCAGTGCCGGCAAGGTTGATTTCGGGGTTCGCAAAGAAGCGGTGCTTACCATGGACATTGAATCCTGGCTACCGGACGAATGTCCGCTGTGCCGAGACGGACAGGGAGAAGCCATCAAACCGGGCAGCCGCAGTTAGCAGGAGGTATTATTTGCGATGAAGGTTTTTTTAAATGGCCAAGAGATGCAATTCGTCGAGGGCGGCTACAAGTACGTTTTTATGAAACCTTATCAACGTTTTCAGGAGAAGACTATCGATAAAGACAATGGCGACAAAATGCACCTGGAGTTTTATGATAACGGGGTTCAGATCAGGACTCTGGTCACCAAAAATGAGGTTGTAACCATCATTAACCGCAATGTAGCCATCGATAAGCTCAACCACCAGATATACATCTTGGAAGAAGGTAATGAGGCCAGGTTTAATGATGACGGCTCAGTTGATATAATTAAATAAGAATCAACTGGCAGGGGGGAATGGCATTATGGATGACAAGCTCCAGAATCCGGCGGAATACATGACCGCCGAACATATGGCCATGGAAAAGAGGCTGCGGGAAAGTGAAGAGAAGTACCGGCTCCTGTTTGAAACTGCCAACGACGGCATCCTCCTGATCGACCGGCTTGATATTGTCGACTGCAATCGGCGCGCGGCCGAGATATTCGGCATCGAGCTGGAACAATTGCGCGGTTCTTCGGCTAAGCGATTCATACCGCCGGTTCAGCTGGATGGGCGCAACACCTTCAATTTGCTTAAGGAGAAAGGCGAGCGGGTGCTGGAGGGAGAGCCGATGCTGTTTGAGATTGGCCTGTCCCGGGCGGATGGTTCGCCTATAGATGTAGAAATCAGTCTTAACCGCATCCAATTACAGGACAAGACCTTGGTGCAGGTTATGGTGCGGGATATTACCTATCGCAAGGAGATGGAGGAGTGGCTCCGCTACCTTAACCTGCATGATAAGCCCACCGGACTTTACAATCGCAACTATTTTGAGGAAGAGATGGAACGCCTGCAGAGCGGGCGATTTGACCCGGTAGGTATCGTCGTCTGTGATGTGGATGGGTTGAAACTAGTCAATGATAATCTTGGCCACCAGGCCGGTGATGAACTGCTGGCAGCGGTGGCCAACGTATTGGGGCGTAGTTTCCGCTCCAGCGATATTATCGCCCGCATCGGCGGCGATGAGTTCGCGGTTCTGCTGCCGCAATGTACGCTGGAGGCGGTGGAAGCGGCCTGTCAGCGGCTCAGGGATAATGTGGAGGCTGCCCGCCATAGCACCCCACCGGTGCCGATAAGTGTTTCTATCGGGTGGGCTGTGAAAACCAAAGCCACGGAAAACATGGAGGATGTTTTCCGGGAAGCTGACAACCAGATGTACCGGGAAAAACCCCACAATCGCGAAAAGTTCAGGGAATATTTTAAGCAAACATTCTTGAAATCAGGTACGACGAACTGAACCGGCTTTAAATAGCGCCCTCATTCAGCAGTCTTACTACTTCATCTCCGTTGGGAACAGCCATTATGGTCCAGTAATGGTCATAGATAACCATGCCCGGCCTGGCACTGCCAGGCTTTTTCACGTTAGAGCGGAAGGTGTAATCCACTGGAACCTTGGCGGACGATGCCGCCTGGCAAAAATGGGCGGCCAGCGCGGCAGCTTCTTCCAGAGTGCGGTCAGGGACTTGATCGATAGAAGTAATGTGTGCCGGCAGGCTTATAATCACATGACTGCCAGGAATTTGCCGGGCGTGCAGCCAAAGATCGCTGCGATTCGATTCCTTCAAGGTGAGCCGGTCATTTTGAAGGTTGTTGCGGCCCACCCGTATCACCAAACCGTCTGAAGACAGGAACTGACGGGGCGTGCTGCGCTGAACTTTTTTACGCTTCCTGGCCGGAGCTGCGGGCATATAGTTTTCTCTTTCCAACTCCTCGATTATTTCATCGATCTCGGCGGGGCTTTCCGCTTGGCTCACCGATACCAATACCGACTCCAGGTACTCAATGCTATCCTGGGTTTCCTTCATCATTCGCACCAGGTGCCTCTTGGTACCCTGGGCTTTGTTGTATATTTTGAAAAAGCGCTGGGCGTTTTGGATAGGTGTATATCGCACATCCAAGGGGATAACCAGTTCCTCTCCGGTACTAAAATCAGGAACCAGGGCTTCTTTGTCACCCTTCTTGAAGCGATGCGCATATGAAGTCAGTAATTCGCCCCAAGTCTTATATATATCCTTTTCGCCGGCCTGATGAAAATCACCCTCCTGTAAAAATTTTTTACGATGGGCTTTGTGCAAATGTTCATTAATCTTGCGGGTCAGGCTTTCCTGCATGGACTGCAGCCTAAGCAAACTCAGCCTCTGGCTGAAAAAAGCATCGGCGGCTTCATTCATGGTAGTGAAGGTCTTCACCGCTGATCCCGCCAGGACCAACGGCTCAAAAGGGGAGAACTCAACCGGATGGTTTTTATTGTATTGAACGGCGGGTTGACTTGAGCCGTTATTTATAGCCGTGAGCAGAGAGCGGGCAGCGTGGTGGATCCGGTCCAGTTCATACTGGCCGCATTCTCCTACGCCAATATCTGCTGCCAAGCCAGCGGCCGCACAGATATGACGGGCACTGAACAGGCTCAACCCGGTAAAGGTGTTAAACAGGGCCCTGCTCACCTCGGTGTCTTCATCTTGATTCCACATTGCATTGGCAAACAATTCGAAATCGGCCGATTCAGGGTCCATTTTACCCTGGGATGGCGGAGCGATATATTCGCGGCCGGGGAGCACCTCCCGGTATGAACTCATCTCGCTGTTGATCCTCTTAATTGCATCAATGATTGTATTGGTCTCCGGATTGACGAGAATGATATTCGAGTGTCTTCCCATAAATTCACACATCAGATACTTGTCCTGCCATTCCCGGAAATCATTCATAGCCTCAATGCGGATACGGATGATTCTTTCCATCCCCAACTGCTCAACCTGTTTTATTTTTCCTCCCTCCAGGTGCTTTCGCAGCAGCATGCAGAAGGTAGGCGGATGGCTGGGATTGGTTTTCCGCTCTTCCGTGACGTGGAGGCGGGACCATTGAGCATTGGCGGAAATAAGCAAGCGAATGGTTCCCCCCCGGGGCTGGCGTATTGACAGGACCAGTTCATCCTTCTCCGGTTGATATATTTTATCGATGCGGCCATCTTTCAAGCACGTATCCAATTCGCGGGTTAGAGCGCGGACTGTAAGGCCGTCAAAGGGCATGTTGCTTCACCTCTTCAATAATTGACCCCAATAATTATACTATAGAAAACCAACCTTGACAGCACGGGCTTTCTTGACTATATCGTCAAAATATATAAAAATAATCCTTATATGAAAAGGAGGTAGGGCGATGGCGGCAGAAATCAAGGTGATCGTGTCGGGAGCCTTGGGTAAGATGGGCCAGCAAACAGCCCAAGCAGTCCATCAGGATGAGGAGTTGAAACTGGTGGGACTGATAGATGTCCGCGCCCGGGAGGGACAGACGAGCGGAACCGCAGGGCATCTGCCGCTGCAGCCGGAGAACGACCTGGAAGCCTGGCTGGAGCGATTCCCGGCGGATGTCATGATTGATTTCACCAATCCTCAGGCAGTATACAATAATGCCAAAATTGCCCTTCAGCACAAGGTCAACTGCGTGATCGGCACCACCGGATTGAATGAGGTGGAGTTGAAACATCTGGAGCGGCTCGCCTTGGAAAATGAAGTAGGGGTTGCGGTGATCCCCAATTTCGCTATCGGAGCGGTATTGATGATGAAGCTGGCCCAAGAGGCGGCCTGTTATTTTCCCGATGTAGAGATCATAGAACTGCACCACGATCAGAAAATGGACGCCCCCTCTGGTACGGCTATAAAGACGGCCGAGATGATCGCTGAACGCAGGCAAGCCAGGCCGCCGCGCAGCAGCTTGGAGTTGGAAAAAATCGCTGGAGCGCGAGGCGGAGAGATGAAGGGAATCCGAATTCACAGTGTAAGACTGCCTGGCTTTGTGGCTCATCAAGAGATTATATTCGGCGGAGTAGGGCAGACCCTGACTATTCGCCACGATTCCCTCGATCGGGTGGGATTTATGCCCGGGGTGGTCATGACCGTTAAGAAGATTATAGGAATCAAAGGCCTGATTTACGGATTGGAAAAGTTTCTATAGAGCAACTATCAGCCTTATAACTCAGTCTGGAAGAGAGCAAGAGCTCTCTTCTTTTTTTATTTACAGCCCATTTCACAGCATTGTGGGACAGACACAGGTTTGAAGACGGCATTCATATAATGCTATTAACTCTAGTCACGGAGTAAGCAACCCGGAGGTGGGCTAAAGGTGTGTTCAATTCTATCTGGAATCAAGATAGCGGTAATTGGCGGGGACGACCGGGAGTTGATCCTGGTGGAAGAATTAGTTAGACGCGGAGCAACCGTGGTGGTTACTGGATTTCCTAAGGAGATGGTATGCCACGGGGCGTTTGTAGTGGGCAGCGTCGAGCAGGCCTGCAATGACACGGAAGTTTTGATTCTGCCATTGCCGGGTACCAATGAGAAAGGCGTTGTCAGAGCGGTATACGCTGATCAAGAGATCCATTTGACCGAAAAGGCCATAAGTGGTATGGCCCCGGACGCAACCGTGATAATTGGGTGGGCCCGTAGTTTCCTCAAAGACTGGTCGCAGAAATATAAATTCAAACTGTTGGAAATCGTTGAAATGGACGAAATAGCCATTCTAAACTCCATACCCACTGCGGAAGGAGCCATCCAGATAGCCATGGAGGAGACTCTCAGCACTATTCATGGCAGTCGAACCTGTGTTATTGGGTTCGGCCGAGTGGGTGTGACCATGGCTGCTACCTTGAAAGCCTTGGGTTCGGACGTGACCGTAATAGCACGAAATCCCGGACAGTTGGCACGAGCCTGGCAGATGGGCTGCCACCCGGCCACCTATGAAGATTTACATGATGCGATGCGCAACAGTGACATCATCTTCAATACCGTGCCCAGCATGATTCTCGACCGAGAGGTCCTTAAATATGCCAATCCTGACATACTTATAATCGATTTGGCTACCCAGCCAGGCGGTACCGACTTTGAAGCTGCCAACGCTTACGGGCTGAAAGCCATCCTGGCTCCAGGTTTGCCGGGAAAAGTGGCTCCGGTTACGGCTGGCAAAGTCCTGGCCGAAGTGATACCACGCCTGCTAATGGCTCAGATCTCACAACGGGAACAAGAACTGCAATTCGGTTCGTAGGGGGTGATCAAAAATGAACGAGGAAAAACTGAAAGGCGTGAAGATAGGAATAGTATTGACCGGCTCCCATTGTACTATGGATGCTGCCCGGCAGCAGATGACCAAATTGAAAGAAGCCGGAGCCATAATTTATCCGATCATTTCCTATAGCGTAGATGCAACCGATAATCGGTTTTATAAGGTGTCAGAGCTCAAGCAGTTTCTTGGGGAGATATCTGACCAGCCGATCATTAACACCATCGTCGGAGCGGAACCCATCGGCCCGGGCCGGTTGCTTGATTTGGTGGTGGTAATGCCGGCTACCGGAAACACTATTGCCAAACTGGCCAACGGCATCGTGGATACTCCGGCCTTAATGGCAATCAAAGCCCACCTGCGCAACCAACGCCCGGTTGTGATAGCCATTTCCACCAATGATGCCTTGGGCCTCAATGCCCGCAACCTAGGAGTCCTGTTGAATACTAAAAACATCTATTTTGTGCCGTTCCGCCAGGACGATCCGTATCAAAAGGGCAATTCACTGGTAGCCAACCTCGACCAGGTGGTCGACACTGCCATATGCGCACTGCAGGGTAAGCAGATTCAGCCACTCATCCTGGGAGCATTGTAGACAATTCTTTGATTATGATAGAATAGGAAAGCATAATCAATAGATAAGGCAATGTGCAGGAGGTAGTGACGTGGCTAGTGGAGTAAGATTAGCAGTAGTTGGAGCTACGGGAGCAGTCGGGCAGGAAATGCTCAAGGTGTTGGAGGAAAGAGATTTCCCTGCTGCAGAACTATTATGCTTGGCTGACCCCAGTGAGGCAGGCAGCAAGCTCAAGTTCAAGGACCAGACTTTGACCGTGGGCGTCGCTGATGCACAGGCATTCAAACAATCCGATTTGGCTTTATTTGCAGTAGGAACCGATGTTAGCCGGGCACTGGCTCCGCTGGCCATGGAAAACGACTGTGTAGTGATCGACAACAGTTATGCATTCCGCCTGGATGATAATGTCCCCCTGGTAGTTCCGGAAGTCAATGCCGCAGCGGCAGCAAGCCATCAGGGAATTATCGCCAATCCCAACTGTTCTACCATTATAATGGTTGTAGCCATAAACCCCATTCACCAGGCAGTGGGCATCAAGCGGGTAGTAGTATCTACCTATCAGGCGGTTTCCGGTGCCGGTCAGGCAGGCTTGGAGGAACTCGACAAACAGGTCCGCCAATACCTGGATAAGGTTCCGGTGACTCCTCAGGTCTTCCAGCACCAAATAGCTTTCAATCTCATACCCCACATCGATGACTTTGTGGAGGAAAACTATACCCGGGAAGAGATGAAGATGGTTTGGGAGACCCGTAAAATAATGGGTGTCCCGGACTTGAAAGTCGCCCCCACCGCGGTGAGGGTACCGGTGTTCAGAAGTCATTCGGAATCCATAAACATTGAAACGCAAAGGCCGCTGGAGGCTGATGAAGCCCGGCGTATCCTGGAATCCGCGCCAGGAGTAATAGTGCTTGACGACCCGACGGCCAAGATTTATCCTATGCCATGGTTTACATCCAACCGGGATGAGGTATTCGTGGGCCGGATACGGCAGGATATTACCCTCGATAATGGCCTGGCCATGTGGGTGGCGGCAGACCAGATCAGAAAAGGGGCTGCTACCAACTCCATTCAGATTGCTGAAATAGTTGTCCAGCAAAACCTATATTAGGAAGTGGAACCTTGTGAAGATTTTAGTTCAAAAGTTTGGCGGTACATCTCTGGCCAGCAAAGAATTAAGATCTAGGGTATGCGATATAGTAGCAGATGCAAAATCGGCTGGTTATGCGCCGGTTGTCGTCGTCTCCGCCATGGGACGTGAAAACGCCGCCTACGCCACCGATACTCTTATCAATTTGGTCAAGGAGGTCAACCCTGAGCCGTTGCCCAGGGAGCTCGACATCTTGTTGTCCTGCGGTGAAACCATATGTGGCGTTTTGCTGGCCAACCAAATGACCGCCCAAGGTATGCCAGCCACTTTTTTGAGTGGCGAGCATGCGGGGATCGTTACCGATGGACAATACGGCGACGCCCACATTCGTTATGTTAAACCGCAGAGAATCATGGAGTGCCTGGAGAACGGCCTGGTAGTGGTGGTAGCCGGTTTCCAGGGCGTTAGTGACACCGGTGAGTTGACTACCCTGGGTCGAGGTGGGAGCGATACTACCGCAGCCGCATTGGGGGTAGCGCTCAATGCCGAGTATATTGATATCTATACCGACGTCGAGGGCGTGATGACAGCGGACCCGCACATCGTAGAAAACGCCCGCTTGCTGGACTCGATCAACTATAATGAGATTTGCCAGTTGGCCCGGGACGGTGCCAAAGTAGTACATCCCCGGGCTATTGAGATCGCCATGCAGAAGGGTACGCCCCTCAGGATACGGTCCACCTTCCTGGACTCACCCGGGACTTATGTCTCCAATCAAGTGTACACCATCAACGAACCGGTGAAAATCGTCAGCGACCGCCTTATTACCGGGATAACTTATACATCCAACGTGGTCCAGATAACGGTAGCGCAGGATAACGCCGACCCTCAACGTAAGACGGACTTGACGGTTTTCAAAGCTATGGCTGAAGCCGGAATAAGCGTCGACTTTATAACTGTTCAGCCAACCACGTTGATGTTTACCGTCAGCCGGGAAAAAGCTCACCGGGCCGAAGCGCGGCTGCGGGAATTGGGTCTGAATCCGCAAATGGAATTCAATTGCGCCAAGGTCGCAGTGGTGGGAGCGGCCATGACGGGGATCCCAGGAATAATGTACAAGATAGTGGAAGCCCTCAACGATTGCGATATCGATATCCAGCAAGCGGGGGATTCTTATACTAATATCTGGTGTCTGGTCAAACAGGAAGATATGAAAAAGGCCGTTCAAGCCTTGCACGACAAATTCGAGTTGGGGAATTATTAGATAAAGGATGGGGAAGATATGAGCTACAAAATGTTCACGGCCATGGTAACGCCTTATAATGTCGACTTGCAAGTAAATTTGGACAAGGCTGGGGAATTGGCCCAATACCTGATTGAGCGCGGCTCTGATGGTATTGTGGTCAGCGGTACTACCGGAGAGTCTCCGGTGCTGAGCAAGTCCGAAAAATTACAGCTATTTAGTCAGGTAAAGGCAGTGGTGGGGGATAAGGCAGAAGTCTGGGCCGGTACTGGTTCCTATAACACCCAGGAGACCATTGAACTTAGCCAGGAAGCAGAGAAACTAGGGATGGACGGTCTCTTACTGGTCGTGCCCTATTACAACAAGCCATCGCAGGAAGGCCTATACCAGCATTACAAGACCGTTGCCGCTAGTGTGTCCATACCTATCATGCTCTACAATATACCGAGCAGGACTGGAGTCAATATGCTGCCAGAGACTGTGGCCCGTCTGGCCGAGCTGGAAAATGTTGTGGCCCTAAAGGAGTCAACCGGGTTGATGGATCAGATGTCAGCCTTAAAAAACATCCTGCCTGACAAAATGGCCATATATTCCGGTGACGATTCCCAAACCCTACCCATGCTATCCCTGGGGGCGCAAGGCGTAGTCAGTATCGCATCCCATCTTGTCGGTCCCCAGATCAAACAGATGATGAATGCGTTTGCCAGCGGTGACGTCAAAGGCGCCCAATTGCTGCATAACCAACTGTTTGCCATGTTCAAGGGGTTGTTCATTACCACCAACCCGATTCCGGTCAAGCAGGCCTTGAACCTGATCGGCATGGAGGTCGGAGGCGTCCGTTTGCCGATGTGCAGTGCCAGTGAAGGGGAGATCAATCAGTTGAAGCAACTCCTGGCCAGCTATCAGCTTTTGTAGATTTAACAACCACTAAAGAGGTATTATATTGAATCTCTGCAGCAGTCAGCCGCCGACTGCTGTTTTCTTTAGCAGAGACTATCCTTTTATAATGGATGATGGCAAGGGATGGCGTCGTTCAGGTTTCAATCTGGTTTTTTGTAAAAATGATTTCGTATACCTGATCGCATCAGTTGAATAGCCCAATTTTATGCTCTATAATTAAGAGCAACGGATATGTGCGGACAAGTGTTGTAGATAATTTAATATAGCGGAGGTGTTTGGGTGCCTGACGATGCACGGCTGAATATAATTCCCCTGGGCGGTATGGGGGAAGTCGGCAAAAACATGATGGCAATCAGATACCAGGATACTATTGTAGTCATCGATTGCGGTCTCATGTTCCCTGAGGACGAATTGCTGGGTATTGATGTAGTCATTCCTGATATTTCTTATCTGATTGAAAACAAGGAAAAAGTGAAAGCCATCCTCTTAACCCACGGTCATGAGGATCATGTAGGGGCGTTACCGTTCGTCCTGAAGGATATCAATCCGCCCTTATATGGAAGCAAACTCACTTTAGGTATCGTGGAAGGAAAGCTCAAGGAAAATAACTTAAACAATGTAAGAATGAATGTTGTCCGTCCCCGCGATACTATCAAAATCGACCAATTGGAGATTGAATTCTTCCGGGTGAGTCATAGCATACCCGACTCTATGGGTATAGCTATTCATACACCTCTGGGTATCATTTTCCATACCGGCGATTTCAAGATTGACCAGACCCCAGTGGACGGACAGGTCATCGATTTCCGCAAGATGGCGGAACTGGGTGAGAAGGGCGTGTTGGTGATGCTGAGCGACAGCACCAATGCCGACCGGCCAGGTTTCACCCAATCTGAAAAGGTGGTGGGGCGTACCTTTGATGAGGTATTTGGCCGCTGCGAGGGGCGGATCATCGTTACTACCTTCGCCTCCAACGTCCATCGCATTCAGCAGGTGATAGACACGGCGGTCAAATATGACCGCAAGGTTGCCGTGGTGGGCCGCAGCATGGTCAACAATGTCAGGATATCGTCCCAGCTGGGTTATATCGATATTCCCGAGAATACCCTGATCGAACTGGAGGAAATCAACCGCTATCCGCCCGAGAAACTGGTGATTGCCACTACCGGCTCCCAGGGAGAACCCATGTCGGCTTTGACCCGGATGGCAACTGCCGACCATCGCTGGGTGGGCATAAACAGCGGCGATACGGTAATTATTTCCGCTACTCCGGTACCCGGCAATGAGAAAATGGTCTCCAGGACCATTGATTTGCTGTTCAAACAAGGAGCCGAAGTAATCTATGAACGGGAGATGGGGGTCCATGTTTCCGGGCATGCTTCCCAGGAAGAGTTGAAACTGGTTCTAAACCTCATCAAGCCGCGTTACTTTATACCTATCCATGGTGAGAGCCGTCACCTGATGAAACACGCCAAGATCGCGGAAAGTCTGGGTATCCCTCAGTCACGGATATTTGTGGTTGAGAATGGACAGCTAGTCGAGATCAGCAAGAAAAGGGCGCAGGTGACCGGCAAGGTAACTGCCGGCAAGATCCTGGTTGATGGTCTAGGTGTAGGTGACGTGGGCAATATCGTGCTGCGGGACCGGAGGCAGTTGTCCCAGGATGGTATCATGATCGTAGTGGTTTCAATAAATAAGGAAACCGGTGAAATAATGTCCGGTCCCGATATCGTAACCCGTGGTTTTGTGTATGTGCGGGAGTCGGAACATTTGATAGAAAACTCGAAGCTCAAGGTTCGTGAAGCCATGGAACAGTCAGCCCGTAAGAATGTTACCGAATGGGCGGTTATCAAGTCCCAAATCCGCGACAAACTGGGTAAACACCTATTTGAGGTGACCGGGCGGCGCCCCATGATAATGCCCATAATCATGGAGATCTAGAGCGATCAGGCATATCAACATGGTGCACAATATATCCCTTGCTAAACCAGCGGGGGATTTTTTTGTGCCGGTGTGCCCAGCCAAGCACGCACTGTCACGCCGGTGAAAGCCCGGACGAGGTAAACGCCAAGGTACCTCGTAGCTATGATACCTGCGTACGGAGAGATCTGTGTGTAGAAGAGTATCGACAAAAGTACCTCTCAGAGAGAGGGCGAACAAGTTACCAGGCCGTAACATTAAGTGAATCCTGCCGCGTCGTCAAAAAGGCCTCACAAGGGGGAAAAGGAAGAGCCGAGTCCTGCGCACATGGACGAAGGCCAAGGAAGATGCGAAGAACTTGGAAGCAGCATCGAAACGAAGTACCCTTCCCCTTGTTCGTCTGCCAGCGCCCTCAACTTCACACCCAAATAAAATTTTGGTACGTCTGATGCCGAATTCGCATAAAGTAAGAATGTGGCTGGGAATAATTATCATTGGAGGTAACCTATGTTAAGATCAACAAATGTATTAGCAATAAGTTTAATGATTCTCATGTTAGGCATGGTTGGAACAGCATATGCAGCCGATTATGACACTTATATGACTCGCGTTTGGAACTACGACATTTATGGCACAGAATGGGCTGACATTCAGGTTGACGGAAATGTATACGGAACTTCTGGGGACCAGGATGTATACGTTACCGGTAGTATGTCCGGTTCATATGGAGGTGGTTGGACTAATACCGCACCCATCAGCCTGAAATACTCCGGATATACAGCCGGGTCAACTCTTTCATGGTATGAGGCAAGATGTTCTGCTGGGATTGATCGTGACTGTGTAAATATCCAAACCGGGACATCCTATGTCAGATTTATTTCCCCTGAAAATGATACAACATTTTATGTAGGATTTAACGGCACAACCGGAACTATGCAAGTAAAAGCATATGAAGACCTTATTGGAGCATATGCAAATTGCCAAAGCACAAACTGCAATATCAGTGATAACGATACAGCATCCGTAACTTACTAAGAGCAACCCCCAGCCACACTAAATAGTGTGAGGTGTAAAAAAGTGAAAATTCAAAAAGAGTACCCCCATGTAAACACAAACATTCTTATTATGGTGTTAATATTGCTATGTGCTTCTTTGTTGTATAGTGAGATTTCGCTATTTAAATCACTCTCCCAACTCAACAGTAAAGTCAGGTACTTCGCAATGGTTGATGACTTTCTTGTTTATAACCAGGGACCCCAAATTGGAACAATAATACCCAATTTAAAAATCGTTGATGAAAATAGTGGCGAAATTTTGTCAATTACTGAAGATCGAAGCCGAATTATAGGCCTGCTTTTTGTGTCCCCTACCTGTTCAAAATGCAATAATATTATAAACAGCTTAAACAATATTCAAATAATGGATAATCTTGTTATAGTAAATTTAAGTGAAGAAACCATACAGACTAGTCATTTTTCATCACACTATTCTAAAAGAATGAAAAGCATCTTTATGGTTCATTCCGTCCCATATTTGATTAGGTTGGAAGGTAATATGGTAATTGACAAGGGCACTGTAAATTCAGCCGAGGACGTGTTAACTATCCTGAAGGAGGAATGACAATGATAAGGTCTATAATATCTTACTTTATACCAATTGAGATTAGTAGACATGGAGAAATTATTGTAATTATTAGAGGATTAAGGTTTCGTGGTAATTCCATGTTTGACATAATCAGTCAAATTGAAAGTAAGATTGAATTTCTCCGTAATGAATTAGGTGTAGATATGTCAACTGTCTCCCGTTCTGTTACCGCTGGTAATATACATGGACGGTGGAATCCTGATATAGTTATATTCAAGAATGATATACAGACGTTGTACGCTCTGGAACACTATCTCGAAAAACAAGCACGAATCAAGATTAAGTAGAATGAAGATAAAACTATATCGAGCTTATTCTATTTTTACGATAAGGATTTTTCTCGCAAGTGTATTTACAATTGCTGCAGTTGGAAAATTGTCTAACTCAGAAGCATTCATTCAACGCGTTAATAGCTATTCCACAAATTTATACGGAGTTACATTCTTATTGCCGTATGTTGAATTATTTATCGGGCTAACAATTATGCTTGGGTTATGTCTAAAATCTGGAGCTTTGGCTAGTATAATGTTATCTCTTATGTTTTTAGCTACCCATCTAATTGATCTTTTTCGAGAGGAATATGCTAACTGCGGATGTTTTGGGGAGATAATAGAAATAAACCGTGCATTATCGGTTACAATTGATCTTGCGATACTAATATCCGGAATTATTTTATACTCTCTGCTTTCTGATATTTCCTCCAGTTAGTATGTTTTGTGTTGCAATTAGTTGAAAAAAGTCCATTGACTGATGGGATTGCCTAAAGCTGCCCCATAATGTCCGGCGATAGACGGCATATGTTGTCAAAAGTTGACGAACTTACTGATCGGGTAGGATGCCACCCATTATTTGAGTGGCCGGCTCCGATTAGAAGGGCCACCCAACTGGTTGCCCAGACCCTCACAGTACTTATCCCGATATCGGGATAACACCACCGCTCATGCGGTTCCGCAAGCGGCGGTTCCAAAGTGGGTTTTCCTGGCCTCAATCCAATGGGGGGCCAATAGGGACGGGTTGGCCCATGTATTTTTCAGCCCGGAAGCGGCAAATCTAAATAAAACATTACTGGTCAGGAAAGGGGCACATTTAATTGAATGAGAATCCTGAGACTCGGGATCAAGAGCAAAACCCTAAGCTGGAAAACATAAAAGAACTGGGGCAGATCGAGATACCCAGCTTCAAAAGCGATATTCATTGTCTGACCATCGCCGGGCAAGTGGAAGGACACCTGGTCCTGCCGCCCCAGAACAAAACCACCCGCTATGAGCACGTCATTCCCCAGTTGGTAGCCATTGAAGAAAATCCCCAGATCAAAGGTCTTTTGGTGGTCCTAAACACCGTCGGGGGAGATGTGGAGGCCGGGCTGGCGCTGGCGGAAATGATCGCCGGCTTGTCCAAACCCACTGTCTCAATAGTAATCGGGGGAGGCCATTCAATCGGTTCCAGCATTGCTGTCAGTGCCGATTATTCTTTCATCGCTCCCACCGCCACCATGACTATTCACCCCATTCGACTTACGGGACTGGTAATTGGGGTACCTCAGACCTATGAATACCTGGATAAAATGCAGGATCGGGTAATAAGGTTCGTAGTAGAACATTCCAATATTACCGAAGCCAGATTACGGGAATTGATGTTTAGAACCGGTGATTTGGCCCGCGATATAGGCAGTGTTCTGGTGGGACGTGACGCAGTGGAATGCGGTCTGCTCAATGAAGTAGGCGGCATTAGGGAAGCCTTGCAAAAATTGCATGAGCTTCAGAGCAACGGAGGTTTAATGCAATGATCATCTATCTGCCGGATCCCCAGGAGATCATCAATACCATGGAATATCAGGAGACTATACAGATACCTCTGTCTTCGGGAGGTTTTGTGAATGCCCAGCCGCTGGCTTACAACCAGGCCCGGGTGATTGGAATTGTGAGTACCGATCCCATGGACTATATGAATGAGAAATATCAGCCCGGTGAATTAATCTCTTTATAAATAGGCCTCCCCACCCAATAGCATAACTTCGGCACGTTCGTCAGAACGTGCCCTTTTATTAGTAATTTTTCTCAGGGGCTATGCTATAATTACTAGAGCATTTTGGGGAGATCCACTTCAACCGGTCTTATCCATGTTATGGTTAGAACGGTTGGAACCTTGTCAGTCCTGGTATATATCTAAAAATAAGCAAGAGTTTAGATACATGGAAATTGTGATGGCAAACGACAGGAAACGCCCCGCAATTCGGCCCGAACAACCGTGTAACCTGTAAGTATGGATATCCAAGGTGATAACATTAACTTATTTAGTCGAAGGATGAAAAACATGGCCAGGAAAAAAGTCAAACGGGTTAAAAACAATCCACCCGTAAATGATTCCATGTCCGCTACCGAGACCGTTCATACCCCTTTCCGGGCAGAAATCGTCTCGGCCATTCTATTTATGCTGGCCGTCTTCCTGCTGCTGGCCCTCAACAACTCGGAAGGTATTGCCAGTGACCAACAGTTTATAGGGGTCCTGGGGACCTACCTGAGCTTAGCCATGAAGGCCTTGTTTGGGACAGTAGCCATTATTGCTCCTTTGTTCTTGCTCTTCTGGTCCATCCACCTTGGCGTCATCAAGAAATGGTGGTCTATCCGTATGTGGGGACTGGTTATCCTCGTGTTGTCCATTCTAGTCTATGTAAGCAACTTCCAGATCCCGTTGGGCTTGAATCCCTGGGAGGCATCCCTTAAAGGGATAGGAGGAGGTTACCTGGGCGGGGCTTTGGGTTATATAACATCGAGATTGTTAGGCCGTCTTGGAACCGCAGTGCTTTTGGTCCTTTGCTGCTTGATTGGGGTGGCTATGATCCTGGAGAAATCCCCCTCTGAAATTGCGGTTATTGTATGGACCAGGCTTAAGCGGACCAAAAACGAACTCACCAACCTCATGTATTATGATCCGGAATCTAAACCCGTCAGCACTGTCATACCAGCCACCCCCAATGAGGCGATTATTATCAACGGTGATACCGGACCAACTTCCTCTAACGCGAGCCCATTGGTGGTCAGTTATCCGACCCCGGAACGACCAACCAAAGAAATCACCAAAAACCGCACCGCCAGCCAGCTGGAATTGGTGTATCACAACAAGGAAGAGACCAATACCTATATAAAACCCTCGGTGGAAATGCTAACCCCAGTTGAAAGCGACCGATCCATCGACAAGAAGAACATTAAAGACAGTATCGCGGTGCTGGAGGATACATTTAGCAGCTTCGGGGTTAGTGTCAAAGTCAATCAGGTGAGCTGTGGTCCAGCCGTTACCCGCTATGAGCTTACTCCTGCCCCCGGCGTTAAAATCAGTAAAATCATTAGCCTGTCCGACGATCTGCAGCTTAACCTGGCCGCTCCCGGCATCCGTATTGAGGCGCCCATTCCAGGTAAATCAGCGATTGGCATTGAAGTACCCAGCTCGAAAGTGGGCAGCGTTGGCCTGCGCAGTATTCTCAGTTCGCTTTCCTTTAAGAAACTCAATAGCCCCCTGGCCATTGCCCTTGGTGAGGACATCTCTGGAAATCCGGTTGTGGCTAAATTAAGCGACATGCCGCATCTTCTTATCGCCGGGTCCACTGGTTCCGGCAAAAGCGTCTGTTTGAACAGCATTATCATAAGCCTGCTCTATAACGCCACTCCGGATGAACTGAAGCTGGTGTTCATCGACCCCAAGATGGTTGAATTGACTGTCTATAACGGCATACCCCACCTGATGACCCCGGTAGTCACCGATCCCAAGAAGGCGGCTACGGTACTCCGCTGGATGACCACGGAAATGGAAAAGCGCTACAAAATGTTCGCCGACCTCGGAGTCCGGGATATATATCGCTACAACCAGACCGCTGCTCCGCTGCCGTTTATTGTCATAATAATAGACGAGTTGGCCGACCTGATGATGGTCGCCCCGGTGGAGGTGGAGGACTCTATTTGTCGTCTGGCCCAGATGGCACGGGCTGCCGGAATGCACCTGATAGTCGCCACCCAACGTCCATCCGTTGACGTAGTAACCGGTATTATCAAAGCCAACATTCCATCCCGAATAGCTTTTGCGGTTTCCTCCCAGACCGACTCCCGCACCATCTTGGACATCGGCGGAGCGGAGAAACTCCTGGGCAAAGGCGACATGCTCTTCTCCCCGGTGGGAGCAGTCAAGCCACACCGGGTTCAGGGAGCTTATGTATCCGACCGCGACATAGAGGCAACCGTAAACTATATCAAGAGCCAAACTGCTAGCGGCGAGAATGTAGACCAGTTTAATGAGATCGAGATATCCCTGGAGAACAACGATTATAATGGCGGGGATGAGCTCTTCTGGGAGGCGGTGCGGGTAATTGTTGAGAACAAAAAAGCATCGGTCTCGTTCCTGCAGCGCAAGCTGCGGGTAGGTTACGCCCGGGCCGCCAGACTGATGGATTTGATCGAAGAACGGGGTATTGTGTCCGAGGCAGATGCTAACAAAAAACGGGAGATTTTGATAGACGAGCAGCAATTGGAAAAACTATACGCGAATAATAAACTATGTTAGTATGGGCATAAGCATTTATAAAGCTTACATTAATGGAATGGAGGCTGATTATGAAGCTTACCGCCAGGGAGAGGGAAATTGTCGAAGCGCTGCAGAAACACCCGCTAATCTCTCAGGAAGAATTGGCTCAGCATTTTGGAATCAGCCGTTCGTCCGTAGCAGTCCACATCTCCAACCTAATGAAAAAAGGGGTAATCCTGGGTAAGGGTTACGTTTTTAACAAGAAAGTATCCATCGTGGTTTTGGGCCAGGTATATTTAGAGATAAAGGTTCGGGGAGAGCATGATACCTGCCGGATAGACATTCGCAATGCTGGTTTCGCCAGAGATGTCTGTTTGGCCCTGTCCGAATATGGAACCAGGTCCAAACTGATCACCGTTGTTGGCAACGATGAGGCAGGCACGCACTTATTGGACGAGCTCCAGAGAACCGAAGTGGATGTGGCCAATATTTACCGGCACCCTTCCAAACGCACCTGTAAAAAGATAGTGACATCTGCTGGCGTCATGTTCGAAGAAGGCTATAATCAGGACGATTACCAACAGGCAATAAGCGCCCGGGAATGGGTGGCTGCCAATTGCGATTGGCTTATCGTAGAGACCCAGCTGCTGGATTTAGTGAGCAGCCGGATGATCAGCCGTCCCGACAACAATACCACGATATGTGCGGCTTGGTTTGTGGGGGACCGCCGGCCTGCTGCCTTGAACAAGACCAACCTCCTGGTTATGGGTGTCGATTCCTTCAACGATTATTATCGTTATGTAAATATAGGCCAGGATCTGCTGGAGACCGGCACTCTGAATGTCGTCATAACCGATGGCAAGGACAACATGGTGTTGGTCAGCCAATCAGGCACTGCCGATTATCCTTTGCCACCCAACCAATCATTTGACAGCCGTCTGGACCTGCACCTGTTTCTGGCGGGTTTGGTCTATGGCTTGTCATCCGGTTATCCGATGCGGCAAGCATTGAGAATCGCCAGTGGTACTTCCCAAACTGCTGGCGAAAGAAACCATGACCATTAATCAAAAGCGGGGGTGATTGCGATAGCCAGCTTTGGTGATAAACTGCGCATGGAAAGAGAAAAACAAGGGTACACCCTGGCCCAGGTTTCCCATGAAACCAAGATTCGCCAGCATTACCTCTCCGCGTTGGAAGAAGAGGATTTTGAAAGTCTGCCGGCACGGGTCTATTCGATCGGGTTTGTAGCCAGCTATGCCCGGTTTTTAAAGCTGGATCCGGACCGATTGGTCAGTGAATTCAAGGATTTGGCCTACCGCGACCAACCATTGGAACCGCCTCCGGTCGAACCTGTTCCCGGGAAGGTCCTGGGATTTCCGATCCGCAATGTGTTGGCAGCTACTGTATTTTTGGCTCTGGCTATATGGCTGGGCAGTTATGTATCGGGGTACATAGCCAATCGGGCCATCACCCCCCCTCCCCAAGTCGAACAGCCCAGTACCCCCTCCCCGGAGGCTCCGACTATTGCTGATAATCTGACCTTGGCCATCACCGCTGAACAGCCCAGCTGGGTTTCGGTAAGCGGGGACGGAGTAGTACAGTATACGGGCACCATGCAAGTCGGGGAGAGCAAGTCTTTTAGTGCCAACGACAAGATTGACCTGAGGACCGGCAATGCCGGCGGGATCCAGTTGCAACTCAACGGCAATCCGGTTCCGCCCCTCGGTGCTCCGGGGCAGGTGGTCGAGAAAACCTTCACCCGTTCCGGTGCTGGGATTGATAGTCCAGCAGTTGCCGCCACGAGTCCGGCCGTCCCTTCCAACACGAATCTCACCCTGGAAGTGAATGCTCTGCAACGAAGCTGGGTACAGGTAGAGGCTGATGGTGAGCTGGTGTATTCTCAAAACATGGTTGAAGGCGAAACGAAGTCATTCACGGCGGTCGAGCGCATGGAAATAAAGACCGGCAACGCCGGGGGAATAGTCCTTACCTTGAATGGACAGCCGGTTGAATCACTTGGTTCCGCAGGGCAAATCGCGGAGAAGAAATTCTCGGCCGATGGGGCCGCGATAAGTGGGCGGAACGAGCGGTGAAGGTAGGGTTTATAAGTCTGGGCTGTGCCAAAAACCGAGTTGATACCGAGATAATGATCGCGATCATGAAGCGAGCCGGGTATCGAATTACCAACCGGCTGGACCGAGCCGACATTATCATTATTAATACCTGCGGTTTTATCGAGGCTGCCAAGGAAGAAGCCATAAGTACGATTATCGACACTGGCAAATATAAAGCCGGTCAATTGCAGCACCTGGTGGCAACCGGATGTCTGGCACAGCGATACGGACAAGAATTGCTGGATCAGATGCCGGAATTGGACGGAGTGGTCGGGATATCCTTTTTTAAGGAGATCGACCAGGCCATAACCCGGATACAAAACGGGGAACGCCCGCTTATGGTGGGGAAACCCCCTGATGTGTTTATAGAAAAAGGTCCCCGGGTGTTGACCACCCCTGCCGGTTCAGCCTACCTTAAGATTACTGAAGGGTGCAGCAATCGCTGTGCTTATTGCGCGATACCGTTGATTAGGGGGAATCTGCGTTCGCGCCCGGCGGGGGAAATAGTCCAGGAAGCGCACGAGCTGGTTAAACGCGGTGTGCGGGAATTGGTCCTGATCGGCCAGGATACAGCTGTTTATGGAAAGGATTTGGGCGGCCCGGGTTTGCCCCCTTTGCTCGAACAGCTGGCCTCTATCAATGACCTGGAATGGATTCGCCTGATGTATCTGCATCCGGCCCACATCGATGATGATCTGATTGAGGCAATGGTTCGGGTCCCCAAGGTTTTACCCTATATGGATATACCCATACAGCATGCCTCCGACCGAGTTCTGACCAGTATGAACCGCCGGCACACCCGGGACCAACTCGAGGTCTTGCTGGGCAGGCTGCGGGAACAAATTAACGGTCTGGTGCTCCGGACCACGATTATGGTTGGTTTTCCGGGTGAGAGTGATAAGGATTTTGAGCTTTTGCTGGATTTTATTCAGACCACCGAGTTTGATTGGCTGGGGGCATTCACTTACACCCCGGAAGAAGGGACCCCGGCCTACCAGATGCCTGAGCAGGTTCCAGAAGAAATCAAACGGCAGCGACTAAACGCGGTTATGGAAATGCAGCAGGGCATCACCCGACGAAAAAACGAGGCAAGGGTAGGTAAGGATGAGAATATTCTGATATCCTCCAAGAGCGGTCGTAACCTTTATCTGGGCCGGGGGTACTTTCAAGCCCCGGAGGTGGATGGTTTGACCATGATAAGGAGTCAAGCCCGCCTGGACCTGGGGGCACTGGTAAAAACCCGCCTGATTGGAATCCGGGACTATGACATGATTGGGGAACCTTTTGATGAATATACCGAATAGCATCACCATATTTAGAATCATACTGATACCCATCATCGTGGTTTTGATGCTCACCAATATCCCTTATGGCGGGTCCCTGGCAGCGGGCATATTCCTGTTTGCAGCGTTGACCGACAGCCTGGACGGTTATCTGGCCCGCCGCTGGAAGCAGACCACCAAACTCGGTGCCATCCTCGATCCCGTGGCTGACAAGCTTCTAATCACAGCTGCCTTGATCAGCCTGGTAGAGCTGGGCAAATTGTCGGGCTGGATAGCCATTGTGATAATCGGCCGTGAATTCGCGGTAACCGGCTTGCGGGTGGTCAAAGCCGAGGAAGGGGTTATAATCCCGGCTTCCAAAATGGGCAAGCTGAAGACTATCTCTCAGGTCACGGCGGTAATGGTCATTATGCTCGAACAACTTTTTTATCCACTAGCTCAATTGCAACTGGGCCAGTGGATCATGTATCTGGCTGTCATCATTACTTTGGCATCAGGTATCGAGTATTTCCTCAAGAACAAAATTACCTTTTAACCTCATATACTGTTCGCTTTTGGAGCTAAGTCTGTTTCCTTCTATCCTGCACCGCAATACCTTCCACCCCACCTGTTCAGGAATCTTGGGCTAATCCGGCCGCCCCATTGATTCCTCCTCGTTCGCCTATGTAGTATAGTTTTGGCAATACCCATACAGAAATTGCTTATAATATAGAAGACTTGTGAAATATTGCATCAGGGGTGAAACCAACCATGAACCGCGTTTACTTGATTTCCACCGGGTACGAATTACTATCGGGAGCGATTGCTGACAGCAATGCCGCTTTTTTAACCGCCCGATTGATAGATTTGGGACTGCAGATAGTGGGCAAAAGCACGGTAGGGGATGATAGGGCTTCACTGGAAATGACCTTCCGGTCGGCGATCGCCACTGCTGACGTTGTAATCAGCACCGGCGGACTAGGTCCTACCTTCGATGACCTGACCAAAATAGTAGCCTGTGAAATTATGGACTGCCAACTGGAGCCGCGACCCGAAGAAGAGCAGCGCTTGCGTGACTACTTCGAGGCCCGTCATCGGCCTATGCCGGAGATCAACCTGCGTCAGGCCATGTTTCCCGCTGAAGCAACGGTTCTGGAAAATAAAGTGGGAACAGCCCCGGGAATGTATCTCCGGAAAAACGGTAAAATCCTGATCCTCATGCCTGGTCCGCCAAGAGAGATGACTAAAATGTTTGCCGATCAGGTTGAACCTCAGTTGAAACTGGATTGTGGCCTCGAAAATCAGGCTTTACGGAGAACCATAAAGATACTGGGTTTAGGCGAATCCCAGGTAGAGGAATTGCTGGACGATTTGCTGAGTGATCAGGAGGGAATAACCTCTGCCTTATTGGCGGTTGATGGCGAGATCCAGGTCAAACTATCACTCCGGTCTGGAACCCAGGATCCCAATCCAGGCAGCCGTTTGGAATACCTGACTGGATTGATGCGGGAACGTCTGGGGAAAAATGTGTTTGCTCTGGATGACGACACTTTGACGGCCAAAACGGCCCGCCTGCTGCTGCAACAGGAATCCAGCCTGGCGGTGGCCGAATCATGCACGGGCGGATTGCTGGGGAAAATGATAACCGATCTGCCGGGCAGTTCCAGGTATTTCTGGGGTGGGGCCATATCGTACAGCAACTCTGCCAAACAAGTGTATTTGGGAGTTGATAATGATACCCTGACCCAACATGGAGCAGTCAGTCCGGAGACGGCCCGGGAAATGGCCGAGGGCTTGCGGCACAAATCGGGAGTCGATTTTGCTCTGGCGATAACCGGTATTGCCGGGCCGGAGGGCGGTTCTCCGGAAAAGCCGGTGGGTCTGGTCTATCTGGCTTTGGCATATGACGGTGGGTGTAAGATTAGAGAATTACGGCTGGGCTTGCCCGATCGCGAGCTGATCCGCATCATCTCAGCCAAGTCGGCTCTTGATTTGCTGCGCCGCCATTTGGAGTACAACCAAGGGCTAGCAGGAGGAGGAAAACAATGAGGCTGTTTGTGGCCATTGCCGTTCCCGATAGTGTCAAGCAACATGCCCGTATGCTCAGGAACTATCTGGGCCGCAGCCGGCCCGATATTAAATGGGTCGAATACGACAATTACCATTTAACGGTTAAATTTCTCGGTGAGGTGAATAGTGCGGATCTGCCCCGCTTAAAAAAACAGCTGGTCCTAACCGGCGAAGCGGTGCCTCCCTTTTACCTTTCGGCCGGAGGGCTGGGCTATTTCCCCAACAGCCGGCGCCCGAGGGTGATATGGCTGGGTATCAAAGGGGAACTGGACAAGGCTGCCTTTCTAGGGGAACGGGTTGATGCTTATCTTGGTGAACTGGGTTTTGAACCGGAAAGAGATCACCGTTTTCACCTAACTCTAGGAAGAATCCGGACAGAGGACAACTTGAAAGAGATGCAGAAATCCATAGAGCAGCTGGAAACTCGCGACAAACTGATTGGATTCAAAGTGGACCGGTTCCAGTTGATGATGAGTGAACTATCCCGATCAGGACCAAAGTATTTTGAATTGGGGTCTTTTGACCTAAAAGGATAAATTTGTATTGACATTAAACATAGGGTTGCTTATAATCAACAAAACCGAACATATGTTTGAGGAGGCAATAGGGATGGAAGCGAAGGAGCTCACACAAGACAAAGCTGATGCACTTAACAATACCATCAAGACCATCGAGAGACAATTCGGTAAAGGATCGATAATGAAGCTGGGTGAGAATACGGCTATGAATGTTGATGTCATATCCACCGGATGCATCTCGCTGGACATGGCCCTGGGCGTAGGCGGCTTTCCCAGAGGCCGGGTGGTGGAGATATATGGCCCAGAGTCATCCGGAAAGACCACCGTCGCTTTGCATGCAATCGCCCAAGCCCAGAAGGAGGGTGGGATGGCAGCCTTTATCGACGCTGAACATGCGCTGGACCCACTTTATGCACGTCGGTTGGGGGTTGATATTAACAACCTGCTGGTTTCTCAACCGGATAACGGGGAGCAGGCTTTGGAGATAGCTGAGGCCTTGGTCCGGAGCGCGGCTATCGATGTGGTGGTTATAGACTCAGTGGCAGCTCTCGTGCCGCGGGCTGAGATAGAAGGTGAAATGGGTGACAGCCATGTGGGTTTACAGGCCCGCTTGATGTCACAGGCACTGCGGAAACTGACGTCCCATATAAGCAAGTCCAATGCGGTAGTAATATTTATCAATCAAATTCGGGAAAAGATCGGTATCGTTTATGGGAATCCAGAGACCACCACTGGGGGAAGAGCCTTGAAATTCTACTCTTCCCTGCGCTTAGAGGTCAGAAAGGGCGAAGCTATAAAACAAGGCACTGAGCAGGTAGGCAGCCGCACCAAGGTCAAGGTGGTAAAAAACAAAGTCGCACCTCCATTTAAAACTACGGAATTCGATATCATGTACGGTACCGGTATTTCCAGGGAAGGAGACGTACTGGATATGGGTACCGATCTCGATATTATTCAAAAGAGCGGATCTTGGTATGCCTTTGAGGGAGAGAGAATGGGACAGGGGCGAGAGAATGCCAAGGAATATCTCCGTAACAACCCGGAGATCTACAATACCTGCGTGGAGAGAATCAAGGCCAAAATAGCTGCGAAAAACGGCAATCCCGCTGATAATGAGGCTTGACACTATTCACCAAACTGTCTAAAATCTTTATAAGGCTCTGAAAAGATGTCTCGCTGCTTAGCCAGATATGGATTTTGACATATATTTTTTCATAACCGGTATGCAATAGAATTTGACTGTCGTAGGGCAGTGAATATATGCTTGTTTTTGATTGAATATAGACATTCATAATATGCATTTGGTTAAGAATAGGTTTATCGTTAAATAGAGCAATGGTGCAGCGGATTTCTGAGCTGGGGGAGACGCCGGAGCTAAAGACGATAACTGGAAATAGCGAGATAATTTTTAAGCCGGGTTCAAGCTCGGCTTTTCTTATGCAAAGCCTTTATCGGTAACAATCAGACAATTATTTAGCAAGGAGGTGAATAAGATAAACAATCCGGAAGTATTTGTATTTATAATTCTGGCTTTAGTTATCGGTTTGCTCATTGGCTACCTGGGACGTAAAAACATTGCCGAGAGCAAACTGGGATTAGCCGAGGAACAGGCTGCCCGCATCGTTGAGGAGGCAGCCAAGGAAGGTGAAGCCAGAAAGAAAGAACTATTATTGGAAGCCAAAGATGAAATCCACCAGAGTCGTCAGGAAGCGGAAAAAGACCTGAGGGACAGACGCAGAGATCTTGACCGCTTGGAAAGAAGAGTCCTGCAAAAAGAAGAATTAGTGGACAAGAAAACCGAGAGTATTGAAAAGAAAGAACAGATCCTGTTGCAAAAGGAAAAGGATGTTGATAAATCGCAGCAGGATATTAAAATGGTCTTGACCCAGCAGTTGAAGGAATTGGAACGGCTGTCGGGACTGACCAGCGAGGCAGCCAAGGAGTTGCTGCTGGCTAATGTAGAAAATGAGATCCGGCAGGAAACTGCTGTAATGATCAGAAGTCTAGAAAACGAGGCCAAGGAAGAGGCGGACAAAAAGGCCAAAAACATTGTCTCCCTGGCTATTCAAAAGTGCGCGGCAGACGTGGTATCGGAGACTACCGTTTCGGTGGTCGCCCTGCCCAATGATGAGATGAAAGGACGGATAATAGGGCGCGAAGGGCGCAATATCCGGACATTCGAGACTCTATCGGGAGTCGACCTGATCATTGATGACACGCCTGAAGCAGTTATTCTCTCGTCGTTCGATCCGGTGCGGCGCGAAATAGCCCGGGTTGCCCTGGAAAGCCTGGTATCCGATGGCAGGATCCATCCCGCTCGTATCGAAGAGATGATCGAGAAATCCAAGAATCAGATCGATCAACAATTGAGAGAACTGGGTGAACAGGCCGCCTTTGATGTTGGGGTACACGGACTGCATCCGGAGTTGATTAGGCTCTTGGGACGCCTTAAATACCGGACCAGTTACGGACAGAACGTATTGAAGCACTCTATCGAGGTTTCACACCTGGCCGGAATCATGGCCGCCGAATTGGATGTGGACATAGCGCTGGCCAAGCGGGCTGGATTGCTGCACGATATCGGCAAAGCGGTAGACCACGAGGTGGTAGGACCTCATGTCGAGATTGGAGTCGATCTTGCCAAGAAATACCGTGAATCCAAGGAGGTTATTCATGGCATCGAAGCCCACCATGGTGATGTGGAACCACAAACTATCGAAGCTATACTTGTGCAGGCGGCCGATGCTATCTCCGCATCTCGACCGGGAGCCCGCCGGGAGACCCTAGAGTCTTACATCAAAAGGTTAGAGAAATTGGAAAACCTGGCCAACAGCTTCGAAGGTGTTGACAAGTCGTACGCAATTCAGGCTGGACGAGAAATCAGGATCATCGTCAAACCTGAGCAAATCGATGATTTGGGCACGATTACTCTGGTTAAGAATATAGCCCGCCAGATTGAACAAGAACTGGATTACCCCGGGCAAATAAAGGTCATGGTAATCAGGGAAACCAGATCTGTAGAACTGGCCAAATAGCACCAAACCAACCTAATATTAGATACCCAGCCCGTTGAAGAGTGTGCTATACTCATCAACGGGCTTTTGATGATTATAGAGTCTCGACGGGGCTCTTTTCGTACCAGGACGGTTGCATCCATTAGCCGTCTTCCTGATATGGTTGAATTTACATGACCAAGCAAGCAGGAAAAACCCCCGTTCATCCGGAATTCCTATGTTATTTTAGTAAAGGGGAAGATATGCTATATGGATAATGGGTCTAGTCTAGACGCGCTGATATCGGCTTTTTTACGTTATACTGAATTGAGTGCGGTGAAATTTGATTCTGTGCGGGATATCATCAAGATAGAGGTTGCATTGAACACCAATTTAGAGGAGGCGCAGGGCAACAACTTTATTGATGCATGCCGCCAAAGCATGGCTCTTTTCTACCGGATGAGAAACCTAAATCCGATACATATTAGCCTGAAGTCCATCCAGCACGCTGGCATTACCATACTGCGACTGTATCGCGATAGCCGGACCCTGGCCGAGGAAGAAATAGGACTTTTCATTGGATTGGTGCGGCAAGAGTTTGCATCCTGGCTGATTAGGGACGATAATGATATGGTAACAGCCGCTTTGCTTAACGAGGAAGAGAAAACTCAAGTCGTCAATAAGATCAAATCAGGACAGGAATCTTTTCGGAACTTCTTCGTCTACCGTGACAAGGGACGGGTTTTCGTATTCAATCGCTGACACTGGAGGGACTGAACAATTGAATATACTAGTTATCGGAGATGTGGTGGGCCGGCCGGGACGAACTGCTATCAAGACCCTGTTGTCACGGTTGCAGCAGGGCAAGAATATCGATTTTACTATTTGCAATGCTGAAAATGCAGCCGGCGGTCGAGGCCTTACCAATGATGTCAAGGAAGAACTACTGAGTGCCGGCATCGATGTGCTGACCATGGGCAATCATGTATGGGATAACAAAAACATATTTACTTTTATTGACGATGAACCCCGTTTGATACGGCCGGCTAACTATCCCAGCCCTTGCCCCGGGCAAGGCTATCATGTCTACAAAGCCGGGTTTAGTAAGAATATCGCCGTAATCAATGTCTCCGGCCGCATGTTCCTGCCCCTTCTGGACTGCCCGTTTCAGGCGATCCGTGACATATTGAAAGATCTGGGCGGCTCCGCCGACTATATCATCGTGGATGTACATGCCGAGGCCACTTCGGAAAAATTGGCCCTTGGATACTGTTTTGACGGCCAGGTTTCAGCAGTCTTGGGCACGCACACTCATATACAAACCGCGGACGAGAGAATTCTGCCAAACGGTACTGCCTATATAACCGACTTGGGCATGACCGGTCCGATTCACTCCATTCTGGGGATGGAAATCGATCCCATCGTTGAAAAGTTCCTGCACGGCCGCCCCACCAGATTCGAAGTGGCAGGTGGATCCGCACAGATGCAGGGAGTAGTTATAGAACTGAATGAGAACAATGGGACCGCCGTCAGTATTGAAAGATTCTCTATGACAATGGAATAAACGAGTTGGAATCCCATTATAATGAAAATTTACCATTAGGTTAATTGAAAAAGAAGGAATTAGTGAATAGATTTAGAATATACTTCTATATAGCAACCTTTTCAATCTACGTTGTAAAATCGTATTTATCAATGAGGGAGGCTAATACGTGGAAGTATTAAAAGTTTCAGCTAAATCAAGTCCTAATTCGGTTGCCGGTGCCTTAGCTGGAGTGCTCCGGGAAAAAGGTGCTGCTGAGATCCAAGCCATCGGGGCAGGTGCGATCAACCAGTCCATTAAAGCCATTGCCATAGCACGCGGATTCGTGGCGCCCAGCGGTATGGACCTGATATGCATCCCAGCGTTTACCGACATCGTTATCGATAACGAAGAAAGAACTGCCATCAAGCTGATCGTAGAACCGAGGTAAACAGCTGCTCCCTATCATAATAAATACCGATGTGAAGTAAAACCTGCTCCTGAAGCAGGTTTTTTGCATATCCCTCAGCCAATACTAAATATCCAAGGGAGGATAATTATGAATATCGTAGATTTGCATTGTGATACGATTTCCCACCTATGTAAGACCGGGGCGGCTTTGTGGTCCAACTCATCCCAGTACGATATCCAGAGGGCTCAAGCCGCCGGCATCGGACTGCAGTTTTTTGCCTTGTTTACCCGACCTGCCGAAAGCAACACCTGTTTACGCGAGATTTTAAAACAATTGGATCGCTTCTGGATGGAGGTCGAAGATAACCGCTCCCACCTTCAACCAATACTCAATAGCGATGACCTGAGCAACCTTAAAGACCAGAATAAAATAGGTTGCCTTCTGCATCTGGAGGGTGCTGAATGCCTGGGCGGCGATCTGGAAATCTTGAGAGTCTTGCAGCGAAGCGGTTTGCGCAGCATGGGATTGACCTGGAATGACCGTAATCTGTTGGCAGATGGGGGTGGGGAAGGGATCAGCGCCGGGGGACTAAGCCTCAAGGGGCGGGAGACGCTGAAAGAAATGGACCGGTTGGGAATTCTTCTGGACTTGGCCCATATTTCCGTCCCCTCTTATTACCAGGCCTTGGAAGCGTACGCCCGACCAGTTCTGGTCACTCACGCCAACGCCCGTTCCCTCTGCCCGCACTGGCGAAATCTGGATGACGCCCAGCTTAAAGCCCTGGCTCAAAAGGGAGGAGTGGTAGGCATAACCCAGGTTAGCGATTTCGTCAAGGAAGACGGCAACGCAACGGTTGGCGATATGCTGGACCATATTGCCTACATCGCTGACCTGATCGGGGTAGAATATGTAGGCTTGGGTTCGGATTTTGACGGTGCTGATGACATGGTCCTTGGAGAGGTTGGACAGTATGCCAGGATGCCGGATTTACTGGCCGACAAAGGATTTTCGCGCCGTGAAATCGAAATGATTCTCGGCACAAATGCTATGCGCGTCATAACCGCAGTTTTACCTACTCAGAGCAGCTGAATAAGGAGGATTTCCATGTACGACCTGCATGTACATACCACCGCTTCCGACGGGGTGCTGACACCGGCTGAGGTTATTGTGCGGGCGCTTCAAAGCGGACTGACTGGTCTGGCCATAACTGATCATGACACCCTGGATGGAATCAAGCCGGCTCAGACCTTTATCCAAACCGAACAGATCAAACTGGATTTCATCCCCGGAATTGAATTGAATACCGATTATGGGGATGATGAGGTGCATATCCTGGGCTACTTCATTGCCGATCGGGACGGCCGGATGGCGGAACGGCTAGCCTATATAAGAAGGGAGCGTTGGAACCGGGCGGAAAAGATAGTGGCCAAACTCAACCAGCTAGGCGTAAATATCACCATGGAACAAGTTAAACATTGCGCTGAGGGGCAGCTTATTGGCCGTCCCCATATAGCACGGGCATTGTGCCACCTGGGAGTAGTCTCCACAGAGGAAGAGGCTTTTGACAAATACATAGACCACGGCCGCCCCGCTTATGTTCGCCGGTATAAGTTCACTCCCGAAGAAGCAATCAGCCTCATCAATATGGCCGGGGGCATCAGCGTTTTGGCCCATCCTGGTTTGATACGGGATCAGTACAAAATTGGGCAAATCATCGCCATGGGGATAGAGGGTTTGGAGGTCTATTACCCCGAACATCAACCAGCTCAAATCGAGCAATTGACTGCCTTGGCACAAGAACACCGCTTGCTGATCACGGGCGGGTCTGATTTTCATGGAACCGGTTCAGTAACCCGCGACAGAATGGGGGCGAGTGGCATCAATTCCCAAATGATGGATGCGATCCGCCGCTATTTCAACAAAAACAAATAAATTTCTTCCTTTCTTGGCAGGACATTGGCCCCCTACTATAGAATAAACAACATGGATTAATTTACATGTTTTATGAAGGGTAGGGGTAGAATGAGGAAAGCGACGCTGATCGGCGTATTGACACTATTGCTAAGTTTGCTGGCGGGAGGCAGCATAGTGGTTGCTGCACCCGCTTCTTATACGGTCAAATCGGGCGATTGCCTTTGGACCATCGCCAGTGCCAATGGGGTCACGGTTGACCAGATAAAACAGCTGAATGGTTTGAGTTCGGAAATGCTGCAAATCGGTCAGGTTCTGAAATTAACCCCAGCACCGGCACCAGCGCCCCCAATACCATCCTCACCAGCCGCACCTGTAGCTAATACCACCACATCTACATATATCGTCCAATCAGGGGACAACCTATGGGGGATAGCCACCTCCCATGGCATGACGGTAGCCCAGGTCAAACAGCTGAATGGTTTGAGTTCTGAGCTGTTGCATCCCGGACAGGTTATTAAACTGAACGGAACTGCGGTTCCAGCAGCACCGCCAGTGACCGCGGTCACCGCGTCGGTTGAGCCACCACCTGCCGCAGCGTCCGATTCAAACACGTCGGTGTATGTAATCCAGCCTGGTGACAGCCTGTGGAGCATCGCTCAGCTCTACGGAACCACTGTCGATAATATCAAGATCCTCAATGGGTTGACCGGAGATGCACTCATCGCGGGAGAGACCCTTAAGGTTACTGGAACTCCGAACGCTGTAACGGTTTCAAGGTCTGGTGATAATGCCACCGCATCCCGGGTGATCTCCACAGCTGCTCAGTACCTGGGGACTCCTTACAGGTATGGGGGATCCTCGCCAGGTGGATTCGACTGTTCCGGATTCACCTCCTATGTATTTAAACAGTATGGTATTTCCCTTAACCGTACCGCGGCCGGTCAATACGGTCAAGGCAGCGCTGTTGCCAAAGCCAACCTGATTCCGGGGGATCTGGTGTTTTTCAATACCTCCGGCGGGGTTAGCCATGTAGGTATCTACACTGGTAACGGCAAGTTCATACACTCCAGTTCGCCCAGCAGCGGAGGAGTTATCTACTCGTCCCTGAGTGAATCCTATTATGCATCCAGGTACGTTGGAGCGCGGCGGGTAATCAGGTAAATTTCCAGTATTATTTATCAGGAGGTTTGGAATTGGAGAAAGATTTACTGGGTGTACCAATATCAATAATCGACACTGATGAGTATAAAGAGCTTGAAAAGCGCGAGTATGCAGTCGGTCCGGACCAACTGATGGATGAGATATTGGCCAAGAGACTCTTTACCAATGCAGAAATAATGTGGGTGGTACGGCGAATGGTGTACTTCTATGGGAGACGGGATGCCTTGCTCAAGATTACACCTCCAGATCGGCTGCTGATGAATATGAATAGCTTGCTGCGGGCTTTTTACATCCTGTTCGATTTGGAAAACCCGGAAATGGACGATAATATACGCAGCTATCTTTCATCGCGATTGACCGATGCTACTTGGGGAACAAGTAAGCGGACCCGGGAGTACTTGTATAAGATTAATTAACGACTATCTGTGCCTGATAGACTGTACAGGTCCAATAAGTCCAACTATCATTATACCCCGCCGCTGAGAAGCGGTATTTTTTTGGGATCAGGTGCTGCTGTCGCTTTATTGAAGAGATGGGTGATGATCGAATTGGATGTTAATCAACGGGAGCAAAATATCAAAGCCATAATCAAGTTGGAGACCAGAATTAGTAAATGTACTCGCTGCCCGGCCTTGCTGCGCTGCACCAGCAAACCGGCTACGGGTAAAGGAGACCTGGTACCGGAAGCCGTCATAGTATTCGAATGTGAAGGGAAGCGCACCAACGACATCGATTGGATTGTGGATGTTCGCAATGCCATCCAGAAATACCTGCAAGTCGATGCAGTCTATCATACCTTTATGGTCCGATGTCAGCTTAAAGCTTGCCCCTTGGCTGACGCTATTCCTTGCCAGGTCCACAATTCGCTGCTGGATGTTCACAACATCTGTCGGGTGAGCAATAAGAGTTGTACCGGGATACCGATCAGACCAGCTGACGACGAAGTACTCAACTGTCTTACTTATTTAATCGAAGAACTAATGATTTTCAAGCCTGAATACGTCATATTGTTCGGTCGTCGAGTAAGTGACTTCGTTTTGAAAGCATACGGAATGCTGGATACCATTCAGGACCGTTTGGTCTATCATCATGAAGGCACCACGTTCCTCAGCGTTTTGGACGAACAATCCTATCGACCGGAGATATTTGCCGCCCTGGCCGCACTCGTGGATACAGACTCCTAGACAAAAGCCGCCAACACCAACCCCATAACTGGTGGGACAGCCCGAACTGGCTGTCCTTTGGTCTTTTATGGCCTGATTGTGAATAAGATTGTCTGAGATAGTATTACGGAGGCACAAAGATGACCAAAGACTCTTGGTGGAGCCTGGATATCGACCACATAGTCAGGGCTGTGGATACCGATTTGAGCGCTGGTCTATCCGACCGAGAGGTCAATCTGCGTCAGCAAAAGTATAGTAACGTGGTGGAGATGGGCAGTCCCATCCAACCTTGGCGGATAATGTTGAATCAGTTTACCGATACCATGGTATTGGTTTTGTTGGGGGCGACCGTCATATCAGGTGTAATAGGGGATATGGCCGATGCCCTTACCATTATGACTATTGTCATAATCAATGCCATACTGGGTTTCATCCAAGAATACAAGGCCGAGCGTTCTTTGGAGGAGATCAAAAAAATGGCTGCTCCGGAAGCCAGAGTAATCAGGAATGGCCGGCGGAGGACGGTTCCGGCAACTGATTTGGTTCCCGGCGATCTGGTCTTGCTGGAGGCCGGCGATAAGGCGCCCGCCGATCTCAGACTGGTGTCGTCGTCAACTCTGGAGATGGACGAATCGGCCTTGACCGGTGAATCAGTGCCGGTCGAGAAGCGATGCGAATCAGTCTGTTCACCAGAATGCCCGCTGGCTGACAGAACCAACATGGCTTTTACGGGTACCTCGGTGACCCGAGGCCGGGGCCGGGGTATAGTGGTGGGAACCGGTATGAATACGGTAATGGGTGAGATTGCCGGGTTGATGATGGAGACCGAGACGGAAATGACGCCTCTGCAACTGAAGCTGCACGTACTGGGCAAGACCTTGATCTTCATCTGCCTGTCGGTGTGTTTGGTAGTAACCTCATTGGGGATTGCCCGCGGGGAAGACATAATGACTATGCTAATGGCCGGGATCAGCCTGGCAGTAGCTGCCATTCCAGAAGGACTACCGGCTATTGTCACAGTGGTTTTGGCTCTCGGGGTCCAAAGGATGGCCAGAAGAAATGCCATTGTACGAAAGCTGCCGGCAGTAGAGACTCTAGGGTGTACCACTGTTATCTGTTCAGATAAGACCGGCACCTTGACTCGCAATCAAATGACAGTTAAAAAAGCGGCTACCTTCAACCAGGTATTGGATATTGAAGGGGAAGGGTACCACTCCAAAGGCGCCCTTATAGATGAACACGGGCAGAAGGCCAGGCTGGAGAGTGGCATGACTCTCCTCATGGAAATAGCCTTGAACTGCAACAATTCTGATCTTAGGAAAGTCAACGGTGATTACGAAGTCCAGGGCGATCCTACCGAAGCTGCACTGCTGGTAATGGCAGCCAAAGCCGGGGCGCTGGAGCGCCAGACGGCCTTGAGAGAAGTCCCCTTTGATTCGGAGCGGAAGATGATGAGTGTGGTGGTTGATTCCGGCGACCCACACTTGCTTGTAAAAGGGGCCTTGGATGTAATTATAAATTCCTGTTCCCATGTCAGAAAGGGCCAGCAGGTGGTCAGGCTGACAGCTGCCGACCGGGACTATTTCCTGAGTATGCAGGCTAAATGGGCAGCCGGGGCTTTGCGTATACTTGGATTTGCTTACCGGCCTCTGGCACCCGGTTGGGAGAACTTTTCCGACGCTCAATTGGAGAGAGAATTGATCCTGGTTGGCATGTGCGGCATGATCGATCCCCCTCGCGCCGGTACTGCCAAGGCAGTCAGAACATGCCTGAATGCCGGCATCGTACCGGTCATGATTACCGGTGACCACCCCCAGACTGCGGCGGCCATCGCCCGGGAAATCGGGATCGGCTCCGGCCGCGATGTGGTTACCGGCCCGGAAATAGATCGGCTCAGCGACCATGAACTCTATGACCGTACCCTAAATAACCGGGTATTTGCACGGGTATCACCCCAGCATAAGAATCGAATAGTCAGTGTCCTTAAAGGGAAAAACCAAGTGGTCGCCATGACCGGAGACGGGGTTAATGATGCCCCGGCCATAAAAGCCGCAGATATTGGTATTGCTATGGGTATCAGCGGCACCCAGGTGAGCAAGGAAGCCTCGGCAATGATTCTGACCGATGATGATTTTTCCACTATTGTGGAAGCGGTCTACCAGGGCCGGGCCATATATGATAATATCCGCAAGTTCATCCGCTATCTGTTAGGCTGCAATATCGGCGAGGTTCTGGTCATGTTTATGGCATCATTAATGGGCTTACCGCTTCCTCTCATGCCGATTCAACTGCTCTGGGTCAATCTGGTCACCGATGGTCTGCCCGCCATGGCACTGGGCATCGAGGCTCCTGAACCGGGGATAATGAAGCGAAAACCACGACCCAAAAAAGAAGGGGTGTTTGCCCATGGGCTGGGGTGGATCATTTTTGGGAGAGGCGTTTATATCGCCGCCATAACCATCGCCGCTTTCCTGGTCGGATATACGTGGGCCCGCATGAATGGCGTCGATGCTTTGCCGCTGGCTCGCAGCATGGCCTTTACCACCTTGGTGCTGGGGCAGCTTTTCTATGTATTTGAATGCCGTTCTGAGCGGCTATCCCCGTTTGAACTGGGGTTTTTCAGCAACAAGTACCTGGTGGGAGCAGTACTGATTTCGGTGTGCATGCAGCTTTCAGCCTTATACATCCCGGCTTTGCAGGCCATATTCAGGACTGTGCCTTTGAATGGATGGCAATGGCTGCTGATTATTCTACTGGCGGGGATTAAAGTGCTCTGGAGACTGATTGGCTATATCCTGCCTGGAAACCTGCGATTGGACCGGGCTGCAGCTTGAATCGGGTAGTTCTTCTGGGATATGTTCTAACCACCCCCTCGATAAAATGTTTATTGGTGCAAATTAATCTTGTCAGTCAGCGTTCGGCTCTTGGGCTTTTTCCTGGCAGTCACGGCAGAAGCCATACAGGTCAAACTTGCATTCTACCTCGGTAAAATTTTGCAGGGTCTGTGGGTCCATCTGGGTTAAGGGACAGAATTCCAACTCGCTGATTCTATGGCAGGACTTGCAGATGAGGTGGTGATGATGTCCTGAGGCCTGGTTAAGGGTGTAATAGCTGATTGCGTCAGCTCGTTCCACCCGGCATAACAGGCCGATTGAAGTCAAGGCATCCAAGTTCCGGTAAATGGTCGAGAAATTTACCTTGTGGTTGCGGGCCAGCACGTAAGTGTGGATTTCCCGGGCGCTGCTCCAACCAGCCAGGTCAAGCAGGGCCTGAAGGATGACTCTGCGATGGCGGGTCAATTTACAGCCCTTGCCGGTAAGGAATTGTTCCAGTTCAGCCAGATCGGTCATCTTATCCACCCCTATAGATTACTTGGCGCTGATTCCCGCACCGTCATCGGCCGGTGTTTACCAAATCCAATCCGCTCCAGTCCAACCGCCAAGAAATATGCCAGCACCGATACAATTACGATAGCCGCCCCAGAAGCCAACTCCAGTTGATATGAAATCCACAGTCCGAGCAGGCAGAAGACAACTCCCAGCCCTATGGATATCAGTATCATCTTCTTAAGATTATTGGTGTACATTCGAGCCACAGCCGGCGGTACGCACAATAAGGCTAATATCAGGATTATTCCAATGACCCGGATTATGACCACTACTGTCAGGCCAATCATGAAGAAGATGAGATAGTCGATGAAGGTCATATTCAAACCCAGCGCAGTTCCAAACTCCTCATCAAACAGGTAGACGACAATCAGATTGAAGTAGGCGGTTATCGTGAGCAAGATAATAGCATCCAGCACTAACATATAGATCAGGTCGGAGCGGGATACGGTCAGGATATCTCCAAACAGGTAGGAGGTCATATCCGGAGGGTAACCAGGTGCGAACGATATGAACAGAATGCCCAAGGCCATCCCCAAGGGCCAGAACATGCCCATTAGTACATCGGAATTGGTGTGGGAATTGCGTTTAAGGGACGCTATCCCCAGGGACGACAGGGACGAAAAGGCCAATGCCCCGATCATGGGCTCGATACTCAGGTAATAGCCCAAACCTATACCGCCGAAAGCGGTATGGGCGATCCCTCCGCTCATCATGACCAGTCGTTTTTCTATTATGACAGTCCCCATGATACCGCAGGCCACCGATGACAACAGGGCCGCAAGCAGGGCATGCTGCATGAAGGAGTAATGTACGATGGCCTCTAACACCGCAGTCCCCCCTGTTCATGTTGACCCAGTACGCGGTGAGGCACACCGTGAGCGATCAACTCTACTGGGCATCCATATACGGACATTATAAGTTCGCTGGACAGGTTGGGATCACCATGATAATAAAGGGTCTGGTTGATGCAGGCGATTGATTTGAGGTACGAACTAACCGCCATCGTATCATGGGTCACAATAATTATGGTGATGCTTTGGTTCAGCTCTTTCAACAGTTCGTAGATCTGGGAACTGGAATGGGCATCGACCCCGGCAGTCGGTTCGTCGAGCAGCAGAATCTGGGGTTCACTCACCAGGGCCCGAGCTATAAGCACGCGCTTCAGCTGTCCTCCAGATAACTGCCCGATCTGGCGGTCAACCAATTCTGCTATTTCCAGATGTTCCAGGTAATGTTGCACTACGATGCGATCGTCCTGACTGTAGCGGTGGAACAAGCCTGCTTTTCCTACCAGGCGGCCCATCAACACCGCCTCCCCGACGGTAATGGGAAAATCACGGTCAATGTTGGTCATTTGAGGAACATAGCCTATTTGGGAGCAGGCCTCTCTAGGGGGCATCCCCAGCACTGATATAGCGCCGGTGGTGGGTCTGACCAGGCCCAGGATGGACTTTAGCAGGGTAGTCTTACCGCTGCCGTTGGGCCCAATTATGCCCACAAAATCACCCTTGGCAATGGTCAGATTAATTTCTTGCAGCGCCAAAATGTTGCCGTACTGGACGGTAAGATCTTTGACAACAACTGCGTATTCGGGTTGATGATTGGCTTTATTCAAAGTTATTCCCCCTGGGCCTGCTGCAGCACCCGTCGGAATGTTAGCGCCGTCTTGTGCAAGTTGCCGATATAATCCGGATCCAGCGGAGCGATCATCTCCGCCTGTCCGCCAATCTCCTCGGCTAAGGTTCGCGATTGCTTGCTGTCGATCTCAGCCTGGTAAAAAACCACCTTGATATTCTGAGCCCGCGCCAGATCAATTACTCTCTGCAGGTCTACCGCCGCAGCTTCTTTGCCTTCCTCTTCCAAGGCAATCATGGTCAAACCATAATCAGCCGCAAAATAACCAAAAGCCGGATGGTATACGATTATAGTCCGATTGGGTAAATCGGTCAGGGCGGATCTGATGTCATTATCCAGTTGGCCCAGGCGTTCTATATAAGCGGCGCTATTGGCAGCATAAATGTCACCATGGAGCGGATCCAGCAGCGTCAACTGCTCAGTCGTCACACGGACAATCTCTTGAACCCGTTGGGGGGATAGCCACATGTGCGGGTCTCTCTCCCCGGAGGGAAAAGTAACGGGCGGGTATTTCCGATCGACCATAGCAGGGAGGTCAACCATTTTCATGCCGGGAACAAGGCTCTTAAGTTGGGGCAGGATAGCCTCTTCGGCCGGCACCCCGATGGCGAAATAAATGTCAGCATCGCTAAACTGGATCATTTGTTGAGGGGTGGGCGAATAGTTTTCGGGATTTCCACCGGGCGGCACCATGGTTACCACCTCAACCAGCTCTCCTCCAATCTCTTTCACAAAGGTGGCCTGCGGCATAATGGTTACAGCCACCTTTAAGCGGTCATCCGCGCCAGTCGGGGCGCTTACCGGTTGTTGCTGGCAACCGGCCAGCAGTCCGGCCAGTAACAATATTACCATTAAGCCAACCCGCTGGTATTGGCACTTGGTCTTACGGAGTCTTGAATATATCTTCATTTATTCATTCCTCGATCTCCATTGATTCCTGATGTGGTCAGGTCGCAAACCGTGAGATAAATGCAAACATTTGCATTTGCCTTATATTTAAGACAACTCCGGCTCGGATGTCAAGCCCGTCCGCACTTGCCATGTCAGATGCTGTCCAGATATACAGGCATAATTGCCTGTTCACCCTATATTTTTCCAGTGGTGATATATTGATATACCCCCCTAAAGGCTTTTTTATTTCGAAAGCCAATTATGTTAAAATATGAAAGCATGAGTCGAAAGCTAGCTTAACTGGATTAGGAAGAGTATCGATCCAAGTCCTTTGACAAGATGAATGAAGCTTACGGGAAAGGTTGATTTATGAATGGTCAAGAGTATGACCGGCTTCGGCCGGAGTCAGATTCAACAAAAAGGATATGATATAACCTGCGAATTAAAAACTGTCAATCATCGCTACTTCGATGTACATACCAGAATGCCCCGGCGGTATTTGTTTTTGGAAGAGAAAATCAAGGAAGAACTGAAAAAAAATCTCCAGCGGGGACGTATTGAAATCAGCATCAATATTGAGAAAACCGGAGATATGGCGAGAAATATCAAAGTTGACAAAGGTCTGGCAATCGCTTATTATGATTCCCTGAAGGATTTAGCAAAACATCTAAATATTGCTTCCGAGTTTAGGGTCATAGATGTTTTTCGGCTGCCGGACGTATTTAGCCTGATAGATGATCAGGAAGACCCGGACACCATTTGGGGAGCACTGCAAAGTGCCTTGAACGAGGCTCTAAAGAGCCTGGTGGAGATGCGCAGCAAAGAGGGTGCCAACCTGGCCCGGGATATAATTCAACGCAACGCCTATATCCTGACTGAGGTAGAAAAACTGGAACAGAGATCACCTCTGGTAGCCAGGGAGTACCAGGAAAGGCTGCACAAGAAAATCGCCGAAATGACCAGCAACATGGTCGACGAAGCCCGTATTATCCAGGAAGCCGCTATATTTGCGGACAAAGCCAGTATAACTGAGGAGATTGTAAGGCTGAAGAGTCATATCGGCCATCTCCGTGACCTAATGGACAGCGGTCAGTCGGTAGGACGCAAATTGGATTTTCTGGTACAGGAGATGTTTCGGGAAATAAACACTGTAGCTTCCAAGGCCAATGACATAGAAATGAGCCAAATAGTGGTGGATATAAAAGCGGAATTGGAGAAAATAAGAGAACAGATACAAAATATTGAGTAGACTTAGAGGAGGTGCATCCGGGTCCAACCGGAAATATTATGGATATCAAGCTTGTAAACATAGGGTTTGGCAACATCGTTGCCGCCAACCGGATCGTGGCCATAGTGAGCCCCGAATCTGCTCCCATCAAGAGGATAATCCAGGAAGCACGGGAGAAAGGCGTGCTGATCGATGCCACCTATGGACGCCGGACCCGGGCGGTTATCGTAGTAGACAGCGGCCATGTCATTCTTTCGGCAGTACAGCCGGAAACGGTTGCCAACCGCTTGAGTTCCAAGGATTCCGGCAGCGAAGACATTTAGAAGCGGAAGCAGGATTGAACCAATGACCAGTAAAGGAATCTTATTCGTCATGTCCGGGGCTTCCGGGGTTGGAAAAGGCAGCATCCACAGAGAGGTGTTGGCCCGGGTGCCGGATATCAAATTATCGATTTCGGCGACGACCCGACCCCGGCGATCAGGAGAAGTTGACGGGCGGGATTATTTTTTTATCAGCCCCAGTGAGTTCGAGACCAAAATCAAGAATAACGAGTTCCTGGAGTACGCGCAGGTCTACTCGAATATGTACGGGACTCTCAAGAGTGAAGTAGTGCACACCCTGCACAGTGGTTACGACGTTTTGTTGGAGATCGATATCCAGGGGGCTCGCCAGGTAAGAGAGAAAATGCCCCAAGGGGTATTTATTTTTATCCAACCTCCCAGCCTTGGTGCTCTGGTTGAGAGGATCCATGGCCGTGGCCTGGATTCCCAGCAAAGCATCCAGGACCGTCTTGATGCCTGCCATGCTGAGATGTCCATGGCCAGGTACTATGACTATGTTGTTATCAATGACCGGCTCGAGGATGCGATAAAGAAGGTAGAGGCCATCATTATCGCTGAACGTTGCCGGGTAAAGTATTATTAAGGAGTGATTGGTTTGCTGCCACCTTCTGCCAAGGATTTGATGAACATAGGTCAGAGCAAATACGCGGTTGTAGTCGCAACTGCGCAGAGAGCCCGGGCCTTGTCGGAGACCAAGAAAAACGAGGAAAGTTATCGTTTGTCCGGCATGATCACCGAAGCCCTGGATGATATCATAGAACAAAAAGTAGTTATCGTAAATGACTCCGAACCCCGGCTCTGAGAGGATGAGAGGCAATGGCACAGACAATCGGGATAGGTATGTGCGGCGGCATTGCAGCATACAAAATCGCCGATTTGGTAAGCAAGCTCAAGAAGCATGATTTTGACGTAATTGTGATGATGACCGAAGCAGCAGCTCGGTTTATCACCCCCCTTACCCTGCAAACCTTGTCAGGGCGCGAGGTGCTCACCGATTTATGGACCGAGTCCCGAGAATGGAAAGTACAGCATGTGGGGGTGGCAGAACAGCTGGACCTGCTGGTCATTGCTCCGGCTACTGCTAATTTTATCGCCAAGATGGCCCACGGGTTGGCCGATGACCTTCTTTCTACGGTGGTGCTGGCCAATACTGCCCCCGTGCTGGTAGTGCCGTCTATGAACACCAACATGTTTGAAAACCCGGCGGTCCAAGACAACATCCAATCGCTGCTTCGGCGGGGCTATCATTTTATGGACCCCGACAGCGGATTGCTGGCCTGTGGTGTGACCGGGAAAGGGCGATTGCCCGAGGTTGATGATATACTCAAACATATCTTGGCTCTGCTGAAGCCCCGGCAGGATTTAGCCGGAAGAAAGATCCTGATCAATGCCGGCTCGACCTGTGAGGACATCGACCCGGTACGATTCATAACCAACCGCAGCACTGGCAAAATGGGTTATGCATTGGCTCGGACAGCGGCCGCCCGAGGCGCGGAAGTAGTTTTGGTCAGCGGACCTACCCACCTGGAAATCCCCTCCGGGGTCGAATTCATCTCCGTACGCAGCGCCCGGGATATGTGTGCGGCCATGCTGCAGCACCAACCCGGATGTGACATTATTATTGGAGCAGCCGCTGTTGGCGACTTCCGGCCAGCCACGCCGGCGGAACAAAAGATCAAAAAGAATGAAGACGGCAGCGGGCGGATAACTATTGATTTGGCCCAAAACCCAGATATACTTAAAGAACTGGGCAAGAAAAAAGAACCGGGCTGCATCATGATAGGTTTTGCAGCCGAAACTGAGAATGTACTGGAAAACGCACTGGCAAAACTGGCCGCCAAAAACCTAGATCTTATAGTAGCCAATGATGTTTCCATGGAGGGAGCGGGCTTTGCCTGTGATACCAATATATGTACCCTAATCAGCAGCCGCACAGACATCAGGCCTATGCCCCTAATCAGCAAGGATGATGTAGCGGAGGCGATTCTAAATCGGGCTGCGGAACTGCTATTGTAATCAGGGAAGGAGAGGAACCCTTTGACCAGAAAGCTTTTTACGTCTGAATCAGTTACTGAGGGACACCCGGACAAGATGGCCGACCAGATATCAGATGCCATTCTGGACGCCATGTTGGCCCAGGACCCGTTCGCCCGGGTTGCCGCCGAGACCATGGTTACTACCGGTCTGGTACTGGTATCGGGAGAGATCACTACCGATTGTTACGTCGATATACCCAAATTGGTCCGGGGCGTAGTCTGTGATATCGGTTACACCAGAGCCAAGTTTGGATTTGATTGCGAAACCTGCGCGGTATTGACCTCTATCGACGAACAATCTACTGATATAGCCATGGGAGTCAACCAGGCCCTTGAAGCCAAGCGGGGAGAGATGGGATACGACGAATTGGAACTCATTGGCGCTGGCGACCAGGGCATGATGTTCGGTTATGCCACCAACGAAACCGAGGCTTATATGCCAATGACTGCCTACCTGGCCAACCAAATGGCTCAACGTTTGACTGAGGTGCGCAAAACTGGAATCCTGGATTATCTGCGCCCGGATGGCAAAACCCAGGTAACCGTCGAATACCTGGACGGTAAGCCAATGCGTGTAGATACCGTGGTGGTCTCCGCTCAGCATCATCCAGAGATTGAACATGCCGTGATTGAGAAAGACATCATTGAACAGGTCATCAAAGCGGTGGTACCGGCGGATATGCTGGATGAGTCCACCAAATATTATATAAACCCTACCGGCAGATTTGTGATCGGCGGCCCACAGGGCGACTGCGGGCTAACCGGCCGCAAGATAATCGTTGACACCTATGGAGGTATGGCCCGTCATGGCGGAGGAGCCTTCTCCGGGAAGGATCCTACCAAAGTCGATCGCTCTGCAGCCTATGCGGCCCGTCATGTAGCCAAGAACTTGGTGGCGGCCGGAGTAGCGGATCGATTGGAAGTCCAGATCGCTTATGCGATTGGAGTCGCCCACCCGGTTTCCATTTCGGTGGAGACATTCGGTACGGGCAAGCTGCCCGATGAACAGATCAGGGAATTGATCGGCCAGCATTTTGACCTGCGTCCCGCGGCCATCATCCAGAATCTTGACCTGCGACGGCCAATCTATCAAAAGACAGCCGCCTATGGCCATTTTGGCCGCAAAGATCCCGATTTTACTTGGGAGCAACTTGACAAGGTGGAAGACATCAAAAAGTCAGCCGGGTTGTAACTTCCAGCGGTATCCAGGGTTTTAGCCGCATTGGGAGCAAGAAGGTTGTTATCGGACAGACCAAGCAAAAAGGCGGGTTTCCCGCCTTTGTTGTATTATTCAGCAGGACTGGTTGTATCATAATCCTGGCGCCGGCGGGGTGACATTATTGAAAACGGTGGAGCTGATTATTAATCTGCCAACCAGCAAATTGAATTCCACTTTCACCTATCTGGTACCGCCCCCATATGAGGACGAAGCGGTATTCGGCAAAAGAGTATTGGTGGATTTTGGCGGACGCCGGGAAGAAGGGTATATTGTAGGTGAGGGCCGGCATCCAATCGGGGAAGAAATGAAACCAATATTAAGAGTTCTGGATACCGACACCGTATTCGACCAAGATTTGCTGGCCTTGGCCCGGTGGATGGCAGACTATTATCTGTGCCCGCTAGCTACTGCCCTGAATCTGATGGTGCCCAAGATCCTGCGCCAAAAGAAGGGCCGCATATATGTAGCCGGAATCGATGAGTTGGAATACGCACAACTGGTCCGCCAGGGAACTAAGCTGGATGCCGACCTGATGACTCAGCTATGGGAGTCGGGCGGATTAAGCCATAGTCAGATTCTGAAATATATAAATGAAGCGCAGCTGCGGGATTGGATTGAGCAGGGTTATCTGATCAGCACCGGGAACTACCGCCTGGGCCGCCGGGTCAGCCGGACGCGTTCCTATATACTGGGAGATTTTGATCCGGACTGTAATATGCCGGCACTGCACAGAAGGGCTCCCCGCCAGGCAGCGATCATGGAGATGCTGCTGCAAAATGGCTCACTCGACGAAGATACCATACGTTCCAACCTGCCCCCATCAAGCCTGAAAGCCCTGCTTGACAAAGGCTATATTCGAGTGCAGCAGCATCAGGTGCCGACGCCGACCGAGGTGGATCTTACCGGTGAACAGGAATGGGCCGCAGCCCGCATCAAGGAAGCACTTAACAGCGGTGCCCGATCCGAGTTCCTGTTGTTCGGAGTGACCGGAAGCGGTAAAACCGAGGTATATGTTCAGGCGGCCCAATCTGCCATCCAGCAAGGCCGCGGGGTCTTGGTGCTGGTCCCGGAAATAGCCCTGACCCGACAGCTGGTAGACGTATTTGCCTCCCGTATTCCGGATCTGGCTGTGCTGCACAGTGCCATGACGGCTGGGGAACGTTATGAAGAATGGTGCCGTATCAAGTCCGGTGAAGCCCGGCTGGTGTTAGGAGCGAGATCAGCGGTTTTTGCGCCTGTACCAAACCTGGGCTTGATAATAATGGATGAAGAACAGGAGAGCAGTTACAAGCAGGAGGACAACCCCCGCTATCATACCCGGGAAATAGCCAGACATAGAGCCACCCAGGAATCGGCAGTGATTGTTTTGGGGAGCGCCACTCCCAGCCTGGAAACATTCCATGCAGCCGTCACCGGTTCTATTCAGTTGCTGCCGCTCACCTCACGAATCGGAGGGGGACAGATGCCCCAGGTATTCATAGAAGACCTCAAAACGGCCTTCAAAAATGACTGCCGCGGTTATTTGTCCCCATTTCTACGGGAAAAGATCAGTGCAAACCTGGATCGGGGGGAACAGGTTATCCTGTTTATCAACCGCCGGGGTTATTCACCCATGACGGTCTGCTGGGAATGTGGTAGTATTGCAACGTGCCCCTCCTGCTCGGTAGGGATGACCTATCACAGCGACATCGGTGAGAATGTTTGTCACTACTGCAATCTCCATCTGCCGGCGGAGAACCGCTGCCCGGATTGCGGAGGTACGCATTTGCAACTTATCGGTTCCGGTACGCAAAGAATCGAGGAGTATATAAGGAATGTCTTTCCTCAGGCGGTTGTAGCCAGGCTGGACGCTGACAGCAGCCGTCGTAAAGGCGCCCAGAAGTCTATCCTGGACGGAATGCGCCGCAGACAGATTGACATCCTCGTGGGAACCCAGATGGTAGCCAAAGGGCTGGATTTTCCCAATGTGTCATTGGTGGGCGTAATTGATGCCGACGGGATGCTCAACCTGCCCGATTTTCGAGCCGGGGAAAGGTGCTTCCAACTGCTGGTACAGGCAGCCGGTCGGGCCGGCCGCAGCCAAACCCAGGGAGAAGTTGTTATCCAAACCTTTAATCCGAATCATCCTATAATCAACTTGGCAGCCCGACAGGATTTCCAAGGTTTTTATGAATACGAAACCGATTTACGGAGAATTCTCGGTTACCCTCCGTTTACCCGGCTGTTAAGGCTGGTGATCAGCGGAGAAGATGAATCCGCAGTTCAGGACACAGCTATGGCAGCAGCCAGTTTCATCGAGGAAATAACCGATGCCAGTGAAGCCGATATCACAGTTATTGGCCCGGCTTCATGCCCGATTGCCAGGATAAGGAACCGTCACCGCCACCAATTAATGGTGAAATGCCGGGATCCGGCCTTGCTAAGAAGCATTGCCGCATATATTATGGCCAGACCCCCGGCTAAACATGTTAGAATAGACATAGATTTTGATCCCATAAGTACACTATAAGGAGGGCAGGAATGTCTGTCTATAAAATACTCACTGATCCTAACCCGGTATTGCGACAGAAGTGCGCGGAAGTAAAAAGGATCAATGCCGGAGTACTGAGAGTATTGGAAAATATGCGCGATACCATGTACTTCGCTGAAGGAATAGGCCTGGCGGCTCCCCAGATCGGCGTGTCCAAACGGATTATCGTGGTAGACCCCGGGGATAACTACCTGGAGATCATCAATCCGGTGATTGTTTCCCGCGAAGGGGAACAAAACCGCAGCGAGGGATGCCTCAGCGTGCCAGGCAAAGTTGGCTGGTGCAACCGAGCCCAAAAAGTAAGGGTTACGGGCCTGAACGCACTCGGAGAGGATGTTGATCTGGAGGCCGAGGGTTTATTGGCACTGGTCCTTCAGCATGAGATCGACCACTTGGATGGAATCCTTTTCCCGGATAAAGCCGTTCGCTTGAGGAACGACGATTTTTGACCTGATAGGGAGGAGAATTGGATTGAAGTTAGTTTTCATGGGGACTTCCGATTTTGCCGTACCCTCGCTGGCCAGATTGATTGAACACCCCTACAGTATCGCGGGCGTTGTGACTCAACCGGACCGTCCGCGGGGACGGGGCAAAAAGGTTACTTATTCCCCGGTCAAGGAACTGGCCCTCAAGCATGGTTTGGAGGTCTTTCAGCCCAACCGGATAGGTGACACCGATAGTATCGATGTCCTGCGGGAGTGGGAACCTGATGTTATTGTGGTCGTCGCCTACGGACAGATTCTTCCCCTGGAGATCTTGGACCTGCCCAGATTGGGGTGCATAAACGTGCACGGTTCCCTATTACCCCATTATCGCGGGGCCGCTCCGATTCAACGGGCCATCATGGCAGGGGACAAGGTAACCGGGGTCACCACCATGTTTATGAACACCGGATTGGACACGGGCGATATCATACTGCAGACTCCAATCGAGATCAGCACCGAGATGGACTTCGGTCAGGTTCACAATCTGTTGGCACAGGCTGGCGCCGACCTTCTGCTGGATACTATGGCGGTTCTGATTAGCGGATCCAACCCGCGCCGCAAGCAGGATGACCATCGCAGTTCCTATGCCCCCCGCATAACCCGGGAGGAAGAGAGAATAGATTGGAAACAGAACGCTCTGACCATTAGGAACAAGATACGGGCTTTAAGCCCACAACCCGGCGCCCACACATCATTGAGGGATCAGCGGTTCAAGATCTTCCGCAGCCAGTTGATTGATCAGGATTACAGCGCTAAACCAGGTGAAATTGTAGACATCACCGCTGATGGATTTGTCGTACAAACCGGTCAGGGGACGTTGGAAATACTGGAGGTCCAAAAGGAAGGCAAAAAAAGGATTTCCAGCCGCGAATTTATGAAAGGATTTAACCTGGAACCGGGAGAGGTCCTCTCCTAGGGGGTGCAAGCAGTGGAAATAAAAAAAAGGATCTATGTCGGCCTGCTGATGGCCAGTGTGTTGATGGCCGTGAGTCTGGTGGGAGCGGTTTGGTTTCTGCTGCAGAATCGGGAATTGTTGGTGGGCCAGGTATTGCTCTCAATAATTCTGGGCATGGTGGGAATTATATTCATACTGGCAGGTATAGGCGTACTGGCAATCATTATCATGATCATAAAGTCGCAAAGCATCCCGTCCCTGGAGACCTTTACCCGGATAGCCAATGAAATACTATTTCCAGTTACCCTTTTGACCGGTCGCTTGGCGGGTATCAGCAAAGAAAAAATACTGCAATCGTACATTGCGGTCAATAATTATCTGGTAAAGTCCAGAAAATTGCTGTTAGAAGGTCCGCAGGTGATGATATTGCTGCCGCACTGTCTGCAAGATTCGCAATGTCCTCATAAGATAACCATGGACATCAGTAATTGTAAGCGTTGTCACAAATGTTCAATATGCGATCTAATAGAATTGGGGGAAAAATATCACGCGGTGGTCAAAGTCGCTACCGGAGGGACCTTGGCGCGTAAGTTCATGGAAGAAACCAGACCGCGCGGGGTGGTGGCAGTAGCCTGTGAAAGGGACCTGTCACTGGGCATCCAGGACGCTGCCCAGGTACCGGTCATCGGCGTTTTGAACTGCCGCCCCCACGGCCCTTGCATCAACACCAACGTGGTAGTGGCAGATGTCGAACAAGCCCTGCAGTCAATTTGTAAAGGAGGATGAATAGATGGGTTATTTGATCTTCATTATCCCGGCTTTGTTGATCTCTTTGTATGCCCAGTTCAATATAAAATCAACCTACAAGAAGTATTCCCAAGTCAGGTCCAGCCGTGGAACTACGGGGGCTAATGCCGCCGCGGCGTTGTTGCAGCGCAATGGTTTAGGCGGCAAAGTGGCCATTAATCAGATCCCCGGCGATCTGACCGACAATTATGATCCCCGCGACAATACCCTAAACCTTTCCCAAACCGTTTACGGAAACACCTCAATTGCCGCCATAGGTGTAGCCGCCCATGAGGTTGGGCATGCTATACAACACAATGAGAGGTACGCCCCCTTGGAGCTGCGGGCGGCGATTGTGCCGGTGGCCAATTTTGCATCCTCGGCTTCCTTCCCGATATTGTTGGTCGGCTTCCTGCTCAACAGCATGAATCTGGTACTGGTGGGTATATTACTATTCACGGCCGTGGTTGTCTTTCACCTGGTCACCTTACCGGTCGAATTCAATGCCTCCCAGCGGGCGGTGGCTCAATTGTCGCAAGCGGGATTGATCAGCTACGATGAAGTGCCAATGGTCAAAAAAGTTTTAGGCGCGGCTGCCATGACTTATCTGGCCGCTACTTTGACGGCGATAGCCAACTTGCTCTATTACGTAATGATCTTTGCCGGCGCTCGGGACGAATAACACCGCCAACAGGAGTAAGTGATGAAACCAAAACAACGAGGAGCGCGGATCGCTGATCCGCGCCTGGCAGCCCTTCAGGTCATTTACCAGGTGGCTGAAAAAGGAGCCTACGCCAATTTGATTCTGGAGAGGAAATTGGAACAAGCTGCAGACTTATCGTCCCAGGACCGGCATCTGGTAACCGAACTGGTGAATGGAACCATACGCATGTTAAAGCACCTGGACTGGGTGCTTGATCTTTTTATGAAACGTCCGGTCTCGGCCCAAAACCCCTGGCTGCGCAATATCCTGCGTTTGTCCCTTTACCAGTTGCTATTTCTGGATAGTATCCCTGACTACGCGGCAATCAACAGTGGGGTAGAATTAACCCGAAGCAAGGTTGGTCCCGGCTTGGCCGGGCTGGCCAATGGTATTCTGCGCAACATAGCCCGCCACCGAGATGAAATCCGTTACCCGGAGCCGGCCTCCTCGGTCGCTTTCTATTCCGTTTTTTATTCGCAGCCGGAATGGCTGGTAGAAAGACTGCTGACCGAATACGATCATCAACAGGTTGAAGATATGCTGGCGTATTTCAATCAGCGGCCGCAAGTTGTGCTGCGCACTAACACCTTAAAAACCGACCGGGAGCAGTTGACGGCCATTTTGGCCCGGGATGGGATTAATAGCCAGTTCAGTCCCCGGTCGCCCCGAGCGATTCTGGTGGATAGCATGGAACGCAGTCTGTCCCAATCGGAAGCTTATCGAGCTGGTCTCTTCTATGTCCAAAACGAGGCTTCGATGCTGGCGGTTAATATCCTTGACCCTCAACCGGGCACCACAGTGTTCGATCTCTGCTGCGGAGTGGGCGGAAAAACCACTTTCATAGCGGAATTGATGGGTAACGAAGGCAGAATAGACGCCTATGATATTCACAACCACAAGATTTATTTGCTAAAATCTAACTGTGCTAGATTGGGACTGGCGATTATTCATGCTCACCAGGAGGACATAATGAACCTGCCCACGGGATCACTGCAGGCCGATAGGGTTCTCTTGGATGCCCCCTGCTCGGGCCTGGGGGTTTTGAACCGTCGTTCCGATTCCCGCTGGCGCAAGACGCCCCAGGATCTAGCCAACCTGCAGCGGCTGCAGGCTCAAATGCTGGAAAGAGCTAGCCTAATGGTGGCCAACGGGGGTATACTGGTTTACTCCACTTGTACCATTATGAAAGCTGAGAACGAAGATGTGGTCCAGACATTTCTCGACCGGCACCCGGAATTTAGCCTGGATGGTTTTCAGGCTAAGATATCCTTTTTCCCCCTTGACAACCAGGACAAAATCGAGGCTAGCAAGGGCATGTTGACCATCCTGCCGGGCCGATACGGTACCGATGGCATGTTCTATGCCAGGCTCAGGAGGACAGACGGCGTTTAATATGAGTTCAATAATCAAAACCGAACTTCTGGGAATGGAATTAAAAAGTCTGGAATCATTTGTGCAATCGTTGGGGCAGCCCCGCTTTCGGGCCAATCAGATATATACCTGGATTTACAAGAAGGCGGTCAGCTCTTTCTATGAGATGACTGACTTGCCCAAAGAGCTCAGAATGAGCCTGGAGTCTGCCGCCCAGGTTTCCATACCGCGAGTCTTGAAACAGCGGGTCTCGGCCGACGGAACCCGCAAGTTCCTGTTTGAGATGAACGACAAAAAGAGAATTGAGACCGTGGTTATTCCACAGAGCGGAACCAAGGATACCCGCTATTCGCTGTGTGTCTCCACTCAGGTGGGATGCCCGGTGGGGTGCCTTTTCTGTGCTACCGGGCAATCGGGTTTCCAGCGCAACCTCAACGCATATGAGATGGTTGGCCAGGTGCTGGGCTCGCGGCGGGAGTTGGCCCGCAAGTTTAAAACCAATGAGGAACTAATCACTAACATAGTGTATATGGGGATGGGCGAACCAATGTTGAATTACGACGCTATGATCAGTTCCATCCACACTTTGAATGATCATAAGGGTATTAATATCGGCCAGAGGCACATCACTATTTCTACGGCGGGAGAAGTCAATGGCATCAAAAAACTGGCGGAAGAAGATCTGCAGGTCACCCTGGCTATCTCGCTGCATGCTGCCAACGACAGCCTGAGAGACCGGTTGATCCCGCTTAACCGCAAATACCCCCTTAAGCTTCTTTTCGAGTCGGTACGTTATTATACTGAACGAACCAACCGCCGGGTCACTTTTGAATACATTATGCTGGATGAGGTCAATATCGGGTCCGAAGATGCGCGGGCATTGATTACCTCCATCAAACCACTGCTGGCTAACGTCAACCTAATTCCTTATAATGAAGTCAGCGGTCTCGAGTACAAAAGGCCTTCATCGAACAAGATAAGACGTTTTTACAACCTGCTGGCTGACGGTGGTTTGAATGTTTCCCTGCGGGAAGAACATGGCGGTGATATTGAAGCTGCCTGCGGGCAGTTGAGCGCCAACGGTGAGCGTTAGACAGGGGAATAGTGCATATAATAAGTAATAACAGTAAGTAATTCCGAGGTGAAGTATGAAGTCAGCTGGTGTTTCTAATATCGGATTCCACAGGAAACGGAACGAGGACTGCTACTACATTGATGAAGCTCAGGGCATTTTCATTATCTGTGATGGCATGGGAGGCCACAGAGGCGGAGATGTAGCTTCCCGCCTGGCGGTGCATACCATCAGGGATCATCTGGATTTAACCGGGGCAGAGGATTTGGCATCGGTCATGACCCAAGCTGTACGGGCAGCCAATCTAGCTATATACAAGGCCGGCAATGCCGACGAGGCGCTGCGCGAGATGGGGACGACGGCCACCGCGGCCATCATCCGGGACGGATGTCTGACTGTAGCCCACGTCGGCGACAGCAGTCTGTACCACTTTCATGCCGGGGTTCTGACCAAAATTACCAAGGATCATACCCTGGCAGAACAGATGAAAGCAGATCACATATTTACCAATGGTGACCTTCCCATAAGTTCTTACAGCCATATTCTCACTCGGGCGGTTGGGGTTGAACCGGAGGTCAATATTGACATATATCAGCATGAGCTAAGCGAGGGAGACTGGATATTGCTTTGCAGCGACGGCTTGACCGACCTGGTGACGGATGAGGAAATTGCCGGATTCATGGCCGCGGCGTCAGAACCGGAATCAACTGCCCTGAGCCTGGTCAATGCAGCCCTGGAGAAGGGCGGCCATGACAACATTACGGTCATTGTCGTATGCGTTTAAATAGGAGGTAGAATGTTGAACGGCGTGACTTTAGGCGGACGCTACGAGTTGTTGGATGTCATCGGAGAAGGCGGGATGTCCGTTGTATACAAAGCCCGGGACGGCATTTTAGACCGGATCGTGGCGGTAAAGGTACTTAAAGACGAATTTGCCAAGGATGCCGGGTTTGTGGAGAAGTTCAGGGCGGAAGCCTTATCGGTGGCCCGCATCTCCCATCCCAACATTGTCAATATATTTGATGTAGGTGATCAAGACGGCATTTATTATATTGTAATGGAGTATGTGGATGGTTATACCCTCAAACACTTGATCCGCGAGCAAGCCCCCCTGCCAGTCGAAAAAGCGGTTGATATCGCCATAATGGTTTGTGACGGGGTTCACCATGCTCATGAAAAAGGCATAATTCATCGCGACATAAAACCCCACAATATACTCATCACTGAACAGGGCATGGTCAAAGTGGCTGACTTCGGGATAGCCCAGGCGGTCAGTGCCGGAACCATCACGTATGGTAATAATATTGTAGGGTCGGTGCATTATTTTTCACCGGAACAAGCCAAAGGTGAACCGATTAACCGTACTACGGACATTTACTCCATTGGCTGCATCCTCTATGAGATGGTTACCGGCAAGGTCCCGTTCAATGCCGACAGTCCAATCACCATTGCTTTGCGCCATATCAACGAAGAACCTGCTTCGCCCCGGTCCATCAATCCCGACGTTCCCGCTGCCCTGGAAGCATTAATTTTCAGAGCCATGGCCAAACAGCCGGGACAAAGGTTCCAGACCGCTCACGAGATGCGCAATGCCCTTATAAAAATACAGCAGACCATAAGCGGGGTATGGACAGATGGCAAGGAGGATGCTGTGAAATCCAAGAAAAAGATGAAACCGCTGGGCAAAGGCATTATCGCCGTAGCAATATTGGCGTTCCTGTCCGGAATCTTGTGGTCGCTGGCGGGCAATCTTTTCGGCTCCGAGGTAGCCGTACCCAATATAGTTGGTAAGGACTATGCCCAAGCCGACCAAGAGCTTCGCGAACTGGGCTTGGTCTTGAAAGTGATTGGCCGGGAAAACAATGATAGTGTGGCAGTCGATTCCATCATCAAGCAGGACCCGCTCCCGGGCCGTAAGGTCAAGGCCGGACGGGAGATTGAGGTAATACTCAGCCAGGGGGTTGAACAGGTTAAAGTCCCTAATGTAACCGGAGTTACACTCAGCGATGCTACCACCCGTCTTTCCAATAAAGGCTTGAATCTTGGAACCATTGAAAACGTCTGGGACGAAAAATATGCCGAAGGGATTGTAATATCCCAGGACCCGCTCACCGATACCACCGTGGCGGCCGGCACTAAAGTCAATTTATCGGTCAGCAAGGGCAAACAACCGCCCCGTGTAGAGGTACCAGATGTGAAGGGGCTGACAGTAACCGAGGCCACCGCCAAACTGAAAGCCGCCAAAATGGAGTTGGGGACGGTGACCCGTGCCGCTAGTACGGCTTATTTCACCGAACAGGTCGCCTCCCAGGACCCCGCCGCCGGAGTCCAAGTCGAAGAAGGCGCCAAGGTCAACGTGGTAGTGAGCACTGGTCCAGGACCTTCATCCAAAATACAGAGGCTGGATTTCGAGCTTCCCGACGATAAAAGAACCTACCGGGTGGTTATAAATGTGACGGATGCACAAGGGAGCCGTAAGGTCTACGATGAAAGGCACGATGGGGGAGATACGGTTACCGTGGGGATAACATACTATGGGACTGGGACAGCCCAGGTTCTCCTGGACGGAAGCGCTCTGCGTTCCTACGATTTGCCATGATAGGCCCAACGGGTTATAAGGAGCAATTATGATCCCGGAACGTCTGGAGGGCCTGGTTATCAAAAACTATAGTGGTTTTTACTACGTGCAGGATAACACCGGCACCATTTACGCATGCAAAGTGAGAGGAAAAGTTAAGGAAAAGCTCCTCAGCGGCGATCGGGTGGTGTTCACCCCTCTGGAATTTGGGCAGGGGGTATTGGAGCGGGTTTTGCCGAGGACAAACGAATTGTACCGTCCTCGAGTGGCCAATGTCAGCCGGGTGTTGGTAGTGATGGCCTATAACCAGCCCAAACCGGACTTGAGTCTGTTGGACCGCTTGCTGTTCCTGTCTGAGTACAATAAAATCGTTCCCTGCATCATACTCAACAAATGCGACCTGGAGGGTCATGAAACGGTTGAAGAAATCCTGCGCTATTATCCGCACACATATAAAGTGATTCGAACATCAGCCCGCCAGGCGATAGGTATCGAGCAACTATCAGAGGCGATTGCCGGTGAGATAGCAGTCCTGGCAGGCCCATCGGGAGTAGGCAAATCCCGGTTGCTGCAAAGGCTTACCGGCCAGAGCACAGTCCGAACCGGGCCAGTGAGTGCCAAAATCGGGAGGGGTAAACATACCACCCGCCATGTCGAACTTTTTCCCTTGCCCCAGGGAGGATGGGTTGTTGATACCCCAGGCTTTAGCGTACTGGACATGCCGTCAATCCGCCGAGAGGATTTAACCCGCTATTTCCCTGATTTCACCAGTTACAGCCAGGATTGCCGTTTCCGCGATTGCATCCATTTCCGGGAGAGGGACTGCGGGGTCAAGTCCGCCGTGGAGGACCAACAGATTCTGCCATCCCGTTACCAAAATTATCTCAACATGCTGGCAGAAATCATGGACAAGGAGAGGATTTATTAATGATTTTGATCGCACCTTCGATACTGTCAGCCAATTTTGCCCACCTAGCTGAGGACATCCAAAGGGTGGAGCGGGCCGGAGCCGATTGGCTGCACATTGACGTAATGGATGGTCATTTCGTCCCCAACCTGACCATCGGACCGTTGGTGGTAAGAGATATCAAAAAAGAAACCGGGCTGCTGTTGGATGTGCACCTGATGATCGAGAAACCAGAAAACCTGATTCCGGCGTTTATCGCTTCCGGGGCTGATTTGATCACTGTGCATGCTGAAACCTGCCCCCATTTGCATCGCACCCTGACCATGATAAGAGAGGCGGGCCGGCAGGCGGGCGTATCGCTCAATCCCTCCACTCCGGTGGCCATGGTGGAAAATGTAATCGGGGAAGTCGATCTGATCCTGGCCATGACTGTCAACCCCGGATTTGGAGGTCAGAAGTTTATCCCTTCGGTACTGCCCAAGATCAGTGCTTTACGATCCATGATATATAGATCCGGTTCAGCGGCTCGCCTGCAGGTTGACGGCGGCATCAACGTGGAGACGGGAAAATTGGCGGTAGATCACGGCGCCGATGTACTGGTGGCAGGCTCGTTTATATTCGGTGCCCCCGACATAGGACAAGCCATTCGCGATTTAAAAAACGTTGACGATTAACCCCGACACCGTTGCCTGGGTTCATAACAGCAAAGGAACATCAGATTATGCAAGATTCGCAGTTGAATTATCATATTGAAACTTACGGCTGCCAGATGAATGTCCGCGACTCCGAAATAATGGCCGGCCTGATGGAAAGGCAGGGTTATAGGGAGCAACCCCGGGCTGAGCAGGCCGACATCATAATCTTCAACACCTGCAGCGTCAGACATTCAGCTGAAAACAAGGTATACGGCAAGCTGGGCGAATACGTCAAACTGAAACGGCAGAAGCCGGAGTTGATAGTCGCATTTGGCGGTTGTATGGCCCAATTGCCGGAGGTGGTGGCCAAGGTCCAACGCCTGGGCGTGGATGTGGTCTTTGGTACCCACAACCTGCACGAACTGCCCCACTTAATCAATGAATATCGCCAGCACCATCAAAAAGTGGTGCGGGTTTGGCCCGGCCATACCGGTGTGATCGAGGATCTGCCGTCTCATCGCAAGGAAGGAATCGGCGCCTTTGTCAACATCATGTACGGGTGCAACAACTTCTGCAGTTATTGCATCGTCCCCTATACCAGGGGGAGAGAAAGAAGCCGCCATCCCCGTGACATAATCCGCGAGGTGGAGCAACTGGCCAAGGAAGGCTTCAGGGAGGTGACCTTCCTGGGCCAAAATGTCAATTCATACGGCCAGGGGCTGTCGGATCCATACAGCTTCGCCGATTTATTACGGTGGGCAGATCAAATCGAAGGGATCGCCCGAATACGTTTCACCACCTCCCATCCCAAAGATATGTCGGAGCAATTGATGGATGCAATAGCCGAGGGAGACAAGATCTGCGAACATATCCATGTACCCTTGCAGGCCGGCAGCGACCGCATCCTCAAAGCCATGAACCGTGGCTATACCCGCGACCATTACCTGCAACTAGCGCGCAAGATGAGAGAACGCATTCCGGGTGTAGCCATCACCTCAGATCTGATCGTCGGTTTTCCCGGCGAAACCGAGGAGGATTTCGAAGCCACCCTGGATATGGTAAGGCAGGTCAGATTTGATGCCTCTTTCACTTTTATGTATTCGATCCGGTCCGGAACCAGGGCGGCCACCATGCCCGGGCAGGTGGACCCGACCATTAAAAAAGACCGCCTGCTGCGCTTGAACGAGTTGCAATACGGCATCGCCCTGGACCTGAACCGCTCCTTGGAGGGTAAGGTGGAGGAAGTACTGGTGGAAGGACCCAGCAAGACCAATCCCGACAATTTGACGGGTCGGACCAGAAACAATCGTATTGTCCTATTTAAAGGGTCCGATCAATTGATTGGCCGCCTGGTGCAGGTAAAAATCACTACCGGCAAGACCTTCTCCTTGTTTGGTCAACTGCAGGAAACCGGTTAAACGCCGGTGACATATTCGGCTCAATACGCAGCTACTGTTTTTCCGGGGAGGGAAGGATAATTGGCAGGCTACACGCCCATGATCGAACAATATTTGGCCACTAAACGGGATTATCCTGAGGAGATCCTCTTTTTCCGTTTGGGGGACTTTTATGAGATGTTTTTCGAGGATGCCCGCATCGCCTCCCGGGAACTGGATATAGTCCTAACTGCCCGCGAGGGAGGCAATAAGGAAAAGATACCGATGTGCGGAGTACCCCATCATGCAGTCAATAACTATATCGCCCGTCTCATCAGTAAAGGGTACCGGGTAGCACTATGCGATCAGGTTGAAAACCCCAGACAATCCGTGGGTATAGTTAAACGGGAAGTAACCCGGGTGATAACCCCGGGGACGGTCATTGATGATGCTATGCTGGATGAAAGCCGGAACAACTACCTGACCGCCATTGTTGACCAGGATCAGGTCATTGGACTGGCGGCGGTCGATATTTCCACCGGCACCTTCATGGTTACCGAGCTCAAGGGTCCCGACCGTTTTGAAAATCTGGACAACGAATTACAGCGGCTGGCCCCGGCTGAATGCCTGCTGCCGGCTGGCAGCAGCATGGACTCATTGTGGCAGGACAACTTCACCCGTCTCGGTGTACTCCTGTCCCGGATTCAGGATGACCTGCCCGGGTTGGAGACAGCCCGGCGCTCCCTTCTGGAGCACTTCGGGGTGGATTCCCTGGATGGGTTCGGCGTCCAGCATTTTAGCGCCGGAATACAGGCTGCAGCCGCCATACTTGCTTTCATCAACCGTACCCAAAAGATTCAGTTGGGCCAAATTAATTCCCTGACCGCTTATGAAAATAGTATGTTCTTGGAGATCGACTCCTTTTCCCAGCGTAATCTGGAGCTTACCGCCACCCTCCACGATAATAAAAAAGAAGGAAGCCTGCTTGGCGTTCTGGACCATTGCTGCACCTCAATGGGCAAGCGCACCTTGCGCCGTTGGCTGGAACAGCCCCTTAAAGATCTGAACGCCATAAACCGGCGGTTGGATGCGGTAGGTGAACTGGTCGAACAATTAACCATGCGCCAGGACTGCCGCGCTACCCTGCAAAAGATCAACGATCTGGAGCGCCTGGCCGGTAAAATCGGCAGCGGGGCTGCGCTGCCCCGTGACCTGGTGGCCTTGAAATCATCCCTGGGGTTGATTCCACAACTCAAAAGCCTGCTGGCTGCCGCCGGCAGCGATTACCTTGAAGCTATAGCCGCCATGGATCCTCTGGGCGAGGTGTTCCAGCTCATAGATACCAGCATAAATGACGATGCTCCTCCCGGGATCAAAGAAGGGGGTATCATCAAACCCGGCTTCCGGGCCGAGGTAGATGAATTGAAGGAGCTGGCTTCGCAGGGCAAGACTTGGCTGGTCGATTTCGAAAACCGGGAAAAGGAACGCACCGGAATCCGTACACTGAAGGTCGGTTTCAACCGGGTATTCGGATACTATATAGAAATCAGTAAAGCCAACCTCGGCTTAGTACCGCCGGAATACATACGCAAGCAAACCCTGGTTAATGCGGAGCGGTTTATAAGCCTGGAATTGAAAGAGCAGGAAGAAAAAATCCTGGGCGCCCGGGAGCGTCTTTACGAGCTGGAATACGATCTGTTTATGGATCTATGCAAACAATTAAAGACATATATAGAGCCGCTGCAGAAATGCGCCGCCGCCATCGCCGACCTGGACGTGCTGCAATCTCTGGCCCAGGCTGCTTATATGAATGACTACGTCCGCCCGGAACTCACCCGGGACGGGATAATCGATATCCGGGCGGGACGCCATCCGGTGGTGGAAAAGTCCCTGACCGCGGTTCGATTCGTTCCTAACGATATTGAGATGGATACCGACCAGGCCCGTTTGGGAATCATAACCGGCCCTAATATGGGAGGCAAAAGCACCTACCTGCGCCAGACCGCCCTGCTAGTGATCATGGCTCAGATGGGCAGTTTCATACCAGCAGATGCCGCTCACATCGGGGTGGTGGACCGCATTTTTACTCGGGTAGGGGCTTCCGACGACCTGTCGGCCGGCCGCAGCACGTTCATGGTAGAGATGCTCGAACTGGCTCGTATCATTAATGGCGCCAGCCGCGACAGCCTGGTGATATTGGATGAGATCGGACGGGGCACCAGTACCTATGACGGATTGAGCATCGCCCAGGCGGCCAGCGAATATATCCACGACCATATCAAGGCCAAGACCTTGTTTGCCACCCATTATCACGAGTTGACCACCCTGGCGGACAGCCGACCGGGGGTGTTCAACCTGTCGGTATCGGTGCTGGAATCCGGCGATACCGTAACCTTTCTGAAAAAGGTACTGCCGGGCCGGGCGGATAAGAGCTATGGGATCCATGTGGCCAAGTTGGCCGGTATACCATCCAAAATCATCAACCGGGCTTACGAAATCCTTCATGGTTTGGAAAAGGAGCGCAGTGCTCCCAAGCCGGCGGCGGAGCAGCTGAGCCTGTTCGGATCCGGCGGCAATCCGATCCTGGACGAATTGGAATCAATGAAATTGGATGATGTCAGTCCCCGCAACGCTTTGGATCTGCTCTACCGTTGGCAGGACCAGCTAAAAACAGGAGCATAGCTAAGGAGGTGTATTCTCATGTTGATTGGTATTGATGTAGGTGGGACTTTTACCGACGGCGTGCTGTTGTCGGGCACGAGGGTAGCCGCTACCGTAAAGCGGCCGACCAATAATGCTGACTTGCAAGGTACCATAATGGAGGTGCTGGATTGCCTCATGACGGGGCAGGATAGCGGTCAGGTGCAAAGAGTGGTGTTAAGCACCACCTTGGTGACCAATATGCTGGCCACCGGCAATTTACCGGCGGTGGCTTTGCTGCTGATTCCCGGGCCGGGTTTGCCGCTGGACGTTTATCAACTTTTCCCCAACACCCTGTTCTTACGGGGCAGTGTCGACTTCCGGGGGCGGGTGACCGAACCTCTGGCAGCGGCTGAAGTGGAAGCGGCAGCCGACCAGATCGCCGCCCGTGGGATCGAAAAGGTAGCTATTGTATCGAAATTCTCCAACCGCAACAGCCAATTGGAACGGCAAGCCCGGGACATAATCAGCCGCAGGCTGCCTAATCTGGAAATAGCCCTGGGCAGCGACATCGCCGGCCAGCTAAACTTCCGGCGCCGTCTGGTGACCACCTACTATTCGGTTATGACCCAGTCCATATGGGAAAACTTCATCCGCGAAATCGCCGCCGCCCTGAGCGCCCGGGGAATCGCAGCGCCGGTGGACATATTGAAAGCGGATGGCGGCACCATGTCTCTGGCACTTTCCGGCAACCGTCCCTGTGAGACTGTATTCTCTGGACCGGCCGCCAGCACCATGGGGGCAGTGGCTCTGGCTTCCAACCCCCGCAATTCGGTTATCATTGATATTGGCGGCACCACCTCGGATATTTCCCTGCTTATCGATGGGCAGCCGCTTTATGCCTCCAAAGGAGCCAAGATCCAGGGACATTATACCCATATCAAAGCCTTTTCGGTATGCTCGCTGCCTCTGGGGGGAGATAGCCCCCTGGCCATCGACAACGGCGCTGTTAAGGTGGAGTTGACCAGGCGAGGCGACGCTGCTTGTTTTGGGGGCCCTGAACCTACCGTAACCGATGCGTTCAACTATATTTACCAACTGCAGATTGGCCAGTTCGATTTGTCACGACAGGCCCTGGCAAACCTGGCCGACCCGGCGGGAATCAGTATTGAGGATTTGTGCCGCCAGGCTGAGAATCTCGTCATCACCCAACTGCAGCAGGCTATCACCGGTATGTTCCGGGAATGGGAGGAAGAGCCGGCTTACCGGGTCTGGGAGGTAATCCATGGACGCAAGTTCGACTTTCATGAGATAGTCGGTATCGGCGCTGCATCGACAGCCATAGTGCCGGCCTTAGCCCGTGCCATGCAGGTAGAATGCACCATCCCCGACTTCGCCCCGGTGGCCAACGCCTTGGGGGCTTGCGTAGCCCGGCCTACTTTGACCGTGAAGGTCCACATCGATACCCAGAACGGCACTTGGGTGATGGACCAGGAAGGCCGGGGCGGGGAAGTGAAGAGCGGGGCCAGGATGCAGATGGCAGAAGCCCTGGAATTGGCCCGCCGCAACCTACGGCAACTAGCCTTGGACCGCCATATGGAGGATTATGCCGATGAGGCCGAGGTATTTCTGCAGGAACAGTTCAACGTAATCCGGGGGTGGAGCACCTCCGGTAAAATATTCGACATCGGGGTGCAGATCGCACCTGGATTGATAAAGGAATACCAGGGGGTGAGCAAATGAAACAGACTGGATTGGTTTTTTTCCCGGCCTTTGACTGGGCTATTTCACCCACCCATCCCGAGCGGGAAGAACGGCTTCTATACACCCGTGACCAGCTCTTCGAAGAAGGAGTGATGGACCTGCCCCAGATCCGGGAATATAAAAGCGGACTGGCTACCCACAAGGATATCGCCCGGGTCCATTTCTGTGTCCCCAATGTCGATGCCCAAATTACCGAGGCCCATCTGGTATCAGCGGGTTCGGCCCTGGTTATTGCCGATGCGGTAATGAATAAGGAGATCAAGAATGGTTTTGCCTTGGTCCGTCCGCCCGGACACCATGCCATGACGGTGGCCCACGGTAACCGCGGCTTTTGCAATATCAACAATGAGGCCATCATGGTCGAGTACCTGCGCAAGAAATACGGCCTGCGCAAGATAGCCATCGTGGATACCGACGTCCACCACGGGGATGGGACCCAGGAAATATTTTGGCATGACCCCGACGTCCTGTTTATTTCATTCCACCAAGATGGGCGGACTCTCTACCCGGGGTCCGGATTTATGGATGAATTGGGCGGGCCCTTGGCCTATGGCACCACCATCAACATTCCTTTGCAGCCCAATACCAATGATGGCGGCATCCACTACCTAATAGACCATTTGGTAATGCCGCTGCTGGATGAATTCCAGCCGGAACTGGTAATAAATTCCGCCGGCCAGGACAACCACTACAGCGACCCGTTGGCCAACATGGCCTTTTCCGCCCAGGGCTATGCGGTATTGAATCAGAAACTAGCCCCTGACATCGCGGTCCTGGAAGGCGGCTACTCCGTCGAGACGGCTTTGCCCTACGTCAATCTGGGGATCATCATGGCCATGGCCGGGATCGATTACTCCAACCTTAGAGAACCCGACTACTCGCCAGCCCGATTGGGCAAGAAATCTGGCTCCCAGGACTATTTCAACCAGATCGTAAATACCCAGCTGGCCAATTTCCGCGGCCGGGAAGCCAAAATCCGCAATTATCGGGAGCGCTTCCCCCACGACTATGCCTACAACCAACAGATTTATTATGATACCGACGGAATCAGTGAACAGCAGACCGTCCGCCTGCGGATGTGCCCGGATTGTTCCGGATACCGGACCATCCAGTCAAGCGCACATCACCCTGGCTGGGACAACTATGACGTCTTCTGTATCACTGTACCGATGTACAGCTGCCCCAAGTGCCAAGAGGAAGGCCAGCGTATCTACGATGAGATGGTGGGTAAATCCGGACCTTTCGATTATATATATCTGCAGGATCGGGCTCACGATGTGTATCGCAGCATGAACACCGGCCGCAAAACTGAAACGGTACTGTAAACATGGCAATCAGGCTGCTGGATGACCATTTGATCAACAAGATCGCCGCCGGCGAGGTAATCGAAAGGCCGGCATCGATTGTAAAGGAACTGGTGGAGAACGCTATAGATGCCGGCAGTCACCGGATAGCGGTGCAGATAGCCGGCGGCGGCATCGAGCGGATCGAGGTTGCGGACGACGGGCAGGGCATTCCCAATGACCAGGTGCTGATGGCCTTCGAACGGCATGCCACCAGTAAAATCGACCGTGAAGAAGACCTGACCCATATATCCACCATGGGCTTTCGGGGAGAGGCCTTGCCCAGCATCGCTTCCGTCAGCCGGCTGGAACTGCACACCCAGTACGGTCAAGAGGCGGGGGTGCGTGTGTCCATTAGCGGGGGCAAGTATATCAGTATGGAAAACTCGCCGGCCGCACCAGGCACTAAAGTGACCGTAACCGACTTGTTCTTCAATACCCCGGCGCGCCGTAAATTTTTAAAATCGTTGGTGAGCGAGGGCGCCCAGGTTTACGATGTGATGTGCCGCCTGGCCCTGGCCCGGCCTGACATCTCCTTCAGCTACGCCAACGAGAAAAAGCTCTATTTCAAGACCCCCGGCAGCGGTGATCGCAAAGACACGGTGGTCGCCATCTACGGGCGAGATTTTGCCAGCCACTTCATCGATTTGAATTGGCAAGGGGACCGATACCATCTGCGGGGATTGATTTCCAAACCGGAATTTCGGCGTTTGAATCGCAAGAACCAGCTATTTTACGTCAACGACCGGCTCATTAAAAGCCCCCTGCTGGCTCGCGCTGTGGACGAAGGTTACCGCGGTTCGCTCTTGGCCCGGGAATACCCGGCCGTATTTCTGTATCTGTACCTGCCTTCTGAGGAAGTGGACGTAAATGTTCATCCCCAGAAGACGGAAGTCCGATTTCGCGATGACAAAGCCATCTTCCAGCTGGTCAGCCAAGCCCTTAAAGCTACTCTGGCCGGATCCCAACCGGCGGATTTTCACTACCGGCAGAATCCTTCCGACAGCTCGCTGCCATACTATCGTTTTGAATCGCAACCCAGCCGACCCCATGCCCAACCGCCGCTGTTCATCGCCGAAACCAGCCCTCAACCGGTTTACAACCCACGAAGTATGGATATCGGGGAGGATGAGACTGATTACGAAAGTAACCACCCGGAGTCCGATCTGGTGGTTATCGGCCAGTGCTTTGACGGGTATATTATTGTTGAGCGGGGTGATTCGATCTGGCTGGTCGACCAGCATGCTGCCCATGAGCGCATCATATTCAACCGATTACGGGAGCTGGGCAGGGATAAGAATGGTGGGGGACAGTTGCTTGCCTTCCCGCTCACCTTCGATTTGTCCAAGGCGGCCATGGAGGTACTGGAAGAATATCTGGACGTATTCCGGGCAACTGGTTTCGATCTGGAGCCGCTGGGACCCGATTCGGTTATCCTGCGCGCGGCCCCTCCGGCCCTGCAGGGACAAGAAGTGGATTTTATAATTGAATGCCTGGACCTGCTGAGCGGTGACAAGCCGCTCGATTTCAAAGACGAGATTTATGCCATGATGGCCTGCAAGCAGGCAGTAAAGTCCGGCGACCGGCTGTCGCGGGCGGAAATGATGCTGCTGATCAGCGACCTGCTGAATAACCAGGATTTTCGGTTTTGTCCCCATGGGCGCCCCACTTTGATAGAAATCAGCCGTCCCGAGTTGGAAAAACGTTTCAAAAGGAAATAGACATGAAGTTCGTTATCACCACCACCCAATCTCAACCGGAACCAGGTCCAGGGCTATTGGAATTTGCAACTGCTACCGGGTTTGAATTCAGACCCCGGCGCCGACGGGGTCTGGCCGAACTGGCCCGGGAGCAGGGAGCCCGGGGGGTGATTGTCTGGGAGCCAGGCGGTCCGGTGCTTTATATTGACGGAGAGAAGCTTTTTTTTCATCCCGGCATGGCCAAGAGCCGCATTGCCGCCTATCGCAAAAAGGGACAGGAAGATCTGCTGATCAAGGCCTGTCAGCTACAGCCTGGTTGGAGTTTTCTGGACTGCACCTTGGGTATGGGGGCTGATGCCATTGTAGCTTCATATTTCTCCCAGACCGGCCAGATAACCGGACTGGAATCGGAAGCGGCCGCGGCTGCGGTGATAGGGTGGGGGATGAAGATGTATTCCAGCCGTATGGGCTGGCTCAACCAAGCGGTCAATCGCATCGAGGTGGTCAATAGCGACCATCGGGACTATTTGCCCCAATTGCCTGCGCGGTCTTATGATATCGTCTATTTCGACCCCATGTTCAAGCAACCGTTACTGCGCAGCCAACCCCTAAACCCGTTGCGCAAACTGGCAAACTCCCAGCCCCTCGACCCGGCCTCGGTTGAACAAGCCTGCCGGGCAGCCCGCCGCCGGGTGGTTATGAAAACCCAAGCCGCCGGTGATGAGCTTGAACGACTGGGATTTCGCCGGGTTCCAGGCAGCCGGCACAATCCCATCATCTATGGGGTGATCGATATTTGAGGATGGAGTCGCTGATGAAGGAGTCAAACCATGTTTAGACTGGCAGCCCTGGTGGGCCCTACCGCAGTAGGCAAAACTGAAATAGCCCTGCAAGTGGCGGAGAAGTTGGGAGCAGAGATAATATCCTGCGATTCCATGGCTGTTTATCGGGGCATGGATATAGGTACAGCCAAACCGGATAAAGAGGCGCAGAAGAGGATCACTCATCATATGATCGACGTTGTCGATCCGGACATCAATTTCACGGTGGCCGACTACCAGCGCCAGGTAAAGGAATTGATCAAATCGATCCATGATCGTAACCGGCTGCCCTTGCTGGCTGGGGGGACCGGGTTGTATTATCAGGCGGTAGTCGATGATTACAACTTCTTCCCGGTAGAATCGCTGCAGCCAGTGCGGCAACGATTGGAGGAACAATGTGGGGAACAGGGTCTGAGCCCACTCTACGACCGTTTGCGGGAGGTAGATCCCGATTACGCTGAAAAGGTGGGCCCCAATGACCGCAAGCGTATCATCCGTGCCCTGGAGGTATATGAGCTGACCGGGCAGTCTTTCTCATCCCTGCAAACCAACCGGCGCGGCACTTATCGTCTGGCTGCGGTGGGCTTGTATCTGGAGCGGACCTCTTTATACGCCCGCATCGAAGAGCGGGTAGACCAAATGATAGAGGCGGGACTGGTGGAAGAAGTTATCGGTCTGCGTTCCCAGGGATATCACCCGGGGTTAAATTCCATGCAGGCTCTTGGTTACAAGCAGGTGTGGGCCTACCTGGAGGGAAGACTCGATTACGAGGGGATGGTCAGGGCTATCAAAGACGAGACGCGCCGTTTCGCCAAGCGGCAATATACCTGGTTCAAAAAGGACCAGCGCATTCACTGGGTGAATGTCGGCAACAATGGGCATGACGGAGCGGTGGTTAAAAAGATTTGTGAGATTTTGGATGGACAATTCCTGAACGCGTAGCATATAATCATAATATTGGTAAAAGATATCTAACGAAGTGAGTGGAGGCTGTTACCTTGTTAAATAAAAGTCAATTTAATCTTCAAGATGCATTCCTCAATCAGGTAAGGAAAGAAAAGATTTTATTGACCATCTACCTGGTCAACGGATTTCAAATAAGAGGCATTGTTAAGGGATTTGACAATTTTACCGTGGTCGTAGAACTGGACGGCAAACAACAACTGGTTTATAAGCATGCCATCTCGACGGTGGCGCCGATGAAACCAGTGGTAATACTGGCGATGGAAAACAAACCGGAGAATGACAAGGCCTGATAAAGCAGCCCGAATAACAGAGATTGGTTGACTCCCTTGGTCTGCCCGGGGAGTTTTTGTTTGGGGTTTAAAAATGAGACTGGCACGGCGCATTAATTCCAGGTTCGGTTAGACGGCTGGGTTTCAAAACGGCCGCAAAGTGTCACCACTTCGGTCCTATTCTCATAATATAGGGTAGAATAAACTAGAATGGTGATGAGAATGGAAATATCCATGCGCTTTAGAAATGAAGCGGTCACAGCTGATAGTATCAGCGCCGAGCAATCCGCTCCCCCTAGTTTCATTAAAACCGATGCCTTTCATGAACTGGAGCAGATGATCGGCCTCAGAAAGGTAAAACGGACGATAGCAGAAATCACCGCATTCGCTTTGATCCAAAAACAGCGGAACGCCAAGGGTTTAAAGTCGTGTCCGATCGTATTGCACTCCATTTTCAAAGGTAATCCCGGCACCGGCAAGACCTCAGTGGCCAGGATAATGGGCAGTATCTACCGCGACATCGGCATCCTGAACCGCGGCCACCTGGTCGAGGTAGAAAGAGCCGACCTGGTAGGAGAATACATCGGCCATACCGCCCAGAAAACCAAGGAGATGATCAAGAAATCCCTGGGGGGAGTGCTGTTCGTGGACGAGGCCTATACCCTGGCCCAGGGTGGTGAAAAGGATTTCGGCCAAGAGGCTATTGCCACCCTGGTCAAGGCCATGGAAGACCAACGCAACAATCTGGTGGTGATCCTGGCGGGGTATTGCCAGGAGATGGATCATTTCATGCGTTCCAATCCCGGACTGCGTTCCCGGTTCCCAGTGCAGATAGATTTTGCCGATTACGAGAGCGAGCAGCTGTTCCGGATAGCGGTGCAGATGTACGCCGAAAGAGACTATGAACTGAGCAGCAAATGCCGTTGGCGGTTAAAAGCCAGGTTGGACGAATTTGTCAAACGGCGCCATCCCCATAGCGGCAACGCCCGCTACGTGCGCAACCTGGTGGAGAAATCGCTGCGGCTGCAAGCCCTGCGGATCGTGGATGCTGACTTTTTGACCCGCCGGGATCTGATGACGGTGGAAGATATAGACCTGCCTGATGACACTGAGCTGCAGATGTAGGACCCTGAATTGCAGGTATAATTTGTTCACTACACCGATTTTAGAGAGAAAGTAGGTAACTGTTTGGATGCCCTGGGTTTGATCCGCAGCAGCGAACTTGCTCTGCGGGATGTTTATTCACACTATGAAGAAATCGCCTATGACAACCAGGCCAGGGTGCTGAAAGCCTTTCAGAATCACACGGTGCGGGAGAGTTATTTCGCCCCTTCATCGGGTTACGGTTATGGCGACCAGGGACGGGACGAGCTGGAAAGCATCTATGCCGAGGTGATGGGTACCGAGGAGGCCATGGTCAGAGGCCAGATCGTATCGGGAACCCATGCTATCAGCGCCTGTCTGGCCGCTCTGTTACAGCCTGGTCAGCAAATGTTGGCGGTGGCAGGTACCCCCTATGACACCCTTACCCGGGTGATCGGCAGCATTGAACCGGCTCCGAGCACCCTTGTCGCCCGGGGCGTCAAATATGGGGAGGTTAGCCTGGACAGCAACGGCCGGCCTGATCATCGGGCTATCGCCGCCCAGGTGAATGCCGGCACTCGTCTGGCCCTGATCCAAAGGTCCCGAGGTTACAGTCTCCGACCCGCCTTGCGGGTTGAAGACATTGCCGAGCTGGTCGGGGTGATTCGGGCTGCCAACCCAGCCACCATCATATTTGTAGACAACTGTTATGGTGAATTTACCGATATCCAGGAGCCGTCAGCCGTCGGTGCGGACCTGATGGCTGGTTCTCTTATCAAAAATCCGGGGGGGGGATTGGCCCCATCGGGCGGATACATTGCCGGACATCGGGAACTGGTAGCCACGGTGGCCGATCATCTTACCGCCCCGGGGCTCGGCAAAGCCTTGGGGGCCAGTTTGGCCAACAAACGGAGTCTCTATCAGGGTCTTTTCATGGCTCCCCATACCGTTCTGCAGGCTATGAAAGGAAGCGTTCTGCTGGCTCATACGTTCCGCGAATTGGGTTATAAGGTCTTCCCCGGACCCGACCAACCCCGTGGTGATATCGTCCAGGCCGTACGGCTGGGCAGTGCCGAACAGGTCATCCGCTTCTGCCAAATCGTGCAGAACAGTTCTCCGGTAGACAGCGATGTTCATCTGGAATATGGAGAGGTACCTGGATATGCAGACCGCATCGTAATGGCTGCCGGCACTTTTGTCCAGGGATCGTCGATTGAAATCTCCTGCGACGCGCCCCTGCGGGAACCGTACGTGGCCTATTGGCAGGGCGGGCTGAGCTATGAACACTGCCGTTTGACGATAAAGAATTTGGTGGAGTCGTTTTCTAAATAACCGGACATTAAAGGAGGCTGGGTAATGAACACAGCGGTTTTAATCATCGCCTTATTGTTTATTCTGGTCGGTATTGCCGGCACCTTTCTCCCGGTCCTGCCCGGTGTGGCTCTGATCTTCGCAGCCATCGCCGCTTATGGTTGGTATGAAGGATTCCAATCCATAACCGCCGGTTACCTGATGGTACTGGCCGGGCTAACCGTCATATCCATGCTGGTTGACTATCTTTCCGCCTACTGGGGAGCCAAATATTTCGACTCCAGCCGGTTGGGGATGTGGGGTGCAGTACTGGGCAGCGTGGTGGGAATATTCCTGTTTCCTCCCCTGGGAATCTTGATATGTCCCTGGCTGGGAGCGGTAGGCGGGGAATTGATCCAAGGCCATGAGTATAAGAAGGCCATGAAATCTGGTTTGGGAGCGGTCATTGGCCTTTTTTCCGGTATCGCTTTCAAGGTCGCAATCGGCATCGGCATGCTGGTCTCGTTCCTGATATTAATCTTCTGATTGCCGGCAATGATATAATATGCTAATCTTTCTGAGTTAATACGACTTATACATTAAAGGGGGATTGTCTGGTGGACAGGGAAGAGATCTTCAGAATCGTTGAAGCCCAGAACGTCAAATTCATCCGCTTGCAGTTTACCGATATCCTGGGGGTGTTCAAGAGCATATCGATAACCGTGGATCAATTGGGCAAGGCCCTGGACGGGGAATTGATGTTCGACGGTTCTTCCATCGAAGGATTCGTTCGCATCGAAGAATCGGACATGTATCTGCGTCCTGATCTGGATACATTTCTGGTCCTGCCCTGGATTAGCCCCAACTCCGCCAGCAGGACAGCCCGGCTTATCTGCGATGTTTTCGATCCCGACGGCAACCCCTTCGAGGGATGTCCCCGTTATGCCCTGACCCGGGTATTAAACGAGGCCCGTGAGATGGGTTATACCATGCAGGTAGGCCCGGAGCCTGAATTCTTTCTTTTCCAGATCAACGAGGACGGAACCCCTACCTTGAATACCCATGACAAGGCCAGTTATTTCGATCTTCCCCCGGTGGACAAAGGAGAGGAAGCCCGCCGCGATATGGTCGAGACCCTGCAGTCCATCGGTTTCGAAATCGAGGCCGCTCATCATGAAGTGGCCCCCGGACAGCATGAGATCGATTTTAAATACATGGAGGCTTTGAAAACGGCCGACAATATCATGACTTTTCGAATCGTGGTGCGCACCGTAGCCCAGCGCCATGGCCTGCACGCCACCTTCATGCCCAAACCGATATTCGGGATCAACGGGTCGGGCATGCACATGCATATATCCCTTTTTAACGGAAACCAAAACGCTTTCTACGATGCCGACAAGGAAGACGGATTGAGCGATGTATGCCGTCACTTCATAGCCGGTATACTCAAACACGCCCCCGCTATCGCTGCCATCACCGGCCCCACCGTTAATTCCTATAAAAGACTGGTACCCGGATACGAGGCCCCGGTTTATATCGCCTGGTCCCACCGCAACCGCAGTCCTTTGATCAGAATCCCGGCCAAGCGGGGCATGAGTACCCGCTTGGAGGTACGCAGTCCCGATCCCAGCTGTAATCCCTATCTGGGCATGACCGTATTGCTTAAGGCCGGCCTGGAGGGTATCCGTTTGAAGCTTGAACCGCCCGCTCCCGTCGAGCAGAACATCTACGAAATGGATCTGGCCAGCCGTATCGAACAGGGTATTTCCTCCCTGCCGGAGAACCTATTCGAGGCCCTGAAGGAACTGCGCCACGACGCGCTCATCCAGGAAGCCCTGGGGCAGCATATCTTTTCCCGCTTCCTAAAAGCGAAAACCACCGAATGGGAGAATTACAGCTCCCGGGTTTATGATTGGGAAGTGAACGAGTACCTGGAAAAATTCTAGCCGGCACTAGTGTATGGGAACGGCTGGATTCCAGCTTCCGCACCTTCAGCCACGCAAGCTAAAGCTTGCGTGGCTTTTTGCAGCTTAGGGTGATTGAAATGCGGGAACTTTATGTTCCTTCAGTATATAAATAGCAGCGCCAGCCGGGAGTCCGTCCCAGCCAGCGCTGATTAGAATCAGGAGACTACGCATTTTATTGCCGCGCTGGTGGATTAGAAACCAGCCGGAAGGCGATTTGGCATAATAATGGGCTGGTCCGGTTTGATTTGATACTTAGCCGGGATAACCGGGCCCGCATCCTTGAATGTGCCATTTGCAATATAGGCGCTGTTCGGTAAAACCCGGCGTACTTCAATTAGGTCGGAGCCATACCAGTACGCAAAGCTGTCGATGATTCCGATCGCCGTCGGGCGTCCTTTACAGGTGCCGATGATGCAAGGTTGGCCGTTCACCACACCCATGTAAATAGCTACATGACCTATATGGGTCCGGGCCGGCGCATCAGAGTTCCAGTAGGTAAATATATCGCCAGGTTTCAGTTTTTTCACGCCCACCAACGTATATTTGGAGGAACCGGGTATCTTCTTGCTATAAACCCCGGCCACCTTTACTCCCACCTGGTCATAGTTTTTGGCTGCCGAGGTAATGGAGTAGCCAAAGTCTTTGTAAACCAGGGAGACAAAATTGGAACAATCGATGTAACCGGTGGAAGCGTATTTGGTATGCCCGTACTTCATGAAACCGTATTCCATGTACCAAATCGCACGCCCCACCAGGGCCTGCGCCAGGCTGCCGTCATAACTGGCACGCAGGGAGTCGACGATGGGTTTCTCGTGATTGTTGTAACTGCTGCTGCTGGATTTATATGTGCCTGAAGCGGCAGATGCGGCAGGTGTCGCGGAATTCAGGGCGGCCTTGGTTATCGGACCCACGACGCCATCCACTTTCAGTCCCCGGGACTTTTGGAAATCCCGCACCGCATCATTGGTTTTCGGCCCAAACCAACCATCAATACTGCTGGTATAAAAGCCTAACCCGCGGAGGTCCGTCTGCAACTGACTGACAGCTACACCTCGGCTGCCCAGGATAAGGTCTTTAGAGCCATAATCTGCAGCCTGGGCCGCCAGCGGTATTATGGCCGCCATAAGCAAGGCTAAAATGCCTCCCCAAAGCAATCGCTTGCAACGTAATGCTAACATTTGATTCTCCTCTCTTTAGTCAGGATCAAGAAGACTTCCATTTTTCGATTTCCAGAATAGCTTGGCAGTTTTATTCGCACCTTCCAACATTTCCATACGCGCCTCCCTTAATCAGGTTATTCGAGACAATTGTCTTACTACCTTTTGGTAAATATGGGCATCCGCATCAAACATGGTTTTCATACTCACTTAATGGACGGTTTACCCTGTGTTTGTAAAGATTAGGGATGTGTCCAATTTTACATATTGGGTACGGATGGATAATCAGATTATGCATCCATTTAGACTGTCTCCATGCTAAGGTCGCCACCACAGCAAAAAGCCACCCGACCCCGTACGCGACGGTTCGGGTGGCTTCTTAATTGACTAATGGATAATGTTACATGTGCCGCAACAGGCCCGTTACCTTGCCCAGGATGGCCACCTCGGGCGCTATGATAGGCTGCAGGGCGCAGTTTTCCGGCCGCAACTCGATATATCGGTCCCGCTTGTAATAACGCTTGACGGTGGCCTCATCTTCCAGCATGGCCACTACTATCTCACCGTTGGAAGCCGTGGCTTGCTCCCGCACGATCAGGTAATCCCCGTCGAAAATACCGGCTTCGATCATACTGTCGCCTTTGACTTTGAGGATGTAATGATTACCCTGACCAACGAATTCCACCGGCAGGGGATAATAGTCTTCGATATTTTCAGTGGCCAGGATGGGGGTTCCGGCTGCCACTTGTCCCACCACCGGCAGGGTTATAGTAGCCAGGTCCAGCGCCTCTTCATGCCCTACTGGGATGATTGACCGAGGTTTGGTAGGGTCCTTCTTGATATAGCCCTTCTCTTCCAGTTGAACCAGGTGGGCGTGGACAGTGGAGCTCGATTTTAAACCGACCGCTTCCCCGATTTCCCGGACCGAGGGGGGATAGCCCTTGGTCTTTATCCGTTCCTGGATGAATTCCAGGATGAGCCGCTGCCGCTGACTGAGTGGAGACAAACCAGGCATGTCAAATCCTCCCACTATTTTTGTTAGATTATAGCACAAGCCCAGCTCGATTGAAAACACATGTTCGCACTTTATACAGCTGTTTTTACGTTAGACTTCTCCGCCTTCTTATAAGCCTGGCTCAATATCTGCACCGGGTGCACCAGGTTGGACTGCAGTCCGCGCCGGCTGACCCCATGGCGCAGCTGCATCATGCAACTGGGGCAGCAGGTAGCAATCAGGTCGGCTTCGGTGGCTTCGATATTATCCATCTTCTTGTCCAGGATCTGCATGGACAGGTCATAGTGGGTAAGGCTGAAGGTCCCCGATCCTCCGCAACAGCGGTTGGCGTCTTTCATCTCCACCAGTTCCACGCCGGGAATGCGCCGCAACAACTCCCGGGGCTCGTCTTTTATCCCCTGGGCGTTGGCCAGATGACAAGGGTCGTGATAGGTTATCCTTACCCGGGGAGCCTGGTCATTGGCAGGGGGGCAGACATCCAGGATGTGAATCAGGAAATAGGTCAGGTCCATGACTTTGGCTGCAAAAGTCTTGGCCTCAGCCCGGTACTCGGTTTCACCCAAGAGCAGTTCCATATTCTTGGCCCCAATGGCCGAAGAGCAGGAAGCGCAATCGGTGACGATATAGTCCAGATCATATTTTTGAAAGGCTTTCAGGTTTTCAATAGCCAACTGCTGGGCAGTTTTCATTTTACCGTTGGCCATGTGGGGCAGACCGCAGCACTTCATGTCGGGCGGGATAATCACCTCGCAGCCGTTGCGGGTCAAGACGTCCACGGTGGCCTTGGCAACCTCCGGGTTCAGCAGGTCGGTAGCACAGCCCAGAAAATAGCCTACCGTGTATTTTTTTTCGCCTAGCGCTTTGCTAACGGCAGGTATATGCCGGCGGGCTGCGTGGAAGGGGACATCAGTCAGTATCTTCTCGGCCTTGGGCATATCCCCCGGCAGCAGTTTAGTCAAACCCAGCTTCCGTCCCAGGGATTGGGCTCCGCTGGCCTGGGCGCCCCAGATCATGCGCACTGCATTTTTCAGGTAGGCGGGGTTGGTCCACATGGTGTCGAAGATCAAATCTTTGGCCAGGCTGGGATTATGCTCGTAAATATAGGACCGGGCCGCGGCGTTCAGCTCGTGGATATCGATGCCGGAAGGGCAGTTCACGCTGCAGGTCTCGCACATCAGGCAGTTGGTCAGATGATCATAAACCTTTTGCTCGGGGGCTACCGTGCCATCGCGCAGCATCTGCACCATAAAAACATGCCCGCGGGGAGCCACGGTTTCGTTGCCGATTTCCGCGAATACCGGACAAACACTGCGGCATTTGCCGCAGCGCACACATTTCATCAATTGCTCCTTGACCGGAGGCAGTTCCTTGAATTCCATTATCATTATCTCCCTAAAATTTACGCAGCCATGTATGCCGCGGTTAAATCAATTTACCCGGATTCATAATGCCCTTGGGGTCAAAGACCTGTTTGGTTTTCAGCATGTATTCATGGGCGATGCCGTGCTCCAGCGGCGCATAGCGGCGGCGCACCGCGCCTACTCCATGCTCCCCGGTAGTAGTGCCTTCCATCTCGATGGCCAGCAGGTGGATCTCATCTACCAATTGCAGGACTTTCTCCACTTCGGCCGGGTCTTCCGGATTTATGACCGGGGCGGTGTGGACATTGCCATCACCGATATGCCCATAGTTGACTACCTGTATGCCATATTTTTGGCCCAGCGCGCGGACCGCCCGCAACACGTCAGCCACCCGGGAGATGGGCACGCTGATATCCTCGCCAGCAAAAATACGGCTGCCATCAGGCCGCACGCGAGAGGCGGCGGCGGCGGTAACACTGCGCCCTTCCCATAGTTGGGCCATTCTCTTGGGATCGGTGGACCATTCCACCAAACGAGCTCGCTTGCCAGCCATCTCTTTGATAACATCGCCTTCGAATTCTACGCTGGGAGGATTGCCATCCACTTCGAACAGCAAGATGGCCTCGGCATCGGGCAGTTTGATATGGGGCTTGAATTCGTTGACCGCCTTGATGGCTGAACCGTCCAGGATCTCGATACCAGAAGGCAGGATGCCGGCCTGGTAAACATCCAGGACGGTAGCCGGGGCGTCGTCGAGACGGTCAAAAACGGCCATGGCAATGCCGCGGGCCCGGGGTTTGGGAAAGCAGCGCAGCCGAATCTTGGTTATGACCCCCAAGACGCCCTCCGAACCCACCATCAATTTGGTCAGGTTGAGTCCGGAAACATTCTTGATAGCGCGCGATTTCATCCCCCCGGTGATTATGATATCCCCTTGGGGGGTGACCACTTCCAGACCCAGCACATATTGCTCGGTGGTGCCGTATTTGACTGCCCGCAGCCCGGAGGCATTGTTGGCCACCATGCCGCCCACGGTGCACATCAAGCTGCTGCCCGGATCGGGCGGAAAGAACAGGTTGTATGGAGCCAGTTCATTGTTGAGGTCGGCGTGAATAACTCCGGGGCGGACCACTACCTGCATATTCTTCTGGTCGATCTCCACGATCTCTTTCCATTGCGACAGATCCAGCACGATACCGCCCTCAACCGCTACGCAGCCGCCGGTCTCACCGGTGCCCGCCCCGCGGGGAACTATGTTGACATCATGGGCGTAGGCAAATTGCACGATCTGCTGCACTTCTTCAGTGGACCGGGGGAACACCACTGCATAGGGGGAGGTGTTCTCCAATTTGGTTAAAAAAGAGCTGTCATAGGAATAATACATTAAATCAAGCTCATCGCTCAGTATTCTATCCTTACCGAACATTTTGAGCAATTCTTTCTGTATGGCCGACTTATCCAAGCTATCACTCTCCTGCATCTAATGAAGGTAAATAGGGATGCGAATCCAGTGCCATTATAACACAAGAATTTTGGCGTCTGGGGTATACAATCGCCGGCCTGAAGATAATTTGCTTTTCTGCAGGAGGAGAAATAAACTAATATCTGGGAGTTGTGCCCAAACCCAAGCAAATAGGTGAGACGTTGTGAAATTCAATTTGGCATATGGAAAAACCCACCTGCCCCTGGAGCTGGACCCGGCCCATCTGCTGGCGGTCCTGGAACCACGATCCATGCCCGCGGGAGCCGAGGGGAAGAATCTGGTGGAAACGGCGCTGGCCCATCCGTTGGGCGGTCCCCGCCTGGGAGAGATCATCAGGCAAAAAAAAGCCCGCAGCGCGGTTATTGTGGTCAATGATATAACCCGGCCCACCCCTTATGAAGTCATGCTGCCGCCGTTGCTGGCGGAGATCGAGGCAGCCGGTATAAGACCTGCCGATATCGACCTGATCGTAGCGACCGGTATCCACCGCCCCCACACGGAAGAGGATAACCGGTCCGTCTTTGGCGAGGAAATCTACCGCCGTTACCGGATCGTCAATCACGATTGCGATCACAACCTCACGTCGTTGGGGCAGTTGTCCAATGGTATGGACCTGGTGATTAACCGCACCGCCGCCGAGGCTGATCTGCTGGTGACCACCGGGGTGGTGGGACTGCACTATTTTGCCGGCTACTCCGGGGGCCGTAAATCCATTTTGCCCGGCATCGCCTCCCGCCCGGTGATCGAAGCCAACCACCGGATGATGAGCGACCCGCGCGCCTGCCTGGGCAACTACCGGGATAATCCGGTCAGCGATCTGATGCTGGAGGCCGCTTATCGGGCCGGGGTGGATTTCATTCTAAACGTAGTGACCCGCTCCAAATATGACATCGCTTTCTGTGCAGCCGGGGATGTCCGGCAGGCCTGGCTGGCAGCAGTCCAATTCTGTGAGGAGATGACCACCATACCTATTTCCGCCCGGGCTGATATTGTGGTGGCCAGCTGCGGCGGTTACCCCAAGGATATCAATATGTACCAGGCTCAGAAGGCGCTGGACGCGGCGGCTCTGGCGGTTAAGCCGGGGGGGACCATCATCCTGGCGGCCGAGTGCCGCGAAGGCCTGGGCGAGGATGTCTTCCAGGACTGGATCAATACGGCCACCTGCCGTCAGGATATAATCGATCGTTTTCACCGGCGTTTTCAGCTGGGGGGCCATAAGGCTTACGCCATCTGCCGCACCGCGGAGCAAGCTGATATAATTCTGGTCAGCAGCTTGGATGATGATCAGGTGCATCGCCTCTTCATGACCCCGGCCGACAGCCTGGAACAAGCTCTGCAAGCAGCGCAGCATCACCATGGCGAGCAAGCCACTGTAATCCTGATGCCCGAAGCGCCCAAACTGGGAGTCAAATTGACAGGCGACGAATAATCTTTCTTTTCGTGCCATAAAGATATAAATAGACAAAGGAGGTTTGCATGTATAAAGATTTGTTACAACTATTACCCGCCGCCAGCCTTAGTTTCCAGGAACCCATGAGCAATCATACCACCTTCAAGATCGGGGGACCGGCCGATGTCCTGGTTACCCCCAAATCCATATATGAATTGAAAACCACCCTGGAATACTGCCTGTCCCGCCAGGTCCCCTGGATGGTTCTGGGCGCTGGCAGTAACCTGCTGGTAAGGGATAAGGGCATCCGCGGGGCGGTCATCAAGATTTCCCAACTCAATTGCATCCAGATTCGCGGCGAGCAAGTATATGCTGAAGCGGGGGCGCAATTGTCGCAAGTGGCCCGCTGCGCCGCCAGTTTCCATCTCACCGGGCTGGAATTTGCCGAGGGTATCCCCGGGAGCATGGGCGGGGCAGTAGTTATGAATGCCGGCGCCTATGACGAGGAGATGGGGAATGTGCTGCTGGAAGTGGACGCTATAAAACCCAGCGGGGAACGCAAGACATTTCAACGCAGCGAATTGAACCTGGGCTATCGCCAGAGTATATTTCAGCACAACGACCATATAGTGGTCGCCGCCCGGCTGGGTCTCAGAACCGGGGAGGAGCAGGAGATTACCGCCAAGATGGAAAAATATTCGCAGAGCCGCTGGGAAAAACAGCCCTTGGAATACCCCAGCGCCGGCAGCGTTTTTCGCCGGCCCCCGGGCCATTTCGTGGGGCCGATGATCGAGGAACTGGGCTTGAA
>Ga0209722_1000103_pt1 | contig 101827 bp, 77 predicted proteins | sample BioC12SIPDNA_2_FD_185745 | JGI IMG/M metagenome (GOLD analysis project Ga0209722, IMG submission 185745) | Anaerobic biogas reactor microbial communites from Washington, USA - Biogas_R1_A C12 SIP DNA (SPAdes) (version 2) | ecosystem: Engineered > Bioreactor > Anaerobic > Unclassified | place... | reverse complement strand
TTGGTCCAAAGCGATAAATCCCAGGGGTCTGGGGACAGCGTCTCCAGAAAGAAAAAACCCAACGTGGCTACCGGTCGGCTCGTGACTGTCACGACCTACCGTGTTGCACTTCGCATGTTAATGCGCCTTGCCTTGGTCCTGCCCTTCTCCTACAATGCGAGCTTCGATTTGCAGACGCTTGCACTCTGCGAAAACAAACGCAGACAAGCGCGACAGAAGTCGATTGGGGGTTGACGAGTGTGTATCAGGAATTCAACTCGGCACACAAGTGTACATCCGGACTCTGCGACCCGAAACTGGCAGCCAACGGCATGGTCCGGCAAGAATGGGTCGCACATGGCGCCCCAACGCTTTGCTTCGTGACACGCTCGGTTGGCGAAGTGAGCGAGACATGGATGTGGCGTCAGATCGTTGGCTTCACTCGCCTTCGCCACCATGTCCTCACCTGGCGGTATGTCAACCGAGAGATGTTTCCCGTCGGGGATGTGCCTATGCACATTCTGGAGGAGCCGGGGTGCTGGCCCGAGAAAACGCCTCGGCTGATCCGATGCCTCCACCGATTGCGCAACCTGCCCAGGTGGAATTTCCTGGCCACGACGCGTCGTGAGTACGCGAGCATCGAGAAGGTCCTTCGCGAGATGCGTCCGGATGTGATGCTGTGTCAGTATCCGATGATGGCTCTGCGCATGTTGCCGATCGTGCGCCGGCTCGCCATCCCTCTGACCGTGCATTTCCACTCCATCGGTTTGAGCAGCGCCTTAGAGAACCGATGGTACCGATGGAGCCTGGGGCCCGCTCTTCGTCACTTCGACAAGATCGTTGTGGTCAACCTGAAACAAAGGGACTGGATGCTCGAACACGGAGTAAGATCGGAGAAGGTGCATGTGATTCCGTGCGGCGTGCCGGTCGACGAGTCGATCCCCGCTCCACCGGGCGAGCGAAGCGGCGCGCCGCCCCAGTTCACCGCGGTGAGCCGTCTGCTCAAGATCAAGGGGATCGATATCACGATCCGCGCCTTTGCGGGCGTGGTCGCGAAGATTCCCGAGGCTCGCCTGGTGATCGTCGGCAACGGCCCGGACCGCCAGGAATTCGAGGCGCTTGCGGCCGAGCTCGGTCTGAGCGGCAGCGTTCGCTTCACCGGATGGCTTTCCGAGGACGGAGTGAGGCAGCAGCTCCGGCAGTCGGACGTCTTCGTGCAGCACTCGCTGTTTGCCGAGGGCTGGCCGGTCGGCGTGGCGGAGGCCTCCGCCATGAGACTGCCGGTTGTCGTGACCGATTTTGGCGGGCTGGCCGAGCAGGTGGTCGACGGGGTAACCGGTTTGATTGTCCCCGCGCGGGATGTAGGCCGCATGCGAGACACCATGTTGAGACTGGCGCGCGATCCCGATCTGAGACGGAGGATGGGAACCGCCGGACGAGAACGCATGGCCCGGTACTTCAACGTCAAGGGCCAGATCGCCAAACTCGAGGACGTCTTGATCGACTGCGCTCGGAGAAGATGAGACCGGCCTGGCGCTGCGCGACAACCGACGACCCACAACCGCCCATGGAAAACACCCTGAAGGGCTCACCGACGAGATCGAAAGGAGCCGGAGACAGCATGAGACGACTTGCAGTGGCTCTCTTGATCGGCAGCCTGGCTCTGCCATGCAGCGCTTTGACACTTGGCGAGCTGGCGGACATCTTCGAGGCAATGGAGTCCTCCATAGCGGACGTCAGCATCGAATATGAATGGTACAACCAGGAACCATCGACGGCGGAAGACACGCGCGCCACGGGCCTGCTTTCTCCGGCGTCGAGGGAGGAATGCTCGTTCACCACGGCAAAACCGTTCCTGGAACGTCAGTTGTACTCCCGCAAGGTGGACTTTTCCACGCCCGACGGCCGGGTGTTCACCTCCGACGTACGATACGCCTACAACGGCGACGTATTCAAACAAGTGACCATCGGCGCACCGAACGAGCACTCGCCGGAGGGATTGATCACGAATCGCAAGGACATGCTTCGCAAGTGGAACCTCACCCCCATGGCCTTTACGGTCTTCCGCTTCTATCGCGAGGGACTGCTGTCCCAGGGTTTGAGGGAACACCCCAAGTCCTTTCGAGTCGTCGATGAGATCGGCCAAGTGCGGGACTTCCGCACCGTGGAGCTGGACTGCGTGACAGACACAGGGGCCGTTCACACCAGAGTGTTCCTGTCCGTCGATCATGGCTACGCTCCCGTTCGATTTGAATACGTGTCCCTGTGGCAGAAGGCTGTGACCGTCGAGGTGGACGTCCTGGCGCTGGAGGAGGTCGCCGACGGATTGTGGTTTCCTGTCAAAGGCACCACCGGATGGGACGCCGAGAACGCAAGGAACGTGTACGAAGCGAAAGCCGTCAAAATCAACCAGAACCTGTCGAGAGACGATTTCGATCTGGAGTTCCCGCCGGGAAGCGTCGTGAGCGACCAGAGGAGAACCTCTCTTCGTAAGGTTATGGTCCTGGCGATCCTGCCGATCGTAGCGATAGCGGGAATCGCGATCCATCGAAGGGTGAGATTCCGTTCGCGCGCGCAAGGGACTGCCCCAAAGGCCCACACACGATGACCGTCGGCCTTCAGCGGGCCGGTTCGTGGACGCCGAGGGAAGGACGCGAGGAGGCGGGGACGGGATTGCCGAAGAAGTCGCGGGCGCCGTTGTCGGCGATGGCCATACCCGATCCGACGCAGGGTGAGTCGGACTGAAGCCTGAAGAACGGCATGGTCTGCAGCTGCCGAGGGTCGGTGGGGAGCTTCGTCAGGTCGCTTGGCAGAACGAGCTTCGGATCGCCTGTCAGGCCGACCATCCGACCATCGAGCATCTCCTTGGCGGTCGCGCGGGCCCAGTCCGCCAGCGTCTCGAACACCGGGTCGCCATTCTGGAACACGACGCCCTGCTCCGACGAGATGTGGTAGAGGTTGTTCTCGAACACTGCCTGGTGCAGGGGCCCAACCACTGCGGCCTGTCCCGCCCGGAGGATGTTGTTGCGAAACACCAGTCGCGCGATGTCATGTGTCGAGCAGATCGCATAGCGGTCGTTGACGACGACGTTGTTGTACACATGGGCGTCCGAGATGCCCTGATCGCCCGCCCAGAAATAGATGCCGCTGAAGTGGTTCGCCAGACCGTCGTCCACACTGACATTGTAGCGACAGATGTTGTCCTTCCACACGCCGGCGCCGGGATACTGGCACAGCAGGTAGCCGCACCCGTGGTTGTGGTACGACAGGTTGTATTGGAGAATCGAACGCGTAGCGCCTCCGTCGAGATCGAAACCTCCGCCATCGGCCGCGCCGGGCGCGGTCTTGTTGTCGTGCGAGATGCAATGCTGAATCGTGAGCCGATCGCAATCCCATCCCCAGATGCCGACGGGGCCATTGCCTTGGCGAGGCATATCCCAGCCGTTGTCGAAGGCCAGGCAGTATTCGACAAGACCGCCATCCAAGCCGCCGACCACGATGCCGTTGCCGCTGTGGTTGGTGAGGTTCTTCGGATCGCCTGGGTTGTTCCTGACGACGCAGTGCCCGATGTAGAGGTCCTTCGTGCGCGCGCCGTCGCTGTCCCGGGACGTCGAAATGCCCGCGAAACCGTTGTCGTGGGCATCGACGTGTGTGATTCGCACGTTTCGGCCTCCCATCACAGCCACGCCGGAAAGGCGAAATCCGCAAACGTCCAGCGAATCCAGCGTGACGTGCTCGGTGCGGTCCAATTCCAGGCCGTTGCCGTCGTTGCCGTTCTTGCGTCCGCTGCCGACGAACGCCAACTCTGAGATCGTAACGCAGGCGCAGCCGGTCAGTTGAAGGCCGCAGGCGGTTCTGCCATCGATCACCGCGCGACCCTCGCCAAACGAGCCGATGCGCATCGGCTGCTCCTGTGTCCCGCTGTCCTCGCGCTGAAGGCAGAGCGTGCCAGCAAACGTCTGCCCACCTGCAAAGAGAATGCGATCGCCAGGGGCGAAATCCATCTTGTTGACCTGCGCGATGCTCTGCCAGGGCTTCTCACGAGTGGTCCCAGGATTGCGGTCGTCGCCTCGCTGGACATCCACGTAGTACGTGCGGGAGTTCTGAACAGCCTCCATTTCGCCATCGACCGGCGCCGCCCGGCAACCGGAGACGATCGCAGCCAGAAAGCAGGACGCCAACAGGCACAACGCGCAGGAGTTGTCTCGTGATTTCTGCGCCATGTGGGTCATTGCTCCAACGCGATCACGGCCACGCCAAACCGGTCCAGTCTCAGGGTTCTATCCGTTCGCCCGCCGCTCAGCAACTCCACCTTGCCTTCCGGCACGTTCACTGTCGCCGGCTGGTCCGTGTGGTTCATGACGAACAACAGCTTCTTTCCCTGTCCCTGACGAATCGAGGTTTCCACTCCGTTGGGCGGATCGACCACGGGCCGGATGTCGGCGCCTTTGAGCAGTTGGGCAATCAGAGCGTCATAGAAGGACTCCTGCTCGATGACCGTGCCAACATACCATCCCTGGCCTTTGCCCAAGCGGTTTCGCGTCACAGCCGCGAACGGCTTCATGTGCCACTGCTCCGAGTATCGCGCCAGCGTTTCGGCGCCCTCGGGAACCACCCAATCCGTGTATCGGATGGCATTGTAGCTGCCATCGAGACCCGCCTCGCCTTTGACGGCATAGCGCACGTTGGACCCCAGCGCGCTGTACTCTTCGATGCGGATTCCCAACGCCGGCGACAGCAGCCCAGGGAGCGTGCGCTCGTGGCAGAGGTTGTTGCAGTCCTTGATGCCCGTCCGACAGTCGGCCAGCAGAACGCCGCCCTTTTCGACGTAGGAGACCAGCTTGCGGGCCGTCTCGTCGGGCATCACGTTCAGGTCCGGCGCCAGGACCAGCTTGTACTTGGCCAGATCGGCCTGGCGATTGACGAGGTCCGCATTCACGCCCACGCGAGACAGGGCATTGTAGTATCGCAGGATGGCGGCCTGGAGACTGTTGCCCTCGTACCCAGGCTGGAAGCCGAGCGACCAGAGATTGTCGTAGTCGTAGAGGATCGCGACATCCGAGACGACCGTGGTTCCCCTCAGACGGTCCTCCAACTTGCGGAATTCCCGGGCGGTCTGTGCCGCCTCGTCATAACGCCGCAGCGGCCTGCCATCGTGCCCGAGCAGGCCATGCCAATACTGCTCGCGTCCTACGGTGCACGTGCGCCATCGGAACCAGATCTGGCCATCCGAGCCGTGCGCCAGTTGCTGGTACGCGATCTTGCGAATCTCGCCCGGCCAGGGGTTGCGTCCGAACGAACCCCATCCGCAGGGTCCGGCGGTCTGCTCCATGATCATGAAGTTCTTGCTCTTCAGCCCGCGCATGACATCGGCCGCCAGCGAGGCACTGTAGGGAATGTCCGGCTCATCGAACCAGATCGGGTAGTTGTCCCATGTCACGAAGTCCAGGTCCTCGGCCAGATCGTAATAGTCCAGGTCGCTGAACAAACCCATGAAGTTGTGCGTCACGAAGTCGTCCGGACAGATCGCGCGGAGGATGCGGACCTGATCGGCCTGGAATCGCACGCGAAGCCAGGAGGTGAAGCGTTTGAAGTCCAGGCACGCGCTGGGATTGCCCATCGCCCACATCTCACCGGTGCGATTGTCGGGAAAGGTGATCTCGCCCCAGGTGGTGAACGTCAGGCCCCAGAAATGGTTGCCCCAGGCGCGATTCAGGCCGTCGAGCGTCCCGTACTTGCGGCGCAGCCAGTCCTGAAACTCGGCCAGGCAGGTGTCACAGTGACATTCGCCTCCGCCGAACTCGTTGTCCGTCTGCCAGCCGATCACGTGGGGCGACGAGGCGAAATGCTCGGCCATCGCGCGCGTGATGCGTTCCGAGAGCAGCCGGTAGGCGCCGCTGGTGAAGCAATTGTGCTTACGGCCGCCCCAGACGATGCGGGTCGCATCGGGCTGCTGCCGCAGCGTCTCGGGATACTTCCGCGCGACCCAAGCGGGCATCACCGCCGTCGGCGTCCCGAGGATGACCCGGATGCCGTGACGGCCCAGCAGCGTCACCGCCTCGTCCAGCCAGCCGAACTCGAACCGGCCCTCCTCCGGCTCCATGTTGATCCAACTGAACTCCGCAAGGCGCACGACGTTGAACCCCGCCTCCTTCATGAGCCTGGCGTCGGTTTCCCATCGGTCACGAGGCCAGTGTTCGGGGTAGTAATCGACGCCGATGAGCATGGCCCCTTTCTCCGGCAGGGCCTCCTGCATTTGCACCCTCGGATTGGCGACTTGTCTCTGACCCTGACAGATGTTTGTGAGACACCCCACTGCCACAACACTCAGAATCGCTGCTCTTACGTTCGTCTTCATCGCTATGGCTCCACGGTCAGTTCATTCAGGCGGCAGCGGCACGCGCTGCCAGCCTTCCGTGCCGAAGCGGAAGTCCCGCTCCACGAATTCCCAGACGACCACCGTCTTGCCCCTGAGCAAGGCGGGCCGGCGCGCCAACTGCTGGCGGACCAGCGTCGAGGCGCCGCCGTCACTGACGATGCTGCTCAACCCGAAACCCAGATTGCTCGCCAGGTGCGCGACGAAGCCGCCGCTGCCGGGCTCATCCCGCTCGAAGATCCGCAGGAAGCTGTCGCCCAGAACCAGCACCGGCGAGTTCGGGTCGTCCGCGTAGAGCTGTCCGGTTTCCGCATCGACCACCTGCGTGCAATCCATCCGCTGCGGCTCGAAGAGCCGCTCCACTTGCGGCACGCGCATCATGCGCAGCACGTCGCCATGCCGCTCGACGCGAGCAGACCTCGTCTCGTATCTCGTCGGTCTCTTCTCGATCCAGCCCAGATCGACCAGCCGGTTGGCGACCGCCTCGGCGGCCAGCCTCATGCCGTCGGGCGACCAATGGCTATCCTGTGCAAGGTAACAAGCGGGACTGCCGGCTCTCCGCTTGGCGAGGTCATAGACCTCAAAGAGATCGACGATCTCCACGCCGGCCTGCTTCAATCTGGTCACGATGTCCGTGGTGGTGGCGTTGATCGGGCCTGCGTGTTCGCCTGCTCTGTCCGCGAGCATCTCGGGATACACGCTCGCCTTGTTCGGCGCCAGCATCACGAGGAGCTGAATGCCGCGCTTTGCCAGACCGTCGCGAAACGAAATGATCGCGTCGAATACGTTTCCCTGAGTCTGCCCGCCCTCGGGCGACCACGGCTCGATGAGATACTGAACCGCAGGACGGTAGAAGAACCAGCCGTCGCGCCCCAGGATAGCGTTGTCGCCAGCGTCCTCGAGAAGCACGAAACGAGCCAACTGCATCCAGGGCCGGACCATCTGCCCGATGCGACAGCCGCTCTCCAGACTGCTTTCCAGGCGTCTGAGGTTCGCACGGGTCGGCTTCTGCCGGAAGAGCTCCGCGATCTGCGGCGGACCGCCCGCGCGTAACTCGAGAGCGATCTGGCTCACAGCGACTACCGCGATCATCGCCAGGAAAACCACGGTCAGACAGATGCATGGGAAACGACGTGCCGCCACCGAAGCACTCCTAAAACTGGAAATACAGAAACGAGCGGAACGATTGCGCAAACATCGTCATCAACGCCAACGCAAACAGAACGATCAGCACGGGGACCTTTGCCCAATGGAGCCTGCCGGTCCAATCGCAACCCTGCAAGGGCTGAGACACCAGCACAGCGCACAGCGCCATGACAATCAGGTGACCACGGGTGTAGATCACGGCGCTCAGGAGCGTCGAGCCGCCCTGGGCCGACTGCGGAACGAACATGATCGCCAGCATCCGTCCGGCTTCCGCCAGGTCCGGCGCGCGGAAGATGACCCAGCCGACGGTGATCAGCAGAAAGGTCACCAGGACCCGGACCGGCGAAGGCAGGAAGGCATAGAACGGCCTTCGGCCGAGCAATCGCTCCACGACCAGCCAGGCCCCGTGCCAGGCGCCCCAGACGATGAAGGTCCAGCCGGCGCCGTGCCACAGGCCGCAAAGGAGAAAGACGATCATCAGATTGATGTAGGTCCGGCCCGTCCCGGCACGATTGCCGCCGAGCGGGATGTACAAGTAGTCGCGCAGCCAGCCCGACAGCGTGATGTGCCAGCGGCGCCAGAAACCGCCGAAGCTGTCCGCCCGGTACGGAGCGTCGAAGTTCCGGGGACAATCGAATCCGAACATCAGCCCGATCCCGATGGCCATCTCCGAATAGGCGGAAAAGTCGAAGTACAACTGGAACGAGTACGCCAGGGCGCCAAACCACGCATCCAGAGTGCCCGGCGACGCGGCGGCAAAGACCGCGTCCGCCACCTGAGCGACGCCGTCGGCCAGCAGGATTTTCTTGGCGAACCCGAGCATGAACAGGGCCACACCATGCGAGAATGTGTTCGGCGTCCGCCAGCGAGTGCGAAGCTGGTCGGCGAAGGTCGGTACGATCTCGCCCTTGGCGTCGATCGTGCCGAATCGCTGGATCGGGCCTGACAGAAGCTGCGGGAAAAACGAGACGTAGCAGGCGAAGTCCAATAGCGAACGGGCCGCCGGCGACCGGCCCCGGTAGACATCCACGACGTAGCTGATGACCTTGAAGGTGTAGAACGAGATTCCGACCGGCAGGACGATCCGCAGGATCGGCAAGGTGTCACGACCTGCAAAGCGCAGCAGGCTGTTGAGGCTCTCTCCAAGGAACGCCGTGTACTTGAAGATGCCCAAGACCACGAGATCAAGCGCAATAGCGCCGGCGGTCGTCAGCAATCGAACGCGGCGCGTGGAACTGCCCGCGAGGAGGCGCGACAACGCATAATTGACGACGGTCAGACCAAAAAGAAGTAAAGTCAGCCGGGGGTCGATCCACGCATAAAACACGTAGCCGGCCACCAGCAGCAAGACGTTGCGGGCGGCCAGCCACCGGGCCGGCAGCATGTGATACAGCGCCAGCAGCACTGGCAGGAAGTAGAACAGGAAGATATGCGAGCTGAACGCCATGCTCTATCGCACGACCCGGTTTGTCCACAGGGCCCAGTAGACGGGGTCTTCCGTCTGCCCGAAATACTTGTTGATGATCCCGCCCATGTAATAGTCGTCGATCGGGACCTCCATCGCCAGGCGATGGACGTCGCCGACGCGGAATTGCTTCAGATTGCCGCCGATCTGCCCGACGCGGGCGTCGGCCGCCGCATCGCGCGGCTTGGCGGGATTGTACTGGCCGACATAGATCACGTCCTTGTCGACCTGGCCGCGATGCACGGTGAGGACCTTGTACTTCATCACGTGCGCGTAGTCATACAGAGGATCGTTACGAACCTCGCCGGGGATCTCCAGCAGCTCGGCAGTCACTTCGACGCTGCCGAGGCTGGTCACCTGGGCGTCCACGCCCGGGTCCGTCTTCTTCGCACACGAGGCGCACAACATCGGGACAACAACAAAGGCACAACACATACGGGCCATACGGTGACGCATCATTTCGCTCCTACATCGGCATAGGTCCAGCACGGCTCCCAGCCATCCACGAGTTGGAGAACCGGCGCCTCTTTGGCATCGGGATGCACCTTGCGCAGGTCCGGACTGGGACCGGCAATCGCCGGAGCATCCGCCATGCGCATCACGCAGATCGGCGCTCCGGCCCCCTCCGACCCGCCTCCATCCTGGGCGCAGCGCGTGAACAGCACGTATTTCGCATCGGGGGACAGCGCCCCGCCATAGATGTGATAGCCGTCTTCGCCGTAGATCATCTTCGCTCCGCCGCCCTCGCCGTCGCTCATCCAAAGCTGCGTGAATCCGTAGCCCTTCTGACCGGCGGGACGCGACGGGTAGATGATATGCTTCGAGTCGGGAAACCAGTCCGGCGTACAACTCTGAAACTCCTGCACGATGTTCAGCTCGCCTGTCTCGGCGTTCATCCGAACGACGGTCCACATGATCCGCGCGTTGGCGACGCCGCAGAACCACCGGCCGTCGGGCGACCAGAACAACTGCTGGTAGATACCCTTGCGGGGCAACTGCCTGACCATCTCTTTCGTGTCGAGATCGACGATCTGAATCCCTTTCATCGTCAGGCAGGCGATCTGCGTGCCATCGGGCGACCACGACGCCCAGGGGTATTCCTTGTCGGCGCCGACCTGGACGGGAGCGGAGCCGTCGCCGGCCGCGATCATCAGTTCGCCCTGGAAGCCCCAGAGATCGTGATGGATGACCGTACCTTTGGCAAACCGGCGGTAGAGCAGCCGCCTGCCGTCGGGGGAGAATCGCGGGCCGCCTTCTTCGTGGTCCGGCGTGTTCGTGATGTTGCGGCGCTGGGAACCATCGGGACGCATCAGGAACAGATCCCACGTCCCGTTCTCGCTGCTGCGCGCCGCGTACACAATCCATCCCTTCGAGCCGACCTCCGCGGCAAGCTCCGCCACGCCGGCATCGCCGGCGGCAAAGGCTACGGACGCCGGCAGCACAACCTGCGCGACCGCGAAGAGCAGGACGATTCGTTTCACAACCATAGAGACTCCTTCTGGATCGTCAGGCATTAGCAGGCCGGTCGAACTGCGGAACCTTCATCAGGGCGCCGCCCTGAAGAGCCGACTCATGCGCGACGATTCCGGGCACGGTATACGCCAGCGCCTCGTAGATGTCCACGGTCGGACGGCGGTCGTGCGTCAGGGCATCGATGAACTCGTGGGTCAGGAACGTGTGCGAGCCGTGGTGGCCGCTGTCGTGCCGCAGCGGCTCCGGCAGCATGTCGGTCTTCCACCAGTCGGGCTGCTCGTAACGTTCCAGCTCGGGCAGGTCGCGGACGAAGCCGGCGTCGTCCTTCTCCTTGCGTCCCTCGGCCGAACGCACGATCACCGGCCCCAGGCCGTTGGGGTCGCCGCAATAGAAGCTCATCCTGTCGCCGATCCACTGGGCCCGCTCGGTGCCGCGATGGGCGCCCTTCCACCACACATTGCAGCGGAAGGCGTGGCCGCGATCCGTCTTGAACATGGCCGATTCGTTCCAGAACGGGTTGCGGTAGACGTTGTCCTTGCAGATCGGGTCGTCGTCGCCCCAGCCGTGGCAGACGACCTCGGTAAGCCGCTCGCCCGTGACGCCGGTCACGAAGGCGGTGCAGTGCGTCGGATAGTGCATGGGCGCCAGACCGTGCCGCCAGGTGCGCTTGCCGTTCTCGAAGTAAAGCACCTCCAGGCCGGCGTGCTGGTACTCGGCCTCATAGTACGTCACCGTGCCGAACTTGCCCTGCTGCTGGAACCGTCGCGCCGAGATCGTCGGCTGCTGGTAGTAGCTGGTCTCGGCCATCATGTAGGTCAGGCCGTACTTCTTCACTGCGTCGAGCAGACGTTCGGCCTCCTCGACCCCGCCGCCCAGCGAGGCCGGCACCGCCGAGATCGCGTGCTTGCCATGCTTCATCACCTCGATCACGTGCTTGACGTGGTTCGGGCCTTCGGTGAACACGCCGACCGCGTCGATGTTCCTATCGAGCACCAGCTCTTCAAGCGAGTTGTACGACTTGCTGCACCGGTAGGTGCGCATCAGGCCCTCGCGGCGTTCCGGCCGCAGGTCGCTGACCGCCTCGACCACGCAGTCGGGATGTTCGTGCCATTGAAAGCTCGTGCCGAACCCGCCGCCGACCACGCCGATCCGCACCTTCCTCGGCGCCGTGTTCACCGCCAGGGTCGAATACAGCGGCAGTGCCCCGCCGGCCAGGATGGCGCCGGTCTTGAGAAACTCTCGCCGCGAGCAGTCACGCGAGGCGTCCATCGGTTCCGCGGCTATCTTCTTCGCTCTACTCATATCTGTTTCTCCTGAAAAAGAAGATGTTTCAGATGCATAACCCACAGGCAACGTCAGTCGTGCTTGATCAGATGCCCGGCGACGTCCGCCCGGAAGGCAGGCGGCTCCAGTCGCAGCTTGCCACCGATAGCGCTCGCGTCGCCCTCGGCGAGCGGTTTGCCAGCGAGCGTATCCCACCACCGGATGGACCAGACGCCATCATCGACGCCGGCGAGCGTCACGGCGGCGCCCGTCACGGCGGGCGGGTCCGCCTCCTTGGCGCCGTTCGGCCAGTCGCAGGCCTTGTCCAGCAGCCACACGAACGCTTCATCATGGGCGGCGACACCAAAGGGTGTCACTTCGCCCTCGACGCCCTCGAATCTCGCCGGCTGCAGGTCCCCGCGTCCCATGCCGGTGTCCTTCAGGAACGCGCTCAACGCCGACCAGTGCGAGTAGAGATCGGCGGTGTGGATGCTCTCCCACCACCAGGTCATGCCCGTGCCCGCGGCGCCGGTGAACGCGCCGCTCCAGATCGCCTGATGCAGCGCGCGGAAATGCGGGTCCGTGTCGGGTTTCCACCCTCGCCAGTCGGTTCCGTATTCGCTGACAAAGAACGGCTTGTGGTACTTGGCGAAGAACCGCGCCGTTTTTTCAGCGGTCATGCGAGCAGGATGCTGTTCGTTATACGAATGGTATTGGGCGAAATCCATCTCGGGCAGATCGTACAGGTCGGGCCGCTCGCTGCCGCCGGTGAAGCTCGAAGAGATCAGGTGGTCGTACGGATCAAGAGCCCGCAACCGACGGCCCATCTCTTTGTGCCACGCGACGACGTCCTCGTGCTTCACATAGGCGTATTCGTTGTCGATCTCGTTAAAGAACTCCCACGCCAGTACGTTGGGGAATGCCGACCAGCGCGCCACCATGTACCGCAGGCGCTTCTCGTAGAGCCGCCTGGCCTGCTCGTTGGTGAAGAACTCGTTCTGCGTCGCGCAGGGTCCGCCGTTGGCGGCGTTGTAGGGATGGCGAGGCCAGAAGTTGTTGCTGTTCCAGTAGTCGGGCTTGACCTCGAAGATGCCGTGATAGTCGAAGCAGAGCATCACGAAGACGCCGGACCGTTCCGCCTCGGCCAGCACATAGTCCAGGCGCCAGGCGCTGTCCATTCGGTAGTGCAGCCGGTCGTCGCGATCCCACTCGATCCCGAACGCCTGCGGCCACATCCACAGCCGCATGTAGTTGATCCCCGCCTTGCGATAGGCGCCCAGCCAGTCATCGTAATCGTACGTCCCGCGCCGCCCATGCCAGCAGACGCACAATCCATTGAGGAACAGCGGCGTCCCATCGTCCAGGCGGAAGTAGCGCTTGCCTTGCGGTTCCACGCGCGCCAGGCCCTGCCGCTTGCCGGCGGTGACGTTGACGGTCGCCTGTCCGCGTGACACCACCTTGCCGTCGCGCGTCACGGTCGCCGTCAGCGCGTGCCGACCCACCTCCGTCGCCAGCCAACGCAGCCGCCAGGATCCTTCCTCCTGCGATTCCAGCACTTCGCGACTGCCCTCCAACTTGCGGCTGAACGGGCGACAGTAGAACCCCGGAATTCGCAAGGTCCTTCCGGACGGCGTCGTGACTTCGAGATCCAGAGCGATGCAATCCGGATCGAACGGGTTCTCGGCCGCCGGCACTGGCTCGACGATGATCTCGCCTCGCTCGTACACCTCCAGCGTCTCGGAGGAGAGTCTCAGCGTCAGTTCGGATGAGGTCTGGGCTCGCACACTGCCTGCCAACGTTCCTGCGATCAGGCAAAACCCAACGAGGAAGCCCACCGCCTTTCCAAGCAGCCGCTTGCGCATGATCATAGCAACCTCTCTGTTTCTTCCTGAATCACTGAACCGCGATCCCGCCACCGATCTGGTGAACCGCGATCACGCGATGAATCTCCAGCGACGGCACCGTCAGGCGGATCTCGTCGGCACGATACTCGAACGGGATGGACTCCGCTCCGGGCTCCAGCGTGACTTTCGTGGGCTTGTCCTGCCCTCGGATGACGACTTGAAGCGGACCGACGGGCGTGATGGAATCGAACAGCGGATTGTCCCGGTCCCAGTGCGCGCCTGAGGTGTTGACCAGATGGATGGTGAGCTTTCCGTCGAGCCGGCTCACCGAGACATCCACGTTGGGCGATCCTTTCACCTCCACCAGAGGCGTTGGGAAGAGCTGGCGGACCAGATCGCTCAGAAAGGCCCTCGCCTGGGGCGACCGATCGGCGAGGTATCCCCTGCTGAACGAGAAGTAGGTCGCGGCGATCTTTCCATCGCCCAGCGACGTAATTGACGCGGCGGCTTGCGAAGCAGAACTCGCATCGTTGGCGACGTGCAGTGTGCCGAAAGCCTGCGCGTTCGGCCCGAGAACCGGCGTTTGCGTCTCGTCGCGCGTTGCGTACAATCGGCCCTCGCACGCCAGATAGCGAGGCTCCTGCGTGTACTCGAGAGTAACGCCCAATTCAGGCGCAAAGACGGATGCGGCGGCTGGACCAACGATCAGCACATTGCCGCCGGTCTTTACGTAGTCCACCAGCTCCTCTTTGAACGCCGGCTCCAGATAGTCGCACTCGGCGATCACGATGAGCGGCCAAACCCTCATCCGACCGGCCAGGTGGTGTTCGCTGACGACATCGACCGACCACTGACTCTCGAGCAGCGCCTGCAAGGTGCCGCTGATCCGCGAGAGATCGCGATTGAACAGCCCGTTCATCTCGCGGTAGTGCCAAGCGGTCGAATAGAGCAGAGCCACCTGCGGCACGGGGGTCGCATGGTGACTGATCGCCTGCCGCTGCCGGCAGAACTTCGCGACCTCCGCCATCACGGGAAGATTCTCCTCGCGAATCGAGCCGTCGCGCTTCTGCGTGTGGTAGAACTGGAAACCGCCTCCGAGGGCCAGCACCACTGCGGCCTCACGCTGCAACTGCGGCGCTGATTTCTGCCTCGCTCCGTCCTTCGTAGGCCCCCGGGTGGCGAAACTCCAAGCCATCAGGTCCCATGGCTTGCCCTGGTGCGCCAGATACCGCGCCGACAGCCGGGCGCTATTGACGCTGTCCTCAGGCGAGTAATCCCCCGAGAGCCAATCGACCGGGGCACAGACCGCCTCCGGCATGTGGTCCGTGAAAGCCCAGTTGCTGCAAAGCTGCATCGCCGGATGCGTTCTCCTCACCTCGCCGATGTAGTATCGCAGATACTTGCGAAAGGCCTCTCGATTGAACTGGAGGAACTCGTACCAGTAGCGTTCTCCCGGCTTGCGAGGAACGGCATCGATTCCCGTAGCCTCACGAAACGCCTTCAGAGCCGCCTCTCCGTAGTCCGGCTGCGACGCCCAGCATTCGCCGTCCACCCAGGCGCCGTCGACGCCGTAGTCGCCTGCCAACTCCCGCAGTTGCGGAATCAGGAGTTGGTCGGCATAGGGTCCGAAGAACGAGGTCGCGTTCTTGTTCTTCGAGCCGTCGGCATTCGTCACCGCCCAGTCCGGATGAAGACGAATCGCCTCCGAATCCCACACACCTGAATAGTGCATGTACAGCGAGACGCCGCGCTCGGCCGTGACCTGCCGCCACAGTCGCAGCGGATCGCCGACGAAGCCCGGCGCCTGGTTGCCGACCTTGGTCGGATAGCTCGACAGGCCGGGATGCCCCTTGCAGTCGATCTGAATGTAATCGGGCCGCGTCTGGTCGATGACCTTCTCGATCATCTCTCGCGTCGTGTTCTTGCCGATCTCCGTGCAATCGGTTCCTGCGTGAAAGTCGAAGTGGAGGCCGAAGAAACTGTCGGCCCGTTTCAAACGAGACGGATGCTTCTTCGCCGAGGATGCATCCAGCCTCGCCTTGATCGCCTGAACCTGCGTCACCTGCTCGGCGGCGAACGACCCGACCGGACCGGCCTGCGGATCGTAATTCGGGCCCATGTCCAGCGTGACCACTCCGCCTCTGGCCAGGACCGCCCCCATCCATTTCGCCCACTGCTCGTCGGAGTAGCGAATGTCCCTGGCGCCCCAGCGCGAGCCGAGATACGTCAGGGCGTGCCACTGGGAACCGTCCACCCATCGGTCGGTCGGCACGAACTCAAAGGGCTCGTTCAATTCCCCGGCGGTGTAGTCCTCCGCGTCGGTCCAGCGGATCAGCCTGACGCCAGGATTGAAGGTGACGATCGCCTTGGGGTTGCCGTGTTTGACGGCCGCCGCGTACACCTGCGCGATCGCCTCGTTGAAGCCGATGTGCTCGTAGCCGCCGTCGAACCACCAGCCGGCGACCTTGTCGCCGTAGCGGTCGGACCACTCCTGGATCACCTGCGCCCACTTCTTCGCGAACTCGACCGTGATCGGCTGATCCTTGGGGCCCTGTGGCAGCCCAAAGGCCTCCTGCGCGCGAACATCACGATTGGGCGCCTGGCACGGCAGATACAGCATCAGCCTGATGCCTCTGGGCGCCAGCACGCGATACAGGTCCAGCGGCAGGTCGCGTGTCGAACAGCGCTGCCCCGGCGCATAACCGGTGATGCGCTCGTAGGCGGAATTGGGCGAGTTCATGAACCCCGCATTTTGACCCAGGGTGAGCACGAAGTACCTCGCTCCCATCGTCGCCACCTGGTCGGCCAGCGCGTCGACGTCAAAGTCCTTCACGCGCGCCAGCCCCTGGGCATCGCCCGGCAAAAAGTGCATGAACACGCCATACCCCGCGTTCTTGAACCAGTCCGTGTTCGGGTTCCGGGCCTCCGCGCGGGCGCAAATCGGCCGGCATAAGGCAAGGGCCGCCATCCCCACACACATCGGGACCACACGCCATCGCATCACGTTCGGTTGCCTCATCGACATGATCGCCTCCCTATCCGGAGTCTGAAGAGCGAAATCACAGGACGGGCATCCCGACGCACGCCGCGATCGGGATCCGGCATCGATGCGAGTATAGCCATTTTCCCCACGACCGCCAGATGGAAACTGCTTGTCGCGCGCGGGGTCAGGCAGGATAATCACAATAGATGCCGGGACTGGCGAACCGCAGGCTGAGGTGGTAGACTCTGCACAACCATCCCCAAGCCCTGCGGGCTTGAGGCTGCCACCCTATCGTGACACGAGCCAATCAGGAGAAGATCGATCATGGGCAGAAGCCAACAGAACGACACGTCACGTCGCGAGTTTCTCAAGAACACGGGCCGGATTGCCGCGGGATCGGCCTTTCTGGCGGCGGTGGCGCCGCGCGTCTACGCCGGCCAAGACAACACCATCCGCGTCGCACTGGTCGGCTGCGGCGGACGCGGCTCGGGCGCTGCGGCCAACGCGATGGCGGCCAAAGGCGGCCCGATCAAGCTGTATGCGATGGCCGACCTCTTCGCCGACCGGCTCCAGCGCAGCTACAAGGGCCTGCTCGATGCGGCCAGCGCCCCGAGAACCGGCGGCTCGGCCGACACGTGGATCATGGGCTACCAGGCCAATCAGATTGACGTCCCGCCGGAACGGCAGTTCCTCGGCTTCGACGCCTACCAGAAGGCCATCGATTGCCTGCGGCCGGGTGACGTGGTGATCCTGACGACGCCGGTAGCGTTCCGCTGGGTCCATTTCCGCTACGCGATCCAGAAAGGCATCAACGTCTTCATGGAGAAGCCGGTCACGGTGGATGGCCCGAGCACGCGGAAGATGCTCGAGCTCGCGACCGAATCGGAGCGGAAGAACCTCAAGGTGGGCGTCGGACTGATGTGCCGGCACTGCAAGGCCCGCTGGGAACTCTACGACCGCATTGCGTCCGGCCAGCTCGGCGACCTGCTGACCCTGCGCACCTACCGCCAGCACGGTCCGGCGGGGTTCTACGGTCCCAACCAGAGCAGCGAGAGCGAGCTGCTCTGGCAGATCCGAAGCTACCTCGGCTTCTTCTGGGCCAGCGGCGGCCTCTTTCAGGACATCATCGCGCACAACGTCGACGAATGCTGCTGGATGAAGGACGCCTGGCCGGTGAGGGCGCAAGGCTCCGGCGGCCGTTGCCATCGCGGCGGCGCGGTGGACCAGAACTTCGATCACTACGACGTCGAGTGCACGTTCGCCGACGGCGCCAAGCTGTTCATCTACGTGCGCGCCATGGAAGGATGTCGCGGGGAATTCGCCAGCTACGCCCACGGAACCAAGGGTGCGGCGGTGATCTCAACCCACATGCACACGCCCGCCAAGTGCCGCATCTACAAGAGCCACGACTTCGCCAGGAGCAATCTCGTCTGGGCATTCCCTCAGCCCGAGCCGAACCCCTATCAGCTCGAATGGGACGAACTGATCGACGCGATTCGCAACGACAAGCCGTTCAATGAGGCCAAGCGGGGCACCGAAGCGGGCCTGGTCACCGCCATGGCGCGGCGCGCCGTCCACACCGGACAGGTCGTGACCTACGACGAGATGCTCAACTGCCAGGAGGAATTCGCCAAGGACGTGGACAAGCTGACCGCCAATTCCGAGGCGCCCCTCCATCCCGGCCCCGACGGCATGTACCCCGCGCCGCAGCCCGGCCTCGTCAAAGACCGGGAATACGCATAGAATGTAGGGGCGAATAATTATTCGCCCCTACGGGGTGTCGAGGAGAGCCTCGCCGATCCTTCGCAAGAACTCGGAGTAGATTTCGTCGGTCAGAGCGACCTGATTCTGGTCGAGCCCCAGGCGAACGATCACCATGTTCCACTCGGGGACCACATACATGTCGTTGTTGTTGTAGCCGTTGGCCGAGAACGCTCCGGCCGGTGCGCCGGGCCACTTGCGACTGCCGTCCGGTTGGGTCCCGTTTGTCCACCAGTTGAAACCGTAGACACCCCGTCCATCGGCGCCGCTGTCGCGCCAAAGCGGGATCGTGGCAGGCACCTGCGGCCGCGTCGCCGTCCTGACCCACTCGGTGCTGATCAATTGCCTGCCGTTCCAGTTGCCACCGTTGAGAAACAGCAGGCCCAGCCGGGCCATCTGCCGGGCGGAGATGAAGATGTGGTTGTTGGAATTGCCCGAGCCGCCGTGAACGACGATCCCGTCGATCGGACCGAAGTTGCCCCAACGCCATTCGCCCGGGTCCATCCCGATGGGCTCGGCGATCCGCCGGCGAAACAGGTCCTCGATCGGCTCGCCGGCGATGCGCGTCAGGACGTTGCCGAACTGGTTCATCGCGGAATCCCAGTACGCGTATTGCGTGCCGGGCGCGAACAGTGGCACGCCGCACGGGTCGAACGGCGTCGGGCTCGGGCCGTGCCGATAGCTGCCGCGAGGCTCGTCGTCGACGGCGCGGTAGCCGCTGGTCATGGTGGTGAAATGCCGCAGCGTCACGCCCGGATACGCGGAAGCCATCGCCGGCACGTGGTCCCTGGCCAGGGTCTCCAGCGTGGCCTTGCCGTCGTCGATCAGCAGGCCGAGCACGGTGCTGGTGAACGATTTGGTGCACGACCAGATGCCGTGGACCTCGCCTGCCTCCGGCCCTTGCCAGATCGCGCAGCCGTGGCGGACAATCAGCATCTGATTCACGCCGTCGCGTCCGGCCTTGGAGCGCAGGAACTCGACCGCCTCGTCGAGCTTCGCGGCGTCCACGCCCTGCGATTGCGGCGTGGCCCGCTTCCAGTCGTCGGCCGGAAAGGCCGTGCGAGTCAGAAACAGCACTGCATCGCCCGCGAACGGTGGCCGGAACTCGCGATCGCCCGCCTCTACTTCGATCGTCTCGACGGCAGTCTGCTCGCCCTTGCCCGGATCGAACCATTCGCACGTGTACGAGCCGGAAGGCAGGCGCACGGTGAACGAATCGCCCTGCCCTTCCGGCCGAAAAACGAGATACGTCTTTCCCGCCTCGGCCAGACAGTATTTCGTCGATGCGACGTCGACAACCGGCACGGTCCTCGCCAGGTCCATTCGCCGGGCAAACTGCCGGACGTAACCGAGGCTCTTGCGGATCGGGTCCCACTTCGGGTCCGAGCCCGGCCCGAGGACCTCGCCGTCGTACGGGTCCATGAAGATCGCGTTGTGTCCTCGCAGAAAGCTCTTCCAGACCCACCCCTGGCTGCCGCCGATGCCCCAGAGATGATCGGTGTCGTTGACGACCACCTTTCGCCCGTCGGCCACCGGCGGGTCGTCGCGGTAGCCGCCCTCGGGGTTGGGCGAAACCCAATCGGCGGGACTGTCGAACAACGTCTCATTCTCGCCGCCTCGGTACTGGAACGTCATGCCCACCGGATGCTGCTGGGGCAGCGTCGCCTCGCAGGCTTTGATGAATCGAATCATCCGGTACTGCCAGGCGGTCGAGGGCGGATGGTTCTCGTTCGAGATCTCGTACAGCACGTTGTCGAAGCCGTTGATCGTCTCGATCACCTTGCGAACGTACGCTTCCTGGATCGCGGTGACCGCCTCGTTGCCCAGCTCGTGGACCTCGATGCCCTTGCCGTCCTTGTCACCGTCGCCATCGATGCCGTTGATGTTGTTCTTCGGATGGAACGGATGGCCCTCCCAGGCGCCGGAGGCGAACTGGAGGCCCCAACCTTCGAACAGCATGACCGAGACGTAGATATTGTGCTCGCGTGCCAGCGCGATGCGCGACCTCAGACGTTCGAAGTACTCCGGGTCGAACTTCGTCAGATCGAACCTGGGCCTGCCGTCGAGGGCCTCGCCCGGGCCCGTCCGCGCATAGGGCAGCGGCGCGATCGTGTGCCGCTTGCTCTGCTGGTTGGCGGTGGTGTCCCACGTCACCAGCTCCCACGTCCACAGGCGGATGAAGTTGTGGTCAAGCGTGGCCATCCAGTCGACGTACTTCTCGAAGTCGAACGCCGGCGGCGGATCGGTGGTGCCCATGTCGACGAGGTTCGCCCAGGTGTGCGAGCCGGTCAGCAGGACGACCTGGCCCGTCGCGGCGTTCTGGAAATAGCGGGGATTCGCCGGACAGACCACCAGCGGCCCCATCGCTTCGGCCCCGACGACACCACAGAACCACGCCAGAATCAGTACAGTCGTAGGGGCGATGCATGCATCGCCCATCCCGTGTGATCGCACTGGTGTCACGAGAAGCCCTTCCATCATTTCAGACGTTTGTAGTGACGCCGTCAGGCGTTACCGTTCGCAGTCGCCCGCCGCGGCGGGCCATCCTTGTCGTATCTATGCCCTTACGGGCACACTACGAACAACAGGATAGCTTCTACCCGACGCATGATGCAACCCAAAGCCGCCTGCCTGTCCTGGTGCGGGCGATGCATGCATCGCCCCTACGGCGCAGTCGAGCGCGTCAGCCAGAAGTCGTCGAAGTGCACCATGCCCCCACCCGATGGCACTGGATCGTCCCGGTCGCCGAACCCGACGATCATCTGCTCGATCGCGGCCACGTCGACCCCGGCGCCCGCGAACTCGCTCAGCGGAATGTCCCATCGCTGCCACGTCGCGGCGTTGACCGCCAGCGAGTCGGGATGCGTCACCACCTTGAGGTTCCCCGCTGCATCCGCCAGCGCAACATACATGAGATCAGAGGTGTTGCCTCCATAGTGGGTGGCAATCTCCTCCATTTCCCAGCCGTTCGCGTCGCTTCCCTCAACAGAAATATGCGAGAACTCCGCACTGGTAGCGCGATAACCAGGAGTCGCCACAGTCAGGCCAATGAACACCTTGGCACCGGATATCTCCACGGACGAGTCATCGGGATCATCCGTGAGAGGACTCCAGCTCATGCCATCGGGACTGCACTGCGCTGTGATCCCGTTGCCCTCACGGGCCAGCTTCACCCAATACGGCGGCACGGGTCCCGACAGCATAGTCTGCTCGGTCGGCCCCCCCTCCTCACGTCGGTACTGGAACGAGATACCGTTGCCGGCCGTCACAAGCAAGGCCACATTCTGCAACATCTGTTCCAGGTCCCAGCGGATCATCACGCCCGCCATCGCGCTCGGATCGGTCTCGGCTATCGAATCGATCCTCGCGACCATCGAACCGTCTCCGCGAAGAGGCTTCCACGCGAAACGGAAGTACTCGTGCGTGCCACTGATGGAACCGACCCCGCTCATTACGATGCTGCCATCGGACCGCTCCAGGAACGCAAGCGGACGACCCAGGAAGTGAAGCGTCAAGACATCGACGCCGAATCGCGTCCAATCCTGCGCCGGCTCCCATATCCGCATCACCTCGGAGTACCACGGTGACACGGTGTTGTCGTACGTGATCGGCATCGATTGCCGGCCACCGTGAACCGGATCGGGCGCTCTGGCAAAAGGAGTCGCGTAATAGCCGATGATCGAACCGGTCCCATTGTCCCAACCATCGAGCCAAGTCTGCCAGATGACCTCGCCAGCCTCGATGTCGTCGGTATAGCTCTCGAAGTCGTCGATGATCAGATGGTTCACAGTGGTGAAGCTCCACACCTTGCCCGTGGTGACCGTGCCATCGGGATTGATCTCATCGACGCGCCACCAGTAGGCGGCGTTCCAGTCCGGCGGCGCATCGGAAAGAGCGTATTCGGTCTGTTCGGCCGGCAGCCGTCCCCGATAGACGTCGGGCGTCTCGGGCGTGGCGTCTCTAACCTGGGCTTCATCGGTTCCAAAGTACACGTCGTGCCCAATGGCAGTCGCTCCGGACGACCAACTGAGCACTGACGCTCGCGCGATGTCGGTGGCCACACCGTCGGCCGGCTGCGGTTCGGCAGCCAGCAGCGGGCTGCCGTACATGATCCGCTCAATCTCATCGCTTGTCATAGCGCGGTTGTACAGCCGAACATCGTCGATCATGCCGTCAAAGAAGGCATCATCGCAGAGACCGATCCGGAACGTCCCTGCGTCGGTGGTGCTCAGAGCAATCTTGTCCCAGGTGCGCCTGTAAGGATCAACGTATATCTCCGCCCGCGATCCATCAAAGACGTGGGCGAAGTGGACCCACTCGTTCAGCGATTCCGCGTAGAAGTTCGCGTCGATGCCGCCGTAGCGCGCTTGCCAGCCGCCGTCGATATCCTGCGTTCTCAGCGAGAAGCCCTCGCGCGTGCCGTCGCCACCCATCTCGTAGAGGCCGCCGCCGTTGAAGCTGCGGGTGTAGGCCCAGAGGGCGACGGTGCGTGGCGCGTCGCCGGCGACGCCGAGTTGCGAAGGAACCTTGCCTGTGTCAACGTAGTCGCCCTGGCCGTCGAAGTCCAGGGCCAGGCCGTCGTAGCCGGGAACCCATTGTGGATCGCCCACGAGCGTCGCGTGATTTCCGTGGCCCGAGGCATCCAGCGCGACAGTCCCCTGCCCTTCCTCGAACGGCCACCAGCCGACCAGATTGGGATCGATGAGGATCTCGCCTTCGGCGCTCTGCGCCGCTCCCGCCATTGCGCTCAGCAGGAAACCGAGCATGACATAGAAAACCTTCTCGCTCATGGCTCATCCTCCCTTCGCAAGAGCACTCGTCTCGAACAGGCCGCGCTCGCCTTGGCTCGCTCGAACCGGCGGCCTCCTTCCGGGCATCGCCGCCCCCAACGAACCGGCCGCACCACCGCACTCATGATACTACACCAGAGCCGTCCAAGGCAAGGACAGATCGTTTGTAGTGGCGTCGTAAGACGCTACCTCGTCTCTCCATGGTGGCAGCGCGTTCATGCCCTGCCGGCACCCTACGAACCGGGCAGGGGCAGGGTGACCTTGAAGGTGGCGCCTTGGCCAGGCCGGTTGATCAACTCGATCTTCCCATCGTAGCGATCGAGGATGTGCTCGACGACGCACAGGCCCAGGCCGGTCCCTCCGGCGTGCGCCTTGGTGGTGAAGAAGGGCTGGAAGATCCGCTCGACACTCTCCGGCGCCACCCCGCCGCAGGTGTCCTCGAAACGCAGCTCGATCTGCCCGTCGCGCGCCTGACCGTGGACCACCACGCTCCGTGAGACCGAACCGTCCGAGGCCTGGATGGCGTTCATCAGCAACGCGAAGAACAACTGCTCCATGTCCTTGGCACGAGCGCGAAACCTCGGCAGTGCTTCAAGCCCCTGAACCGAAACCTCGACCTGTGCGCTGCGGGCCGCCTCGGCCGTCAGGCGGATCATCTGATCGGCCATCGCCGACAGATCGACCTCGAACAAATGGTGAGGCGACGAGGACCGGGCGAATCCTCGAAACCGCTCGACGATGCCCGTCATGGCAGTCACCTCTTCCACGCAGCCCTGGAGGTCTTCGACGACGGTGTGGGCGCCGTCCGTTCGCACGGCCTCCAGCGCATTCTGAACCGACAGACGCAACACCGTCAGCGGCTGCGTCAGCTCGTGCGCCACCATCGCGCTCATCGTCCCCAGCGACGCCAGGCGATCGGCCCGCGCCATCTGCTCGCGATAGTCTTCGACCTGCTGCCGCGCACGGACCAGATCGTCGATATCCCGAGCGACAACGAGGGCCGCCGGCGTCCCGCCCATCGTCAACGGCTCGAACATGACGTTGAACCAGCGGTGGGGCTCCGCCACCGGCGCCAGAGCGGTCACCTTCACCGCCCGGCCGGTACCGATGGCATGGCGGATGAGCGCCACCTGCTCGTCCGCGAACGGCTGCGGAAAGAAATCCTGCACGCGTTTGTCGACCATTCCCTCTGCGGACACGCCGAACCACCGGGCGAGCACGTCGTTGACAAAAAGGATCTGGCCGTCCTGTGCCACCGTGGCGATGGCGTCGGCGGCGCTCTCGACCAGGGTGCGGTACTTCTGCTCGCTTTCCCGCAGATTGAGTTCCATCCGCCGGCAGCGGTCCACCTCCGCCTCCAGGGCGGCGGTGCGCTCCTTGACACGCAACTCCAGGCCATCCTTCGCCTGTTGCAGCGCCTCCTCCGCCCGCTTGAGTGAGGTGACGTCCGTCACCGTCCCGAGAATCGCCCACTGGCCGTCGTACGGGATCAGTCTCGTGGCCAGGATCGCCTCGATCCGCCGCCCGTCGCGTGTGGCGAGTGCGTACTCGACCGGGGGAACCTCCCGGCCCATCGCGTGCAGGCGGAAATTCTCCATGACGCGGTCCCGGTGCTCCGGCACAATCAGCGTCAGGAAGTCGAAGTCGGGCGAGCAGAATTCCTCCTTCGTATAGCCCATGCATTCCTCGCACCGCGAATTGGCGTAGACCACCCGTCCGCGATGGTTGATGAAGATCATGTTGGGAGACTGCTCGGCCAGGTTGCGGAACTTCTCCTCCGAATCGCGCAGCGCCGCTTCGGCCCGCTTCAGCGGCGTGATGTCGACATTGACGCCGAGAATGCCGAGGATCTCCTCGCCGTCGCGGATGGGGGAGATGATGTTGTAGTAGTGTCCCGGCGTGCCGTGCGGGGCCATCTGCACTTCGGCCTTGACGACTTCGCCGGCGAGGGCCCGCCGGTTGTTGCTCTGCCACAGCGCCAGCGTCGCCTCGTCCGGGCAGAGGTCTTCGGGCCGCCGGCCGGTGCAATCGCCCCAGCGCGCGCAGACGACGGAATTGAACATGGTGTAGTTTCCGTCGTTGTCGAGCATAAAGAAATCGAAGGGCAGACTCTCGATCGCCGCCCTCAAGCGGACCTGGCTTTCTCGCAGCGCATCTTCCGCTTCCTTTCGAACGGTGATGTCCTGGGCAACCCCGGCCACCCGGCAGACGCGGCCGCTGCGGTCGCGGACCGCGTACGCCCGATCCGAAACCCAGCGGATCGTCCCGTCGGGCCGGACGATGCGGTACTCGCGAGGCTCGCCTCCGCCGGTTTCCACCGCCTTGGCGAATGAGGCATGAGCGAATTGACGATCCTCGGGATGGACGCTGTCTGCCCATTCCTCATAGCGCTCGTAGAGAGCCTCGACGGGACGGCCCCAGATCTCCTCATAGGCCGGGCTGGCGTAGATTATCTTCTGCGCGAGCCAGTCGAAAATCCAGAACACGTCGCGAATGCTGTCGGCCATCTCCTGAAGGTGGCACTCGGACGCCTGTGCCGTCCCTTCCGTGCCCGTGCGACGGGCCACCTCCCGGCGCGCCACGCACTCAACTTGTCGTGCCTCCAGCTCGGCGGTCCGGCGGCGCAGAAGCTCGTTCTCTGCGGCGAGGGCTTCGACGCTCGGTGGTTTGTGCTCATTGTCGCGGGTGTGCTCGTTGGCGGCCATGGCGTCGCATCTCCAAGAAGCGGCAGGGGCAAATGATGATTCGCCCGCACGTTCCTGCGCAGGACCGGCGCGCACCCCTGCCGCGCGCCTCTGCCCCCGGTAGAATACCAGAATCGACATCCGTTGTCACTCCCTTATCCGACGCGACGGGTTTCGCGTGTCTGTGCGAATTTCGCGGCACGGCCCGTTTTCCGCCACGGAGCGCCCTGTGTGGCAGCGGTCCCGATGGCCATCGGGAGAGCAAGGCGGAGTCTGCCGATGGCTTCGACGGCATGCGTATCACCATCGGCAAGCCTGCGCTTGCCGCTGCCACACGCCTGCCAGGATATTTTCACAGACACGGTTTCGCAACTTTGCGATTGCATCGCGACCGGGTGGGTGGGTAGATTCTGGGTATGAAGGGAACCGAGTAGGGGCGAATAATCATTCGCCCGTACCTGTCGCAGTCCAGCGAAGGAGTCGGCGTATGAAGAAGACCGCAACTACATTGACTGTCGTCCTGTCCGCCGCCGTATTGATCGCTACCGCCTGCCGAACCGAGACGGCGCAGGGACAAGCCAATCCAACCCTGTCCGCCATGGCGTTTCGCAATCCGAGCCTGCCAATCGAAGAGCGGGTGGCGGACTTGATCGGGCGGATGACGCTCGCCGAGAAGGTCTCGCAGATGATGTACGACAGCCCGGCCATCGAGCGACTGGGCATCCCGGCGTACAACTGGTGGAACGAGTGCCTGCACGGCGTGGCGCGGGCCGGACGAGCCACCGTGTTCCCGCAGGCGATTGGCATGGCCGCAACGTTCGACGACGAGCTGCTGCTGCGCATCGCGAACGCGATCTCCGATGAGGCTCGCGCGATGTACCATGCGGCCGTCGATCGCGACATCCGCCTGCGCTACGGCGGCCTGACGTTCTGGACCCCGAACATCAACATCTTTCGCGACCCGCGATGGGGCCGCGGCCAGGAAACCTACGGAGAGGACCCGTACCTGACGAGCGTGATGGGCGCCGCCTTCGTCAAGGGCCTCCAGGGCAACCATCCGAAATACCTCAAAGTCGCCGCCTGCGCCAAGCACTACGCGGTACACAGCGGCCCCGAAGAGCTGCGTCACGAGTTCAACGCCGTAGCCGGCCCGAAGGACCTGTACGAGACGTACCTGCCCGCCTTCAAGGCGCTGGTCGACGCGAAGGTCGAGGCGGTGATGTGCGCGTACAATCGCACCAACGATGAGCCCTGCTGCGGCAGCAAGACGTTGCTCGGTGAGATCCTGCGCGATCAGTGGGGCTTCCAGGGCCACATCGTTTCGGACTGCTGGGCGCTGGTGGATCTGCACGCCGGACACAAGGTGACCCGCACACCCGCCGAGTCCGCCGCCATGGCGCTCAATCATGGTGTCAGCCTCAACTGCGGCAGTACCTTCCCTCACCTCGTCGAAGCGGTCGAGAAAGGACTGGCGACCGAGCAGACGATCGACGAGATGCTGGCGATCCTCCTGCGGACGCGGTTCAAGCTGGGCATGTTCGATCCGGCCGAGATGAATCCATACGCCAAGACTTCGACAGACGTGATCCGCTGTGAGAAGCACCGCCAGCTTGCGCGCGAAGCCGCGGCCAAATCCGTCGTCCTGCTGAAGAACCGCAACAACGTGCTGCCTTTGAAGAAGGACATGCGCTATCTCTACGTCACGGGACCCTGCGCGACCAGCGTCGACGCGCTGATGGGCAACTACTATGGCGTCAGCAGCGAGATGGTGACGATCCTCGAGGGCATCACCGGCAAGCTCAAACCGGGCAGCTTCATCCAATACAAGCCGGGCTTCCTGCTGGACCGCGAGAACATCAACCCGATCGACTGGACCACGGGTGACGCCCAGGCGGCCGATGCGATCGTGGTCGTGATGGGCATCACGGGTCTGCTCGAAGGCGAGGAGGGCGAATCGATCGCCTCGCCTCACAAAGGCGACCGCGTGGATATCGGATTGCCCGCCAACCAGGTCGGCTTCCTGCGCCGACTGCGCCAGGGCAACAGCAAGCCGATCATCGTGGTGCTGACCGCAGGCAGTCCACTGGCCATCGGCGAGGTCCACGAGCTGGCCGATGCGGTGCTGTACGCATGGTATCCGGGCGAGCAAGGCGGGCTGGCGGTGGCCGATCTGCTCTTTGGCGACGCGGCGCCGTCGGGACGACTGCCGCTGACCTTCCCGAACTCCGTCGATCAGTTGCCCCCGTACACGGACTATTCCATGGAGGGCCGAACGTACCGATACATGGCCGCCGAGCCGCTGTATCCGTTCGGCTTTGGCCTGAGCTACACGCAATTCGAGTACAGCGATCTGAAGCTGGACCGCGACGAGGTTCGCCAGGGCGACACGGTCCGCGCGACCGTCACGGTCCGGAACATCGGTCCGGTCGCGGCCGACGAGGTCGTGCAGTTGTATCTGACCGATCTGGAAGCGTCGGTGCGGACACCCATCGCGGCGCTGAAGGGTTTCGGGCGGGTGCGCCTGGGACCAGGCCGACATCAGAGCGTCACGTTCGCAATCACGCCAGAGATGATGTCCCTCGTCGACGAGAACGGCGACACCCGGCTCGAGCCGGGTCAGTTCAAAGTCACGATCGGCGGTTGCTCGCCCGGGTCCCGCGGCGCCGCCCTCGGCGCCGCCAGACCGGCGGAAGCGACCTTCACCGTGCAATAGGCGACAGGCCTGCGCCTGTCAATGGATGAATTTCTCAAGCGTCCTGGCTTCGAGGGGCGTGACGTCACAGGTCTGCACCTGAACCTCGCCTTGCGCATCGTGTTCGCCCTCGGAGGGTGTGTAGGCCAGCCGGCAGATGAACACGCCGACCTCGCGGGTCTTGAGCTTGAGCGTCGGGGGCCAGAAGAGGTCCTCTTTGTGAACCAACTCCTTGCCGATGGCCTCGGTGGCCCGTCCGGAGAAGCCGAACAGCGCCAGTGTGATCGACTTGCGGCGGTGGTCGTTGACCGCGATCACCACGCCGGCGTCCTGCTCCTCCCGCACCCACGGACAAACCACCCAGTTGCCCCGGTCGTTGAGGAAGTGCACGCCGGGGGTGGTGCTGTCCTTTTGCTGGAAGGGGTTGTGAGGTCCGCCGAAGCAGCTCGGCGTGTTCTGGTCGCTCTGGCGATACACGCTGAAGAACGGCACGCACGGCGGCCCGGAAGGAAGCGTGAACGGCTTGCACCCGAACAGGTCCGCCACGAAGAACTCCAGCAGGTAGTTGACGCGTTGGCTGCCAATGAGAATCACCGTGCCGGGTTGAGGATTCTGTTGCGTCTGTCGGAAGACCTCGCGGGTCCGGCTCATATCCTCGCTCAGAAGCTTCTGGTCCACAATGTGATCGGCAGGCGAGTACCGAAAGGGGAGGTACCGGAGGTTCAGGTGCGGCGCGGGCGTGCCCCCTTTCGTGCCGGCCGAGAGCTGCTGGACCATCTCGGAGGCCACCGTCGAGTCGCGGCGCGAAATCCACCGCCAGGTGACCTCGCTGGTGCTGACGGGCTGATACTCGCCCAGGAAGATCGTCACCTCGCCCCCCTGGCGGGCCATGGCGTTCCAGAGCGGCGCCCGTCCGATCCCGAACAGCCCGCCAGGCAGCTCGTCGGCGGGCACCTCCCTCTCCGCCAGCCAACCGCACAACCGGCTCAGCAGCACGAAGCTCACACTGGCCGCCCGATCGTTGTAGAGCCGGGCGATCGTGTGCCGATTGACACCGGCCCAATCCGCCAGGTCGCCGATCACCCCGTGATAGTCAAGGCCGTAGCGGCTCAATAACTCCTTCAGACGGAATTCCACCTTCATGAGCGACTCTCCTATCGACAATGGCCCTTGACGAGACCCCTGCCCCTTCATTTGGCACATATTCTTGCCAAGCCTTGTGCCTTCGATGCCAAACATATGGCTAATATATTGGCCATTTCCTGGCGACCTGGTCAGTTGCCGCAGCCGGTGTCACTACCCCAGCAAAAGCAGCTTCCTTGACCTGGCCGATCTATCTGACGTATGCTCTTTCCGGATTTCAAGTCCGTTCGTTCGGGAAAATGTAACCTGATGGTACCATATATCGGACGCTGGAAAAAGGCCAATAATTGTAGCGGCAGCACCCTGCCCTGCCAGTTGCCCCTTCGCGCAGGCTGTCAGCCGACAGCACTTCCTGATGCCTCATCGACCTTGCAATCCCCTGCCGAAACCAGCCAGAGGAGCTACCCATGCCGTGTTCGGACCGCGAACATGCTCTGTATCGTCTCGAAAACGCCCCCTACCGATCCCGCACCACCGATGCGGCCACGGAGCTGATCCTGCAGGATCCCTCGGAGAGCGCCGTGATCCGGGCCCTTCACGCCTCTCGGACGGCTCCCGTGGCGTTGGAGGCCCTCAGCGCCATGCAGACCGAATCGGACGACGTGTTCGAAGCGGTCACGCAGGCGATCGGCAGCGACCTGGCCAAGAGCTGGGCCCTGTTCGACAGCCTGCACCGCCTGCCCTGGTACGGCGGGATTCGGGCTTTTCTGAGTTTGCCCGACCCGCCGCAATCGTCCCCCTGTGCGTATGCCTTCTATATTCTCGCCCGCAACAAGATTTTCATCCCGCCCCACATCTCCGGCGACCCGTATGACCGGTGTTTCCATGCCATGTGGCGCCTGGTCTCCGCTGCCAAGGCCGGCGACTGGCGTCATCCCGACGACGGCATCCTCACGGTCCTTGAGATGATCGAGACCCATCTGAGCCACCCGGAGCCCGACGAATTCATCGTGTATTTCGCGGCTCTGGTGCTGGGTCAGATTGGCTCCGTCGACGTGGTGACGAAGAACCTCAGATACCACAAGAAGCGGCGCAGTCATCCGGCCGCCCGGCGCGTGGCAGCTTTGGCGCTGTGTCACTTGAGAGACGCCTTGCCACCTGAACTACAGGGTGCGGCGCGACAGGACCATGCAGATTACGAGCATGCAACCTCCGGCATCCTCTCGCGCCTGGCGGCCGTTCCCGCGACGATGGCGTTACCCGTGATCAGCGCCGTGCTGGGTCTGTTCCGGAACACCGCCAGGGAATGACCGCCGCCTGTCACTGTATCACGCTGGTCCGTATCGCCGCGTGAACTCGCTGAAGAGCGCATCGAGTTCTGCCGGCGGCGGGGATTGCTCGATGAGAATTGCCAAGCCTTCGGGCCTCAGCGACTCGGCGAGCGTCAACACCTCTTCAGCCGGGCAGAAGATCAGCAGCGACCTGCCCTTGCTCTGAATCCGTCTGAGCATGTCCAACCACGCCAAGGCCGATGGACTGCCTGCGCCCGGCGTGAACTGGATCGCATCGATCTCGGTGACCTCCAGCAACGCATCGATATGTCTGGCGGCATCGGGCCCGTCGAGGTGAAAGACGGCGCGGCCGGCCGCCGCCGCCTCCCGCGCGATCTCCGGCAGGAACAATTCGCGAAAATGCCTCGGCCCGATCAGGGCGTTGAAATCGCACGCGGGCACCGCATACGGACGGTTCGACCACAGCCCCAGCCAGTGAATCAGTCCCGCGCCCTGTTCGAGTGCAAGGGCATACAAACGTGTGAAGGCCTTCTGCCAGCTTGCATAGATCGCATCGACCGCAGATTTGATCGTCTGGGGCCGGGTGACGACGTCCAGGCACAGTTGCCCCGAACCGCGAAGGTTCAAGAGCACGTCCGCCGCCGCACCGAGGTCCGGCGTGCAGAGAAGGTACCGCCCCGCCGCATCGCGCGCCACTCGCTGCGTCAAATCGTGCAGCAGACGCCAGTCCGGATGATCGTCACGGATCGTCCAGTCCGGCGCGTTCGACCAGTCGTCGCCGATGAACGCGTGCGTCCAGCTCGTGTCGGAGCGCACCTCCCGCCGACCTCCGAGAAGACTGCTCAGCAGCACGGACCCGAAGTCCACACGAATACGAGGCAGCATGTCACCGACCCGGTGCATCTGCTGTATATCGAGCATCTTCTCGTGAAACCAGGCATCGGGCTCGTGCATCAGTTCCAGCCGGCGCGTCATGGCCCGCTCCGGACGCGTGTCGGCCTCGGCCAGGAACACGGGCCGATCGAGCAGCTCGTGACGCCACCAGGCCTCCAGACGCTGTGCGATCCGCGGGAAGTCCTCACAGAATTCCAGCGGTTGCCGAGCGATCGCTGTCAGCCCATCGGTCCACAAAGGGATCTGTTCCATCGGCATATTCATCAACCTCTCAGGAGCGCCTGCATCACCACCACGCACAACACACAGATCGCCAATGTCACAAGAAAGCCCAGCCATGTCTGGCGCGTGGGCTTGACGACGAACAGCCCGCCGGCAGTGAGCCATCGCTGCGATGGCGGGACCGCCTCGTCGAGCGGCCAAGCGAGCTTCGCCTCCTGGCCGATGGGCACATAGATCTTCGTGAGGAAACGTTCGAGGGCTTCCCGCTTCGGCGGGCGCGTGACGAGGCTGCCGACGATCCCCGCGACGACGCCCGCCAGAATCGGTACGGCAATGGTCACGTGCCTGGGCAAACCACCGACATAGCGTGTGACTACGAAAGCGGCGACGGCCGAGATCGTGCTGCAGAACATGCCGGCAGTGTTCATCCGTCGCCAGAGAATCCCCATCGCGGTCGAGACGCCCACCAGGCTGAGAATGTTGAAGTAGTCCAGGATCGCACTGACCACGCTCTGTCGCATGAGGACCGCCACGACCAGCGAGATCAGCACGACGACCACGCCGGCGATGCGCGTGACACGCACCACTTGCCATTCGTCGGCATCGGGCCGGATGTGGACGCGGTAGATGTTCTCGGAGAACAGCCCGGCCACCGTGATCTGAAACGCGTCGCCCGACGACATGGCCGCCGCCAGGACGCAGGCGAGCATCACGCCCTGCAGGGCGGGCGAGAGCAGCATGCGGATCGAGTCTCCGAAGGCGGCGTCGGGATGGATCGCCGAGCCGGTTTCGAGCAGGTAGGCCAGCCAGGCCAGACCCAGCAGGCACCAGCCGATGGTGCAGATTCGCTTGAGCATGTTGCCGTAGGTAAAGCCGACCCGCCCTTCCCACTCGGTGCGGCCCGCCCCGCAGATCGGGATCAGGTGCGGAAACGCCAGCGCGCTCAGCGGCGCGTTGATGCACAGCAGGATCACCGTCCACAGATCGAACACGCCCGGATCGAACAGGCTCAGCAGATTGCCCAGGTCCGTCCGGGCCGCCAGCGTCTGGCGCATGCCTGCCAGACCGCCGACCTCTTTGAGGTTCAGCGCCATCGGGATCGCGATCACCGACAGCGCGATGATCATCAGGCCCTGAACCATGTCCGTGCGAATCGCGGCAACGATGCCGCCCCAGTAGCTATACACGAGGAAGACCGCCGTGGTCACCAGCAGAATCCCGAAGAACCACGCTTCGCTTTCCCGCTCGCTCGACGCGGTCGCCTCGGCTTGGCCCGAGTCGGCGGTCGCTTTCTGCGACTGCACCGAGACCGCCTCCACCGTCGCCTTGCCCATCAGTCCCTGCGCGGTCCGCGCGGTCGCCAGCAGGACGCTGGCCAGGCAGACGATCATCCCGGTGGCGGCCACGACGATGTACAGGGCGCTGGCGGGCCTGCCGAACCGCTCCTGGAAGAAATCGGCCAGCGTCAGGCACCGCATCCGGCGGACGATCGGCGCGATCAGCCAGTAGAAAGGCGTGCCGAACATCCACATCCACGAGACCCAGATGCCCGAGGCGCCGCCGGAGACCGTCTTGCTCACGACGCCTGCGACGTCGCCCGGATTGGTTCCGGCGCCGAACGCGTGCATCACCATCATCCAGACGCCGAACCGCCGATGGCCCAGCAGATAGCCCTCCTGGTCCCGCACGTCCCGCTTACTCCACCAGCCCAGCAGCAACATGGCGGCGAAGTACACCACCAGGACCATCCACACCGCCGCGTGCAATCCGAGAAACACCATCGCATCTCCAGTCAACGCCCGGCTCCTTTTCGTCACCTCCACCGGACCGCCATCCTATCGAGTATAGAATAGCCCCGTCAACCACAGACCTGTCGTTCGTAGTGTGCCCGTAACGGCATACTGTCCCGTCGCGAGCATATCGCCTTATCCCGATGCGCATCGGGATCACTACGAACACGTCTATCGGCTCGGGTATCGCGTCTGCAGGGCGGTCAATTCGGCGCGGGTGATCGGGGTCATGCTGCAGTGCCTGGCGCCGCCCGCTACCGCCAGCACCATCACATGTCTCACAGGTGACCTCTTCCTGCACATATACTTTGATCCGCTCCTGACTGCCGCACTGTCACCCCGAGCGGAACGAAGTGCCGCCGAGGGGTCTGGCCAAGGACCCTAAGCGCTGCTCGTTCACAGCCAGATCCCTTCGGCAAGCTCAGGGCAGGCTCTTCGACCGCCCCATTCGACTTCGCTGAGAGCCTGCCCTGAACGCAGTTGAAGGGGCGGAAGGCTGCGCTCCACTCAGGAGGACGAGTCGGCCAGAGGGCAATTCACGTTCCTCCTCAGTTCTTCGCACGGGCATCCAGCTTCGTGAAGAAGTCACGGAAGATCGGGTCGCGATGTACGAAGTTCACCGCGCGGATCAGGTGCCGGGAGTGGTCGAAGCTGAACGTGTAATTGTCCGTGACGATCGGGCTGTGCACGAGATCAGACGGCAGCCAGCGGTCGTTGACGAGCCAAGCGATAGCCGTCATGTCCCAGAGGACCTTGGACCAGGCGAAGTGGTCCTTGTGATAACCCTTGAAGATCTCCAGCAGGTAATCGCCGATCGCGCCGCGACCGCCGACGTACCGCTCCATCTCCGGCACCGTCGTGGTGAAATGCGTCACGATGGGCGTGCAGGGCAATTGCACCAGCGGCACGCCGCTGTCGAATACAACGCGGGAGGCCTTCAGGTCCTGCATGTAGTTGAACTCGCGTTGATGGGGCCAGTGGTGCCCGTTGCCGCCCAGCCAGACGACTACGATGTTGCGGACGATGCCCGGCTCGATCAGGATCGCGTTGCTGACGTTGGTGATGGCGCCGACGGCGGCGACGTAGAGCGGATCGTCGGGATTGCTCTTCTTCGCCCGCTCGATGAGGTCCAGGGCCGCCGGACTGCGCTCAGGCGCCTTCACGTCGGCCAGGTACTTCGTGCTGCCCTTGAATGCGAAGCCGTCGGCCGAGCGGTCCAGCTTGCCCAGGATGCGAAGGATCTCCTCGTAGCTCTTCTCCATGCCGTCGCCGGGGCCGGTCGAGCGGTTGTTGTGGAACGGAGCGGCGTACACCGCCTGCACGTCCAGCTCGGGCGAGATCAGCGCGTAGACCAGGGCGAACTGATCGTCGATCTCGTTGTAGGTGTCGGTATCGAAGACCATGCGAACCGGTCGCTTCGTCGGATGCCGGAGCATCTCGATCCGCCGGCCCTCGGCAATTGCAGGATACTCCTGCGCGAATACGGCCCCCGCCATCGTCGCCAGATTCACAAGCAGAAACCTGCCAATCCACCCTTTCATCGATTCTCCTTTCGTCGAAATCTCTCGGTCACTCACGGCGACCATGATCCGGACTCCAGGATCGGCCAAGCGCGCACGCCAGTCAACGCTTTTCTCGACTCGTCGAGAAGCCGGTGGCAGCGGCGCCAAGACAGCTCTGGGTCGAAATCGATGCGAGAAGACGGTCTTTCAGACACTGTGATGGGTTCGCGCCGCTGCTTCGTCACGTGCCCGCAGCAGCACGTCGCGCACGCGCTCCGGATCGACGACGCCGTAGAGCGAGGCCTCCGGAACCGCTTGCCCGGTGCCCGCGGTCTGGATGCGCAGCTCCCAGATTCCGCACCAGCGCAGTAGAGGGCCCTGGACCAGCACCACATCCGTGACGCGGTCCAGCGGAATCGCTTTTCGCTTCAGAAAGAACACGCCCTGATCGACTCGCAGCGTGCTGCCGTCGAGCCAGTAGCGAAGGGCCTCGGCCTGCCGGCGCGACAGCCAGGGGCCCAGTGTGAGCGCGAAGAGAATGGCAACAGCCAGGCCGATGCCGAGGAACCAAATGCCAACGATGATAATGAAGAGAATCTGCGCCCAATAGAAGTAGCGAGTCGTCGCCTCGCGCTGCACCGCAAATTCGTTCGCCTTATCCATGTTTATCGTTCCCTATTTGCCCTGTCTCTTGCCTTGGGCATACATGCTCCAAAGGCGTCCAGAACCGCCGGACCCGGCCAGCCCGTCTATAGGAAAAGACGCCGTAGACCACCCAGAAGATCGAGGCCAATTGCGAATTTTTCACGGTTCCAGCGTCAGGGGGCAGCGGACGCGGAAGGTCGTGCCCTCGTCGGGAGAACTGGTGAACGAGACGCTGCCTTTGAGATAGCGTTCGGTCAGCAGACGGACGCTGTAGGTACCCAGGCCCCGGCCGGCGCCCTTCGTCGAAAACGATCGCTGGAAAATCTGCAACTGGACGTCGCGAGGCATGAAGCCCTCGTTGCGAACCCAGAACTCGGCCGCGTCGCCGTCGGCGGAGCAGCCCGCCGTGACAGTCTGCCCCTCCCGCGAGGCCTCCAGTGCGTTCTTGATCAGGTTGCACACCACGCGCATCAACAAAACGCGGTCACTGACCACCGTCGCATCCCGGGCCCGTTCGTCGATCTGCAGCACGCGATCGAGGGCCACCGGATGACCGCGGTATAGCTCGACCGCGTCCCGCAGCACTGCCAGAGTCCCCACCTGGGCCGGCGTCAGGACCAGTTCGCCGCTTTCGGCTTGCAGCAGCGTGCGCTGGGCTCCGATTTCCTCGTTCAACTCGCGAGACAGACGCCGAATGTCCTCAAGGTGGTGCTCCCGCTCCTCAAGGCCGGCCTTCTGGAGGAAACTGAGGCACCAGGAAAGGCCGCACGCGACATTGTGGATATCGTGCAGGAAGATGCGTTCGAGCGCCTGCCGCCGCTTCTCGTGACTGATGTCCAGAGCCGCGAAGACCGAAAACCGCTCGCCCTCCACTTTCACGGGACTGGCCCAGACCCGCAGATCGAGGGCTTCGTGCGTCTTGCCGCGAAGGATGCGGCACTCGCGAACGTCGGCGTCGCCCTGCTGGCTGGCCAGAATGGCCCCGACGGCGCCGCACTTGCTGCAGAACTCCGTGACCCCGCAGCCACCCGGATCTCTGGAGGCGTGAATGCACCCCAGCGCCTCGCCGGGCCGAAGTCCGTAGACGTCATCTCTCTGTTTATCCGGATACACCAGGTCCATGAAGCGGTCGTTGGCGAAGACGATCTGCCGCCGGGCGTTGAGCACAACCAGCGCGCACGGCACGACTTCCGGCAGCACACGCAGCAACGTGCGTTCGCTGAACAGGCGAGACTGCCGCTTGACCTCCGTGGCCACGGCGCGCTCGGCCGGGGCAAATTGGGTCGAGTCCGGCTTCAGTTCCATCGATCACTCTCTTCAATCAGACAACCTCCATGATGCCATAGATGCCGCTCAAGAGCAAGACCAATCCAGCCCGACTTCAATCGCGCGGGCGAAACATAGGGGCAGGCTTTCTGCGTGACGCGCCGGCGTTGACATGCCTTATGAGATTGAGCGGAATCACGAAGTCACAACAGGACTTTCTGAAAGGGTAGGACTATGGTGCGGAATCTCAAGTGCTTGTCGATCGCCGCCTGTATCGCCTTGCTCGCGACGGCTCTGATCCACGGACCGACGCAGAGGCCGGCCCAGGCGCAGCAACGGCCCGGCGAGCCGCAGAGCGACCAGGCCCAGGCGGCCACCATCCTGCTGGAGGCCTTCGTCGTCGAGGTGAACCTGCCGACCCTGGCCGAATTGGGCGTCAGCCCCATCGGCCGCTCGCCGCACAACGTCAGCGTCGAGAACATCCTCGCATGCCTGGAGAACCGGCAGGCCCGCGTCGTTGCCGGCGCCAGGAAAGCCGCTCGGGACCAGAGGGAAAGCAAAGTCCGGGCGACACACACCACGTACGTCAGACGGGATGGACCTCCACAAAGGAGCTATGCGTCCTATGAGAGCGGCACGGCACTTTCGGTTCATGCGACCATCTTGTCAGAACGGTCGGTAGAGATCCTCTACAGCCTGTCGTGCAGCGTCTTCGCCCCGCGCTCGGAGGCGGAAGATGGCCCGCCGGACACGGAATCGTGGGACTGGCAGGGAAGCATCGTGCTCAGGCCGGGTGAGCCCGCGATTGCGGCGGCCACGCAGGATTGCCAGCGGGTCGTGTTCCTGATGCTCACCGCTCACGTTCAGGATCGGTGAGAGCCGAACGGAGGCGGCGGAAGGCACGTGCGGCCTGGCACGGATCGGCGGCGGCCATGATCGCCGAGATCACGGCCAGGCCGTCGGCGCCGGCTTGAAGAACGTCCGCTGCATTTGCGGTGTTGATGCCTCCGATCGCCACCAAGGGCTTGTCAGCCAATCTCCGAATCGCTCGTACGCCTTCGAGGCCCAGCGGTGCCGCCGTGTCGGTCTTGGTCGGCGTCGCGAAGACCGGACTGACCGCCACGTAGTCGATGTCCAGCCTCGCGGCGGTGCGGGCCTGCTCGATGCTCTCGACAGACAGCCCGATGATCGCATCGGGCCCCAGCGTCTCGCGGGCTTCCTCGACCGATGCATCCGACTGGCCCAGGTGAACGCCGTCGGCGTTCGCCTGCCGCGCCACGGCAATGTTGTCGTTGACGATCAGCGGCACGCCTCGTGCATGGCAGATATCCCGCAGCACGCACGCTTCCTCGACGAACGGCTCATGAGCCAGCGTCTTCTCGCGTAGTTGCACGAGCGTCACACCGCCGTCGAGCGCGAGCCGCACGACCTCGGCGACTCCTCGCGCTCCGGCCAGGTCGCGGTCCGTCACGAGATACAGGAACGGATCGAACGCCCTGCTCATTGTTCCACCCGCAACCGCGAGGCGATCTTCTCCTCATCGAGGTCATACAACGCGTCGAGGAAGTGCATCCTCAGGCTGCCCGGCCCGCCGCTGACGTCGCGTGCGAGTTCTCCTGCGATACCCATCACCGCCATCGCGTGGGCCGATGCCAGAAAAGGATCGGGCTGGACCGCCAGAAACGCTCCGACCAAGGCCGTCGCGGTGCAGCCCATGCCCGTGACGCGGGTCATCAGCGCGCAGCCGTTGGCCAGCACGCATCGCCGGTCGCGGCCGACGACCACGTCCTTCTCGCCGCTGATGACAACGACGTCGCACATCGCCGTCAGGCCGGCCGCAGCGTCGGCGACCTTGAGCGACTCGTCCAGACTATCGACGCCCTTCGTCCGTCCGGCCGCCCCCGCCAGCGCGGCAATCTCCGACGCGTTGCCTCGGATGACCGACACGCCCCCCGCCTCCACCAGACGTCGCGCCGTCTGCGTCCGCAGGCGCGTGGCGCCGGCGCCGACCGGGTCGAACACCACGGGCTTGCCGTGCCTGCGCGCCGCGTCCAGCGTCGCTGTCATGCTGGCGATCCACGAGTCGTCCAGCGTCCCCATGTTCAGCACGACCGCCCCCGCCAGGGCCGCCATCTCCTCGACCTCTTCGACGGCGTGCGCCATCACGGGCGAGGCCCCCAGCGCCAGCAGCGCGTTGGCCGTCAGGTCCATCACCACCCAGTTCGTTACGTTGTGCACCAGCGGCGCGCGGGCCCGAATCGCCGCCACGTCCGCCCATACTCGACCTGGGTCAATCATGTCCACCTTTCCGCCATGTTTACATCCATCTCCGGCGTAGGTGGGAACACCTTCGCCTTACGCGTCTTGTACTCGAAGACTCCACGATTCGCCACCATTATGAAACGGGAAACGAGATGCGGGACAGGGAAGGAACGGATCAGTCGGGCTCGGCCAGGAGTTGCTGGATGCGGCTCCGCATCCACTTCTCGCCTTCGACGCCCTGCCAGTTCATCTCGCCGTACCACCAGTAGCGAACGAACCCGCGCTTGTCGATCAGGTAAACGCTGGGCCAGACACGGTTGGCCCACGCATCCCAGTTGGCGCTGTTGTTGTCGACGGCTATGGGGTAGGCGATGCCAGCCTCGACCGCCTTTCGCCGCACGTCCTCGACGACGCGTTCGCCCGGCGTCTCCGGCCGATGGATGCCGACGATCTTGAAGTGGTCGGCGGCGAACTGCGCATGCCATCCGTTGTAGTAAGGCAGGTTGCGGATGCAATTGATGCAGCCGAATGTGTAGAAGTGCACCGCCACAACGTGGCCCCGCAGTTGCGCCAGCGTCAGCGGAGTCGAGTTGATCCAGGTCTCCACGTCACGGAGTTCCGGGGCCAGACAGGCGATCGGCTCGATGCGCGAGAAGTCGAAGGGCCGGCCCATCAGCGCCACCAGCAGGTTGCGCTGGGAATCACCCAGCACCGCCAGAATCTCGCGCTCGGCCCGGTCCTTGTAGCTCCAGACAGCCGCCACATCCCCTGTGGCCAGACTGCGGCGATGGAGCACTGCCAGTTCGGCGTTCAGTACACCAAGGGCGGCCCGCATCTTTTCCGCCTGGACGGCGGACAGCTTCAAACGGCCGGCGACCGCAGGTTCCAGAATGCCCTGAATACCCTGTGCCCGCAGGGTGATCTGGTCGAGTCGCTCGATCTGCGGCTTCGACAGGATGGCGCCAAGTGCCTGTCTCAATTGCGTGATGAGCCGGTCGGCCGGATCGTTGCGCGCGGAGGCGGGCAGGTCGCGCAGACGCCACAGAGGCAGCTCGACCTGCGCAAGTGCTTCGTCCACCGCCTGGATCTGGTCGTGGCGAAGCCCCAACTCGGCGCGAAGCGCCGAGTCGCGCAGCAGCATCGTCAGAGGGTGCGGGATCGAACGAGGCGTCTGGGTGTCGGCTGCGAACGAAAACCGAACAAGGGACAGGAGAAGCATCGCCGCCACGGCAGGGGTGCATAGATCCCAGGTGCTGTGTGCAGCGGCTCGCTTCGTCCTGTCCCGTTCAATCGTTTCCATCGACGAATGCCCCCTGCCAAATGCGGGATTCCGTCTGCGCTGGACAACATCGTCCGCCATTTTTACGGTTTGCTGGCCCGGGGAGTTCGACTCGCACGCCGAGAACGACAAAGCACGCTGACTGCGAATTTTCGCAGAACACCGGCGTGCAGCAGGAGTAGATTCGAGTTACCGAAGTCCGCGTCGTACGAGTTTCTGTGAAAATATCCTGGCAGGCGTGTGGCAGCGGCAAACGGAGCAAGGCGGAGTTTGCCGATGGCTTCGACGGCGCGCGTACCACCATCGGCAAGCCTGCGCTTGCCGCTGCCACACATGGCGCTCCGTACTGGAAAACAGGCCTTGCCGCGAAATTCGCACAGACACTCGTACGACGGTGCGGATCTGTGAATAAGACTATTGTGATCCTATCTCAGGTATCGTTCATAGTCTCTGTTATCCGATGGATGTGAGGTGTCAGAGATGGAGCCAACCCTTCTGAATGCAGAGCGGTCCGGGGCGTTCGCCCGGCGGCTGCTCGACGTCTTGAACGACGGCGCCCTGGCCGTGATGATCTCTCTGGGGCACCGCACAGGACTCTTCGACACTCTGCGCGACCTGCCTCCTTCGACCAGCGAGGAAATCGCGGACGCCGCCGGTCTGAACGAGCGATACGTTCGCGAATGGCTCGGCGCCATGCTCGCCGGCGGGATCATCGAGTGCGACGAGGACGCAGCGCGGTTCTCGCTGCCGCCGGAACACGCGGCGTCACTGACGAGAGAAGCAACGCCCGATAACATCGCGGTCTTCGCGCAGTATATCCCGTTGCTGGGCACGGTCGAGGACGAGATTCTCGAGTGCTTCCGCAGGGGAGGCGGCCTGTCGTATGCACGGTACAAGCGCTTCAATGAGGTGATGGCCGAAGACAGCGGTCAAACGGTCGTGGCTGTGCTGATCGACCACATCCTGCCTCTGGTGCCGGGTCTGGTCGACGCGTTGCGATACGGCATCTCCGTCCTCGACGTCGGGTGTGGGAGCGGACGGGCGCTGAACCGGATGGCCCGCGAGTTCCCCCACAGCCGCTTCACAGGGTACGACCTTCTCGAAGAGGCGATCGAAGCGGGCCGGACCGAGGCGGAGAGACACGGCCTGACCAACGTGACATTCGAGCAGCACGACCTGACCGTGTACGAGTGGCCCGAGCAGTACGACTTCATCACGGCGTTCGACGCCATCCACGATCAGGCCCGGCCCGACCGGGTGCTGGCCGCCATCGCGCAGGCCCTCAAACCCAACGGCGTCTTTCTCATGCAGGACATTGCGGCTTCCAGCCACATGCACGAGAACCGCAATCATCCGGCCGGGCCCCTGCTGTACACGATCTCGTGTCTGCACTGCATGCCGGTCTCGCTGGCTCAGGGTGGCATGGGGCTCGGCGCCATGTGGGGTCACCAGACCGCCTGTGACATGCTGCGGGCCGCCGGCTTCACCGGCATCCGGATGCGTCAACTGCCCCACGACTTCCAGAACAGCTACTTCATCGCCTCCAAACAGCCGCTGGCGAGCCGGAAGAACGTCCGCGTGGCCGCCACGGCCGGCCAATCGCGCGCAGTCGGCGACGAACATCCCTTGAAGGTCGGCACGGTCTGACGGGCACGACGACGTCAACAACCTCAGCAAACAGCCAGCGGCCCCTCGGCGGATCTCCCGGCCTGTGTGTGAAAACATCCTGGCAACCGTGTGGCAGCCTCAAGGCGGAGCCTTGGGGATGGCTGACACGATTTCGGTCTGAGTATCAAGAGGCAGTGGTGCTCTCCGCCATCCCCAAGTCCTGCGGACTTGAGGCTGCCACCCAGACGCTTCAACGACTCATCGGTGGCAATGCCCGAAAACGTGCACGGACACCTCCCGGCGGGTGCACTTGGTGTTTGTAGGTAGACCTTCACGGGGGGTTGCAGTCGACCTTGTCATTCCGACCGGAGCGCAGCGTTGTGGAGGAATCTGGCGGCGAAGGGGCTATTGCCTTATCCTCGGCCAGATTTCCCCGTGCGGGCTTCGCCCCATTCGACTTCGCTCAGAGCCTGCCCTGAACGCAGTTGAAGGGGCAAGCTCTTGGTCGGAATGACATCCGTCACGCTCTCCGACATGACAAAACCCGCTTCCTGGCCTCGGCAGGAACCTACCTACAGACATGCAGTGCCCCCCCTGGCTCGGCGTGCCATCGGACCATTGCCAAGGCAGCAAAGGCTGGTATGATGAGCGGTCTTGCACTGGATGGCACAAAGTTTCTGGAGTCGCGGCGATGCTGGTATATGGACTCATGGCAGTTGGATTCGTCTTCGTGATCAAGGGGGCCGACCTGTTTGTCAGCGGGGCCTCGGCGCTGGCCCGGCGTCTGCACGTCTCGGACCTGGCCATCGGTCTGACGGTGGTGGCGTTCGGGACCTCCCTGCCGGAGCTGGCCGTCAACGTGACCGCCAGCATCCGGGGCGACGCCGGCATCACCATCGGCAACATCCTGGGCAGCAACATCGCCAACATCCTGCTGATCCTCGGCGTCGCCGGCGTAATCTTGCCGCTGGCGGTGACGAAGGGCACCGTCTGGAAGGAGATCCCGCTGAGTCTGCTGGCCGCCCTGCTGGTCGGCATCCTGGCCAACGACCTGATCATCGACGGGGCCGGCCCCTCGCGTCTGACGCGCATCGACGGTCTCGTGCTGCTGTGCTTCTTCGTTATCTTCTTGTACTACACCGCCGGCATCGCCCGGGTGGAGGGCATTCCCGCAGGGCCGCGCCAGGACGTGCAGGCCGCGTGGAAGACGGTGGTGTTGATGGTCGCGGGATTCATCGGATTGCTCCTCGGCAGCATGTGGGTGGTCGAAGGGGCGGTGAAGCTGGCCACGGCGCTGGGCGTGCAACAGACGGTGATCGGCCTGACCATCGTTGCAGTCGGGACCTCGCTGCCGGAGCTGGCCACCTCGGCCGCAGCCGCCTACCGAAAGAACCCCGAGATCGCCATCGGCAACGTCGTCGGCTCCAACATCTTCAACATCTTCTTCATCCTCGGCGTCAGTTCGCTGATCCGCCCCATTCCTTTCGAGCCCAGGGCAAACGTGGACATCGGCGCCGCGATCGTCGCCAGTGGACTGTTGTTTGCGTGCATGTTCACCAGCAAGGAGCATATTCTCGACCGGCGGGAAGCTGCACTCTTCCTGGTCCTGTACACGATCTATGTCACAGTGACGGTCGTCTGGCTGAACTAGCGCACAGGCTCTCTGACGGATGCAGAAAGATCGAAGAGGCACAGCCCCATGTTGAACAACATGCTGTTGGCGTTCATTCCGGTTTTCGTCGCGGTCGACGCGATCGGCACGCTGCCGATTCTGACGTCACTGACCCAAGGTCTCGACCCCAGACAGAAGCACCGCATCATCCTCCAGTCGATGCTCACGGCGCTATGCCTGTCCGTCGCGTTCATCCTTGTGGGCAAGCTCGTCTTTCGGGCGTTGGGGATCACGATGGGCGACTTCATGATCGCCGGCGGCGTGATCCTCTTCTGCCTGGCCATCATCGACATCGTCAACCCGGTCAAACGACGACGGATGCCCGACAGCGACTTCGGCGTCGTCCCCCTGGGCACGCCGCTGCTGGCCGGTCCGGCGGTGCTGACCACGTCCATGCTGGCGGTCTCGGAGTACGGCCTGCTGCCCACCCTGATCTCGGTCGTCGCCAACATCCTGCTGGCCGGGCTGCTCTTTCGGTCCTCCCTGGTCGCGATCAAGCTGCTGGGCGAATCCGGCGCCAAGGCCATGTCGAAGGTCTCCAACCTGCTCCTGGCGGCCATCGCGGTCATGCTCATCCGCAAAGGCCTGGCGTCGTTCTACGCACCCGCCTGAGAGATCGGTCCTGCCATGCTGCCATATTGGCATCTGAGGGCCGGGATCGAGAACAACGTAAGCCATTTATATAGAATCACTTACAGCAAGACAGCGATTCCGGCACATGGTTTGCACCGTACCTCGACTGGGGACGGCTGTCCCCAATCGGAACGAATGATTCGAGTGAGGTCTGGAAATGAAATTCGACAAATTCACGCTGAAAGCTCAGGAGGCCCTGGCCACCGCCCAGCAGATCGCGATGGCCCGGTCTCATACGATTCTTTCGCCGCTGCACCTGCTCAGCGCAGTGCTCAGTGACGACGAGAGCATTGCGGTGACGATCCTCAAGAAGATCGGGGTCAACGTCGGCCGCGTGCGTCAGATGACCGACAGCGAGCTGGGCCGACTTGCCCAGGGAACCACTCCCGGTCAGTTGATGCCCGATCCGGCGCTGAATCAGGTCGTGTTCGACGCCCAGAACCGGGCCGACACGATGGGCGACGAGTACCTCAGCGTCGAGCACCTGTTTCTCTCGCTGGCCGCGGTCAACAGCGACGCCAAGGAGATCCTCAGCGTCAACTCCGTCACCCCGGAGTTGGTCCAGAACGCCCTCAAGGACATTCGCGGCGGCGCCACCGTCAGCGATCAGAACCCCGAGGAGAAATACAAGGCCCTGGAACGCTACGGCATCGACCTGCTCGATATGGCCCGCAAAGGCAAGCTCGACCCGGTGATCGGACGCGACGAAGAGGTCCGACGGTGCATGCAGGTGCTCAACCGCCGCACCAAGAACAACCCTGTCCTGATCGGCGAGCCGGGCGTCGGCAAGACCGCCATCGTCGAAGGGCTGGCCCAGCGGATCGTCGCCGGCGACGTCCCTTCTGGGCTCAAGGACAAGCGCGTCATTGCCCTGGATATGGGGAGCCTGATCGCCGGCACGAAGTTCCGAGGCGAATTCGAAGACCGCTTCAAGGCCGTGCTCAAGGAGGTGATCGCAGCCGAGGGCCAGATCATCCTGTTCATCGACGAGCTGCACACCGTCGTCGGGGCCGGCAAGGCCGAGGGCGCCGTCGATGCCGGCAACCTGCTGAAGCCCTCGCTGGCCCGAGGCGAGCTGCGATGTATCGGCGCCACGACTCTGGACGAGTACCGCAAGTACATCGAGAAGGACGCGGCACTGGAGCGTCGCTTCCAGCCGATCGTGGTCGATCCGCCGAGCGTCGAAGAGACGATCGCGATCCTGCGCGGGCTCAAGGCGCGTTATGACGCCCACCACGGCGTGCGCATCACCGACTCGGCGCTGGTCGCGGCCGCGACGCTTTCCAACCGCTACATCACCGACCGCTGGCTGCCTGACAAGGCTATCGACCTGATCGACGAGGCGGCCTCGAAGCTGCGGATCGAAAACGACTCGCTTCCGGCCGAGATGGACGACATCCGCCGCAAGATCGTGCAACTCCAGATCGAGCGAGAGGCGCTCAAGAAGGAGAGCGATCCCGCCAGCAAGGAGCGGCTCAAGACCACGGAGAAACAGCTTGCCGAACTGGAACAGCAGGACAAAGAGCTGACCGCGCAGTGGGAAAGCGAGCGAGGCGGCATCGACCAGATCAAGCAGCTCAAGCAGCAGATCGAACGGGCGCAGACGGAGTTCGAGGACGCGCAGCGAAGAGGCGAGCTGGAACGGGCCGCCCGCCTGAAATACGAGACTATCGCTAACCTCAAGAAGGACCTGGACGCCAGGGAAGAGAACCTCACCCGATCGGAGAAGACCCACAAGATGCTCCAGGACGAGGTCACCGAGGAGCACATCGCACAGGTCGTCGCGAAGTGGACCGGCATCCCGGTCTCGCGGCTGTTGACGGGCGAGCGGGAACGTCTGATCAAGATGGAAGAGCAGATCCGCGAACGGGTCGTCGGGCAGGATGAGGCCATCTCGGCGCTGTGCAACGCGGTGCGTCGCAGCCGCTCGGGGCTTTCGGACCCGAACCGGCCGATCGGCACGTTCCTGTTCCTCGGGCCCACCGGCGTCGGCAAGACCGAGCTGAGCAAGGCGCTGGCTCACTTCCTGTTCAACGACGTCAACGCCATGGTGCGGATCGACATGAGCGAATTCATGGAGCCTCATTCGGTGGCCCGTCTGATCGGCGCCCCTCCCGGCTACGTCGGATACGAGGAAGGCGGACGACTGACCGAAGCGGTGCGGCGGAAGCCCTATTCCGTGATCCTGCTCGACGAGATCGAGAAGGCTCATCCGGACGTGTTCAACGTCCTGCTCCAGGTGTTCGACGACGGCCGGCTGACCGACGGCAAGGGTCGCACGGTCGATTTCAAGAACACGGTCATCATCATGACCAGCAACATCGCCAGCCAGCAGATCCAGCAGCTTTCCGAAGAGAAAGGCGCCGACTGGGAGATCGAGGCCCACGTCAAGGACGCGCTCAAACAGGTCTTCAAGCCCGAGTTCCTCAACCGGATCGACGAGGTCATCGTCTTCCACATGCTCGCGCGCGAGCACCTGCGAGCGATCGTCGATATTCAGCTCGGCTATCTGGCCGACCGGCTCAAAGACCGCAAGATCGCATTGGAGTTCACCGACAAGGCCCGCGACCGCGTGATGGACGAAGGGTACGACCCGACCTTTGGCGCGCGGCCGCTCAAGCGAACGATCCAGCAGAGATTGGAGAACCCGCTGGCTACGGAGCTGCTGGCGGGCACGTTCGGCGATGGGGACACCATCCGCGTGGACGCCGACGCCCACGGCTTCACCTTCGAAAAGGCCACCAGGTCCTGAGATCGGGCGACGGGGATGCACAGCCTCATTTCTGCACGGGTGAGAGTCGGACGAGCCGATGATCAGCGATTGTCGCACCCGTCCAATTCACGATCGAGCCGGCGAGGATCTCTGGCACAGTGGAACAGACCAAAGACAATCACCTGTTCGCCTTCGATCCGGAAGTAGATCGCATACGGAAACCGACGCAGCAGGCATCGTCGGAACTGCCCATGTACCTGCTGGCATGCCATCGGATTGCGCACCAGGTGGGCAGAACAGGCGTAGAAGACGCGAAGGAACTCCTCCCCGAGCCCCACAGCCTTCTGCTCGTACCAGAGCCAGCCGTTCAGGGCATCGGTCTCGACTGGTGGCAGGAACCGAAGAACATAGGTCATCTGCTCGTCTCTATTCTCTGGCGCAATTCCTCCAGCGTGAGCAGCGAACCCGGGGCTTTCTCGTACGCCGTCAGCCTCCTGTCCAATTCGGCCTGGTGGCTCTGGGGCACAGGAACACTGGATGGCTCGGAGGCAATGCTGTCCCAGAGGTCCTCCAGCAGCAGAATCCTCTCGGCCACACTCAAGCGTACAATCTCCGGAATCTCATCCAGCCGCATATGTGTGCTCCTGTAGAACCCATCGGCGTCATTCAACTCTCTGGACACATCATACCCGTTGGAGGTCCCTGTGCCAAGTCGTGAGATGACACGACGGAGAAGGATGCGCAGGCCGAGAACCCCGCACACACGCCGCAGGATCAGGTGTGAGCCAGCGCGATCAGGTGTTCGGCGACCTTGTCGAGAGGGACGATGCGCTCGGCGCCGCCTCGGGCGATGGCCTCTTTGGGCATGCCGAAGACGACACACGACTGCTCATCCTGCGCGATCGTGTGCGCGCCGGCCTGCCGCATGTTCAGCAGCCCGGTCGCTCCATCGTCGCCCATCCCGGTCAGAATGGCTCCGATCGCGTTGGCGCCGGCGAACTTGGCCACGGAGTTGAACAGGACCTCGACGCTGGGCTTCTGCCGGCAGACAGGCGGACCGTCCCGGAGCGCCACGTAGTAATTGGCGCCCGAGCGCTGGAGGATCATGTGCAGTCCGCCGGGGGCGATCAGCACGCGGCCGGGCACGACGTGGTCGCCGTCGTCGGCCTCCTTGACGCTCATCGCGCACTCCGTGTCGAGACGCTGGGCGAACGAGGTGGTGAAATGGGCCGGCATGTGCTGGACGATCACCGTCCCCGGCGCGTTGGCCGGCAGCATGGACAACACACGAGTCAAGGCCTGCACCCCACCGGTGGACGCGCCGATGGCGAAGATCTTGTTCGTGGTCTCGGCCATGCTGAGCCGCGGGGCGGAAGCGACGCTTCGCACCGCCGCATCGGGCCGGGAAGCGATGCGCGCGGTGGAGGCCGCCTTGATCTTCTCGACCAGCACGTCGCACATGTTGCCCACGCTGTAGGACCCGCTGGGCTTGCACATCACCTCGACGGCGCCGGCGTCCAACGCCTCCATGGCGGTCTTACCGCCCTGCGGCGTCAATGAACTGAGCACGATGACGGGCATCGGATGGTGCTTCATCAGCTTCCGAAGAAACGTGATGCCGTCCATGCGCGGCATCTCGACGTCGAGCGTCAAAACGTCCGGATTCAACGCGAGAATCTTGTCGCGAGCGATGTAGGGGTCCGGGGCGGTCCCGACGATTTCGATGCCGGGATGCCGTCCCAGTTCCTGTGTGAGGATCTTGCGCACGATCGCCGAATCGTCGACCACCAGGACACGTATGCATTTGTTCATCGTCAACGTCATTTCTACATCCTCGTCCACTCATCCCATCATCCTGCGTAACAGCGGCCCTTCATCTATGGGGCGTCAGCGCAGGTACTTCTCCAGCCCGATCGATCGCACCGTCACGGTCCCGTCGGCCATGTCCATGTACAGACTGCGGGCGGCGCTGCCTCCCACGTCCTCGGCGTTGATGAACATGCCGTTGCTCCAGAGAATCTTGCGGATGGCCAGATAGTTGCGCTTGCCGATGTCGAACCCCTGCGGGCCCGTCGCCATCGCCGCTCCGCCAGCCAGTCGAACGTGCATCCGCTTCTTGTTGGCGCCCATCGTGGTCATCTTGTTCAACAGCAGCGCCATGCCGGTGTCGGCGAACATCAGCGGCTTGCTGCGGGCCCGCTCCTCATCCATCTTCGAGGAAGGCAGTTGGTAGTGCAGCATCCCACCGATGTGGGTGACCGGGTCGTACAGACAGACCCCGATGCACGAACCGAGGGAGTAGGTCACCAGCACGTCGGAGGGGTCGCTGGAGACCTTCGCGTCCGAGATATCGACCACAATTCGCGTCTTGACCATGCCCGCCCCCTACGATTTGAGATAAATGGTTGGCTGCACGTACTTGAACGCGTGCTCGATTCCCGTCAGCGATTCGGAGTGGCCCGTGAAGAGGACGCCACCGGAGCCCAGCAAATCATAGAATCGATGGATCAGGCGTGCCTGCGTTGGTTTATCGAAGTAGATCATCACGTTGCGGCAGAAGATGAAGTCCAGCGGCCCCTTGACCGGCCAGTCCTTCATCAAATTCAGGTAGCGGAAGATCACCAGCTCTCTCAGGGCCGGCCCGACTTCGTAGCGTTCTTTGTCTCCTTCGTGGTGCGCGATAAGATACTTGCTCCGCAGCGGCAGCGGAATCGGCTCGATCCGCTCGCGGTCGTAGATGCCGGCTTGGGCCCGTTCGAGAATCTGCGTGGACACGTCGGTGGCCAGCAGCTTGACGTCCCAGCGGCCCTTGCCGCCGAGCGCTTCGAGCAACGTCAGGGCGACGGAATAGGGTTCCTCGCCGGAGGAGCAACCTGCGCTCCAGCCGCGAATCCGGTATTGGCCCCGGCTCTGTCGGGCCTTCATCAGACGCGGCAGCAACTGGCTGCGCATGTACTCGAAGTGCCGCTCTTCGCGGAAGAACTTCGTCAGGTTCGTACTGAGCGAGTCGACCAGGATCGAGAACTCCTTGCCCGTCGGGTCCTCCAACACGTGCTTGATGTACTGTGAGAACGAGGTGAACCGACCCCTGTGGAGCCGCTTGGCCAGCCGCGACCGAACCAGCTCTTTCTTGCCGTCGTGAAGGTTGATGCCACAGTGCTCGTAGACGAGGTCGCTGATCTGGCGGAATTCGTCTTCGCCCAGCACAATGTCCTGCAATACTGACATGGTCATCGGAGAAGCCCCCCCTGCCCAGGTTTCATTACTGTGCCTGGGCCAGTGCCACAAGTCCTGGAATATCGAGAATCAGACATACCTTTCCATCCCCCATGATCGCTCCGCCGGAAACCCCCGGGACGCGTCCCAGAGCATCTCCCAGACTCTTGATCACCACCTGTTGCTGCGCGAGCAGGTCGTCCACGAGCAGGCAGCACTTCTTGCCGTCCTCTTCCACGACGACCACCAGGGCCTTGGTGGGATCTTCCTCGGTCGGGACCGCGCCGAGGAGGCGATACAGACGGACCAGCGGGATCAGCTCGCCACGTTCGAGAATCATCTCGCCCCGGCCCTGCACGGAGGAGATCTGCCGGCTCGTGGGACGTAGACTGCGTACGATCGCGTTGATCGGAATGATGTAGCGCTGGTCGCCGATGGAGACCACCTGCCCGTCGATGACCGCCAGGGTCAGGGGCAGGCGAATGGTGAACGTCGTGCCCTTGCCGCGGACCGAGCTGATTTCGATCTTGCCGCGCAGAGATTCGATGTTTTTCTTCACGACATCCATGCCGACGCCTCGTCCCGAGACGCTCGTGATCTTCTCGGCGGTCGAGAGCCCGGGGTGGAAGATGAGCTTGAAGATTTCTTCGTCGGAAAGCTCCTGGCCCGGCTCCACGACGCCGGTATCGACGGCCTTCTTGAGAATGCGGTCCTTGTCCAGTCCTTTTCCATCGTCTTCGATTTCGATGACGATGTTGCCGGCCTGATGGAAGGCCCGCAGTTCGACGTGCCCGGTGGCGTTCTTGCCGGCTTTCACGCGATCGGCGCTCGGCTCAACGCCGTGATCGAGCGAATTGCGCACCATGTGGATCAGCGGATCGGCGATCTTGTCGACGACCGTGCGGTCCAGTTCCGTCTCCTCGCCGACGGTGACGAAGTCCACCTGCTTGTCCGCCTTGCGGGACAGGTCGCGGGCCAGGCGGCTCATCTTCTGGAAGACGCCCTGGACCGGCACCATGCGCATGGACATCGAGAGTTCCTGAAGCTCTCGTACGATCTTGCCCTGGTGGGCGACCTTGCGTGCGAGATCGTGCGTCGAGGAGGTTCGCGTGTGGATCTCCTCGGCGACCATCAGTTGCGCGATCACGAGTTCGCCCGTCATGTTGATCAGATTGTCGAGGCGGGTGATGCTGACCTTGATCTTGTCGTCGGTCGTGGCGTGTGCGGCCGCACCGCTCGACGCGGCCTTCTTCGCCTCGGCCTTGTCCTCCAGGATGGCATCGAGCTTCTCGTCGTCGGCCTTCGTCTGCACAGGACGAACCGGCGCGGCGGGCGTCTTGCCTTCGGCGGCCGCCTTCAGGGTCTCAAGCAGCGGCGGAAGCTGGTCCTGCCTGGCGACCGGCCCGCCCGATTCCACCGCCTCTTTCAGACACGTCATCATCCGCTTGAGCATGTCCACAGAAGCAAACACCACGTCGCTGTTCGCGCCCGCCAGAATCAGCTTGCCCTTGCGCGCCAGGTCCAGCAGATTCTCGGCCGAGTGGGCCAGCGACCCGATCTCGGTCAGATTCAGAAAGCCGGCCATCCCTTTGATGGTGTGGAAGCCGCGGAAGATCTTATTGATGAGTTCCTCGTTGTCCGGATGATTCTCCAGTTCGAGAAGGGCTGATTCGGCGGTCTCGATGTGCTCGGTCGCCTCCGTGATGAAATCCACAACCAGGGGCGCATCGTCCGCGGAAATCGTCGTCACCTCCGGGACGGCCGGAGTCTCCGCGGCCGGTTCCGGGGAAGCCGTCTCCTTGCTCCGGGGCGTCGGCTGCTCGGACGGCGCAGCGGCAGAAGACTCCACTGCGGTGCCCGAATCCGCGCTGTCGAGCTGACGAGCCAGACCCTGGAGACTGCAGATGGCCTGGGCGATCGCGTTCAGAGCCTGCGAGGTGTCCTTGACCTCCTGCCCGAGAACCTGCTGAAGCGTTTGGGTAGCCTCGGCCGTTGCGCCTTCCATTTGAGTCCGCAGCGGGTCGGACCCTCGATCCAGTTCATGGACGGTCCGGTCGATCCGGCTGAGAATCTCCTCCAACTGCCGGGCGTCGGACAAGTCCGAAGGCCCGAGCATGTTCACGCAGCAGGCGGCCTGTTCAACGAGTTGGATCAGCGTGTCATTCTGGTTCATCGCCATCTCTTTCGCTGCTTCACAGAGTCTTTCCTACTTCAAAATGCGCCGGCTACACGAGCACCGGGACGGCCTGAGGGGGTTTGCCTTTCCAGGAAAGGGATTGATCCGCCTCCAGCACGCGCAACAGGATGTCGAACACGGTGATGATGCCCTGGACTTTCGACTGGGCATCGACCACGGGCAGGCAACGTCCGCCGTATCGACACATACTCTCGATGATGGTCGCCAACGCGGTCTCCGGCCTGACCGTTCGAACCGGGCGACTCATGATCCACTTGACCTTGATGCCGAGCGTCGCATCGTCTTCCGGGCGGCGCCACTTGGCGAACGCCGGACGCAGATACGGACTGACCGCGCTCTGAATGCTCGAATTGGACAGGAGCCCTTCCAGCGCACCGTCGCGGCCGACGAGCACGTATCCGACGCTGTGCTGCTGCATCAGGCCGATCACGTCCTGAACAGTCGTCTCGGGATCGCACCAGATCACCTCCGGCGTCATGATCTGGCTGGCCGGCTTGTTGAGCAGATCGGTCAGCACCGAGATGTCAGGCCCCACCGTGTAGTCGGCCAGGACCTGATCGAGCAGCGAGCCGCTCTGCGGCGCCGGCTCTGGGGCCACGCGCGGCCTGGGTGCAACCTTGGGCATCGCCGGCGGCACAGAGGGACCCACCACGGCCTCGACGACGGATTGAATGTCTTCGGGAATCGCCGCCCGAACCACCTCGCTGGACGTCGGGGCGGAGACCTTCGTCTCCACCGGGGCTTCCGTTCGCGCCTCGCTCGCGTCGACGGTTGCGGGAGGTACAGAGGAACCGGACTGGGCCGGCGTCTGCAGGTTCTGTGTCGCGGCGACGGGCGTTGAAACAACCGGAGGGACGGCCTCCTGGGCCGGAGCCTTGGAATCATCTTGTGCCGGTGACACAGGAGGCGCTGCGGCCGCCGGGGCGGAAGAAGTGTCCTGCGCCGGCGCCGTCGGCGTCGCAGCCTGGGTCGCAGTGCTGCTCGCCTCGCCGTCCCCCGAAGCGTGGATCATACGATCCGGAAACACCGCGGCACAACAGAAACTCGGATAGGACGCAACGGTCATCTCATAGACCGCGAAATGCACCTGTTCCTCATCGGTCAGGCTGATCTGCGTCGAGTCTTCCCAGGGTTTGCCGATGAACGTGGTGGTCTTGAGGAAGTGCTCGTGTCCCTCGCACTCTTCGCGAAAGGCGCGGTCCCACGAACCGACGAGCAGATTGCCCACCTCGCGAGCGGCATCGGTCAGGTTGTCCGCGTCTTCGGCTGTGCCTCGCTTGACCACGTCGAGAATCTTGTTCTGGGGCAGCATCACGATGACGCCGGACAGCACGAACAGACCGCCCTGGTCGAAGAACAACTGGAAGACCCCGTCCAGCGCGCCGGACGCCTGGACCAGATGAACCGCCGTCAGTTTCTTGAAAAGCTTGCGCACGTCCCCGACGGTCCCGGCGCCAGCCTGCTGGCGCTTGCACTGCACGTCCGCGTCGAACATCGCACCGATGTCCTCGCAGAAGGCGTTGAACGCGCTGTCCGACAGGTCGGTCAGACGCGATTCTATGTCGGTTGCTGTGGCTGCCATCGTTTGTCCTTCTCTTCGCCCTGCCGTAACACCGCAAAGCGCTGCGCCGCCGGTCCCGTCGGTCGCAGGGACCCGATCGGACGCCTGTCGTCCTCGTTATGCCTGGCTCTCCCGGTACAACAGGGAGAACTGCACACTGTGCTCCTCTTCGAGGTTCACCATGACCGAGATCTTGCTGGCCCGTTCGCCCAGACTGTTGCGAAGCTCTCGCCCGCGAACCACCGACGGAATGGACACTTCCATCGTCCCGACCTCCTCCTGAATGCGGGCCTTCAGGGCGCCCATCACCATGTTGGCGACCTCTCCGATCGCGTCGCTCATGTCATTGTCGCTCATGGGCTCGTCCGGATCGGCACCCAGCATGTTGGCCCCGATCGTTCGCGCGCAGCGGCAGCCGCAACAGATGGCCAGGCAACCCTCCAGATCGCCCTTGAAGGTGATCGTCCCCAGCAGGGTTTCGTTTTCGAGACCCGGTCCCTCCTGCTCGTCGGCGACCTCTTCAAGGGCCATGAACGCCATCGTTTCAAACACTTCCTTCGCACTGTCCAGCAGGCTATCCCTGAGAGACATCGTGGTAATCATTTCTGCGCCTCCGCAATTGACAGACAGTTTCGGCTCATAGCAGCACCTCCAGGTGTTTCTCCCAGGTCCCCTGCGACAGGCCGGACCTGCGCGACCGATCCGCGTTTCAGTTGAGCAGCGGGGTCAGCTTCTCCTGGAACTTCTCCGGGGTGAACGGTTTGGTGATGTAGCCGTCGGCGCCGTCATGCATGACCTGGTCAATCAGGTCCTGGGCGCTTTCCGTCGAGACCATGACGATCTTCGTATTGCTGCACGTGGGCAGTTCGCGGGCCTTCTTGACCAGCTCGGTCCCGTTCATTTCGGGCATGTTGATGTCGCAGAGAATCACATCCACCGGCCCGCCCTGGAGCTTCTGGAGGGCTTCGACCCCACTTCCGGCCTCTTCGGTCCGATCGAATTCCAGACCGGACATCCGGACGGTGCGCATGATAATCTTCCGCATCGTCGCCGAATCATCGACGATCATCAGTGACTTTCCCATAGTCTGTCCTCACTTTCCGACCCCATACGAGTCCCACGGCCCCCTGCCACAGAGAACCCCGTCCGCGCTCGCGCAAGCACGGCGACGGACACGCCCATCGGAGCGTATCGCCGGACTGAACCGTAGCTGAATCGGCGCATCAAGGGCGCGTCTCAATCAGCTTTTGGCTATTTTCCGCATTTTGCCCGTCCGCATCGCGGGTATTGCATCGGGCGCGTTTCGCTTCTCGGACGTTGGAGCGTCCTTGGCGATCTGTGGGGAGCCGAGTCGGATGACAGGAAGTGCCGAGGGACAGACGATCTCCTCGCGTCGACGTGGCGGACGGGTCCGCCGGTCCTATATGATTTCGGCGGCCGTATCGGGGACCCACGCCCGGCTGCCGTCGGACAGCTCGATGTGGAACCAGCCGGGACGTCGATCGAGCAGTTCGAATTCCGTTCCGGCGTGCAGCGGCTCTTTGAAGCTCGGCGCGTAATTCGGGCCGTCCCCTTGCCGGGCGACGATCTCCGATGCGGTGATGACTCCGCCCAGACGCATGGATCGCTCGCGGGTCTCCACCACGACCGAGATCAGGAAACACAGGCACAGCAGTCCGCCCAGCACAGCCATCGTGGAGGCTACCGGACCACGCCCGCGCCAGACCATCACGATCGCGCCGATGCACAGGCCGGCGAAGAACAAGCAGGCGAGGAACAGCCGGGTCCCGAGCGAGAAGTCATAGTGCCAGAAGAACAGGGTCTGGAGCACGCGCTTCTCCGTCTGTACGCCGACCTTGTCGAGCCTCTGGCTTCGCGCGAAAGCGAGGTTGTTGCGGACGTTCACGTCGGCGCTGTCGAGCCGCAGCGCGCGCCGGTAGTTCAGGATCGCTCGTCCGATATCCTCGGTCAGGAAGTAGGCGTTGCCGAGGTTGTAGTAGAGCCGGGCATTGTGGACGCCGCCCTGATCGATGATCTTCTCATATAAGAGGATAGCCCGGCGGTAGAGCTCCGTCGCTTTGTCGGGCGTCTTGGCCGCGGCGTTGGCCTGCTGGAACGCCGTATTCGCCTCGTTCAGCAACGCGTAGAGCTGATCGCCCGAAGGGGGCTCGCTGTGGGTCTCATAGGTCCTATCCGTCCCATCGGTCGTATAGGACCTGTCCGACCCATAGGACTTGTTCGCGCCGGCCAACACCAGCGCTATGAGCAACAGGATGTGCGCCGCATGGGCCTTCATCGCTTCGAGTTCTCTTCAATCCGTTGCACCAGTTCAATCGCCTCCTCGATCTGGGCGGCATCGACCTGCGCATGGATGGACGCATATCGAGCCGCCTCCGATTCGGAGACCTTGGCCTTAAGCCGGTCGGCCAGATCGACGTCCCCGGTGGCCGTCAGCACGATGCCGCGACAGTCATCGGCGGTCAGCGAGCCGGCGGTGCGGTCGAATCGGTCCCCGACATATCCTCTCAAAGCGGCGATCAGCAGATCGTGTCGCTCCTTTGCCTCGGCCGCCGCCACGGCACGAAGCCGTCGCACCGCCGCCGAACACGCCCCACGGCGGCGCTTCCGCGCCACCGCCTCGGGACTGGTTCGCGTCGCCAGGCGAAACGCCACGCTGCCGAGCAGGGCAATCAGCGGAGCGCCCCACAGCACGGCGTAGCCCGGGCTGACCAGCGCCGCCAGAGGCGAGAACGCCTGATTGACCAGAACCTCCGGACCGTAGTAGTTGGCGCTGAATCCCTCCCGCAGGGCCTGGACCTGTCGCCCAACCGCCGCAGCACCGAGCCCCTCGACGTCGGCGCCCGTCAGCACCTTGGCCGCGGCGACCTCCAGCGGAATAGGTTTGGTCCTGGCGACGACATAATCCCCGGCGTCTGGATCGAAATACGTCAGCGGGATAGCCGGAATCTCCGTCACCCGGTCGTGGCCGGCGCGCAGTGTCTGCGTGAAAACCTTCTGGCCGTCCTCAAGGAGAGGCGACGCCTTCTCGCTGGGGATATTGAAGTTGTCCGCCAGATCGGGCACGCCTTCCAGGTCAGGCCACTGGACCGGCTTGAGATACGGATTGCCGCCGATGCGGACCGTCAGCGTGATCGGATCGCCCACGCTGACGCGGGTCGGCGTCGCGGACGCCTCGATCGTGTAGCGGCCCACCAGACCGTAGAAGCCTTTGGGCCGGCCCGTCTCGGGCAGGGGCAGCACGTTCAGCGGGATCGCGTCGGACTGAACCGCAAACCGCTCGTAGTTCATTCGGAACGGGTTCAGGAAGTCGCCCGTGCGGACGCGGCCGGTCGCCATGCTCGTCGAAACCGTCACCGGTTCCAGCGTCACCGCTCCGGGCTTCTTCGGGATCAGGACCTTGCGGAACGAAACGATCGCCGCCTCCATGCCCTTGATCAGCTCGCGATTCTCATAAACCACGACCGGGACGCCATGAATGGTGGCGCCTGTCTTGGCATAAGCGCCCGCCGCATCCGGCAGGTCCTCGATGAAGAAATCATCGGACTTGAACACGGGCACGTCGAACGCCGCGTCTTTCACCTGCGCCTTGACGATCCAGCGCACCGTCATCACCACCGGCTGGCCCACGTAACACTTCGTCTCCGACAGCGTCACTTCCAGGTCCAGGCGATCCGTCGTCCCCGGCGCCGAGACCGTCACCTCAACCGCGTTGGTCGTATAGGTCTGGCCGTCCACAACGACCGTCACGCCGGGAAGGACCATTGTCCCGGGTTTTTCCGCCAGGATGGCGTAGTTCTCCGAATAGCTGATGGTCGTCCGGTCGTTGACGGTCACGATCGAACTGCTACCGGGGATCCGCTGGGGATTGAATTGCGCGATGGCGGAGACATCGACCCGGCTGGGCTTGCCTCCCTCAACGACCACCGAATAGACAAATGTCTGTCCCGGATAGATCGTCGCGTCGGAGTCGACCTTCGCATGGACCCGCGTCCGCCCCTGAGCCAACGTCCCACCCGCCAGAGCCGACAGCAGCACCATGAAGACCAGGCCCTTCTCAAATGCAGAATGCAAAGAGCAAGAATCAAGAATATGGAATCGCCGCACCGCGGCGATGACCTCCGCATCTTTGATATTGGATGTTTGATCTTTCATCTTCATTCTTCGGCTGGTTCCTACCAGTCTTTTTCGACTTTCTGGGTCGCTGCTCTTTGGAGAATCTGGCGTTGTTCTTTCTGTCTCTGCTCTTTGTCGAGGATTTCCTGGGCGGTGGCGTCCGGCACGACTTGCTGTTGCTGCGCCTGCTGCGGTTCCTGGCCCTGGTCCTGTTGCTGTTGGTCCTGCGGATTCTGCTGTTCGGTCTGATTGGGGTCCTGCTTCTGATCGGCCCCCTGCGGCTGCTGTTCCTGGGGCTGGTTCGGATCCTGCGCCTGGGGCTGCCGGCCCTGTTGCTGGTCTTGATTCGGCTGTTGGCCTTGCTGGTCCTGTTGTTGCTGCTGTTGTTGCTCTTGCTGCTGCTTCTTGATCTGGTCGAGGATGTCCTTGATCGTCAGCCGGGCCACCTCGATATTGCGTGCGGCCTTTTCATTCTTCGGGTCGATATCCAGCACGCCCCGCCAGTAGGTGATGCTGGTCTCCATGTCCTGGAGCGCCTTGTGCAGATCGGAATCACGCTGCTTGGTGCCTCGCTGGAAGAAGCAATTGCCCAGGTTGTACTTGGCCCTGGCGACCAGCGTCATGTCCTTGCTCTCGGCGGCGACCTCCTGATAGAGATCGATCGCCTCGCCGAGATCGTCCAGGCGATAGTAGCTGTTGGCCTTGTTGAACTTCGGCACGAGCGCCTCCGGCTGCTCGACCTCGGCCTCGTTGTACCTGTTGATCGCCTCGGCGTACTGCCCGTCGGCGTAGAGCCGGTTGCCCTGCCGGACCGCGTCCCGCGCGGACTCGGCCCGCGCCGGCGCGGTCAGCGCCAGTAACGCAACCACAATCAGATCAAGCTGCTTTCCTGCGTTCACTGAGCAACGCCTCGCAAATCAACAGTCCGATGGCAAACGCCACGAAGATCTGGAACTTCTCGTCGTATTTCATCATCGTCATCGACTCCAGCTCGCGCTTGGCCGCCGAGGCGATCAGGTTGTCGTAGATCTGCCCGAGGTCCATCGTCGTGCCCGGCTCGACTGAGAGGTACTTGCCCCCCTCCGTGGCGTAGGCCACCTCGCGCAGCGTGTCGCTGTCGAGCTTCGACCAGACCTCCTGGCCCTGGTATTTCAGAAACGTGGTCTGGCCGTCGGGACCGGTGATCGGGATGCGCGACCCGGTGTTGTCGTCGCCCAGGCCGATGGCGATGATGCGGATACCGTCCTCGGCCGCCTTCTTGGCCGCCTCGACGGGGAAGCTGTCGTGGTCCTCGCCGTCGGTGATGAGAATCACGTCCTTGAACTCGCGGCTCTGCTTGTCGAACACCTCGTCGGTCGCCTTGCGGATCGCGTCGCCGAGCATCGTGCCGCCCCGGCTGGTGCTCTCGGTCGAGATGTCCGCCAGCGCCATCCGCACGAACGCATAGTCCTGCGTCAGCGGACACTTGACCGTCGCATTGCCCGCGAACGTCACGATCGCGACGCGGTCGCCCTTGAGCACCTCCAGCAGATCGGAGATGGCAATCTTGGACCGCTCCAGGCGATTGGGCTTGATGTCTTCGGCGAGCATGGACCGGCTCGTGTCGAGCAGGATCGCGACGTCACGCCCCTGCCGCCGGATCTGCTGAGGCTGCGGATTCCACTTCGGCTCCGTTAGCGCCAGCACGATCAGCACGAACGCCAGCACCAGCAGGAAGGCCTTGAACACCTGCCGGCCCAAGCTGACGCTGTTGTTGATCTTCGCGAGCATCTCGCAACTGGCCAGCGCCCGCAGCGCCTGGGCCTTGCGCCAGAAACACCACGCATAGACCGGCACCAGCACCGCCGGAACCAGAAACAACAGCCACAACGCTCTATCATTGCCCAGATTCATAAGCCTGCGTCACAGCCTCCTGCAAAACTCGAAGCACGAAACCCGAAATCCGAAACAAATCCAAAGGACCGAAATCGCAATGGCAGAAACCCGCCTTCGGCGGAGCGCCCGTTGGAGACAGCGCCTTGGGTTTTGGATTTCGGCCATTCGTGCTTGTTTCGAGCTTCGAAATTCGCATTTCGGATTTCCATGGGGTGATCCTGCCTTCCTCTGGCATCCTCATCCCATATCTATGGTATCTTTCGAAAGATCGTGCAGCCGGCCAGCATCTCCAGCGCGAGCAACGCCAGCGCCGGCAGTGTCCAGCGCCCGAAACGCTCGGCGTACTGCGTGTACTGCACCGATTTGACCTTCGTCTTCTCGAGGGCATCGATCCGCCTGACGACGTCGCGCAGCGATTCGGCGTCGGTGGCCCGGCTGTAGAAGCCTCCGGTCTTCTGCGCGATCGCCTTGAGCAACTCCTCGTCCAGGTCGTCCTGCGTCGGCATGCGGAACGTCCCGAGCATTGTCTGAACCGTCGCGAAAGACTGGGCCGATCCGATCCCTATGGTGTAGATCTTGATGCCCCACTTGGCGGCCAGCTCCGCCGCCGCTAGCGGATCGTAGTCGCCCACGTTGTTGCGTCCATCGGTCAGCAGGACGATGGCCTTGCTCTTGATCTCGAAGCCACCGCGTTCGTCCTCCGGCGATTCGGTTTCTCCGAAGCCCAACTGCGCGTTGCGGCGTTGAAGCTCCTCTTCGGCCTTCTTCAGGCGGGCGGCGGCCAGTGCAATCGCGTCCCCGATCGCGGTGCCGTCCTCACTGCGGATGTTGACGATCTCCGTGTTCTTGAGGAACTCCGTCAAGATGTTGTGGCTGAGCACCAGCGGGCAGACCGTGTCGGCATACCGCGCGAAGGTGATCAGCCCGATCAGGTCGCCCGTGCGGCCGCTGAGGCCCTTCTTGTCGCCCTCGACGAAATCAGCCAGGACGCGCTTGACCACTTCGAGACGGTCGAGCTTCTGGCCGTCGTAGTCCATTTCGGCCGCCATGCTGCCCGAGCGGTCGACCACCGCCTGGATCGCCACCCCTTCGGTCGAGATCTCCGAAAGGACCGTCCCCTTACGCGGCCGGGCCAGCGCCAGGATCAGCAGGGCCAGACACAGCAACCGGGCCGCCACCAGGACCGGCCGCAGGCGAAGCCGCCAGGAGACCGGGCAGGCGCGCATGTCGATCAGGCTGGGGAACTTCACGGCGGCCGATCGCTTCTTGCGCAGCATCAGGTAGCCCAGCAAGGGCAACGCCAGCAACAACAGAAGAGCCCACGGCGTATACCACTGCATCTACGCCACCTCCGCCGCGGTTGGTTCCGTGGTCTGAACGCGGTCCGTCACATCGATCTTCCGCTCGTCCGACCGGGTCCGCTCGATGAAATCCTTGACCAGATCGAACGAGCGCTGAATCTGTTCCGTCGTTGGCGCGTGTCTGGCGAACTTCACCAGGTCACAATGGGTCAGGAACTCGCCCAGCACGTTCTTGTCGGGACTCCGCAAGACTTCGGTCCGCCGCAACTCGTCCAGGAACTCCTCGGTCGTTCGCTCGGGCGCGTGCAGGTCGAAGCGGTCCTCGATGTAGTATCTCAGAATGCCGCTGATCCGTTCGTAGAACTCCTTGATCCGGCCGGCCTCCACGAGCTTCTCGGCCACCAGGGCGCGCAACCGCGCGTAGGCGATCTCATGGGCCGGCTGGAAGATGCGCTGCACCTGGAGCCGGCCGGCCCGACGCAACAGGAACCACGCCACGACGCCCGCCGCCGCCAGAGCGACGCCGGCGCCGACCAGCAGCCGGACCCACCAGGTCGCCGCCTTCCTCGGCATCGCCACCACGCCCTCGATATCTTCGATCACCAGGTTGGCCCGGTCTTCGCCCAGCAGGCTGGCGACCTCGACCGCGACAGGCTCGCTGCTCAGCTCGTGTTTGGCGTCAGGCTCGTTGACGTCGTGGAACGTGAAGGTGAACGCCGGGATTTCGTAGTTGCCCGAAAGGAACGGCTCCAGGCGGTATTCATAAGTGGTAACCACGTTGTTCTTTTCGTCGAGCCGCTCGCCGGAGGTGTCCCAACCAACCAGCCCGAAATCCTGGAGCGCTTCGTCGACCTTGGGCATCTGAATCTCGTAGCCCGGCCCCACCGTCGCCTCGAATTGCAGCAGCACGGTCTGGGCGATGCTGATCTTCGTCTTGTCCAGCCGGACGTGCACCGTCACCGGCCCGCGCTCGTAGACCTTGTCCACCTCGAACGCGGTTTTCGCCTCGGTGCGATCCGAGTCGCGTCGACACCCGGCGCCGAGCGCCAGCACGCCCGCAAAAACGAGCAGAGCAATTCGGATTGTCATGCGAGAGGCGGTCATTTCTGTGTCGCAGGCTCCTGGGAATCCGTCGGCGGCGCCGGAGCCAGAACCGACGTGTGGACAATCACGTTGTACTTGTCCATCATCTCTTTGATGTAGTCCTGCTGCACCTCCTGCTGCTTGCGGCGCAGCAGCTCTTGCGTCACCTGCTGGCGGACCTCCTCGAACGGCTTCTGTCGCTCGGGATGCTTCTCATTCACGCGGACGATTTCCCAGCCCTTGTCGGTCTGGAACGCCTGGGGAAGCACCGCCGGAGAATCGGCTGCGAAGATGGCCTTGTTGACCTCGTTGGCGTCGCCGATGCCGGGAACGTATGCGCCCCCGAGGACATCCTCAGCGATTGCGCCGCCGGCGCTCTTCGTGGCTTCGTCCTCGGACAACTCCCTCGCCAATGTCGCGAAATCCTCGCCATCGCCGATGCGCTTGAGAGCGTCCGCCGCCCGATCCTCGTCGGCCAGGCGAATGTGACTGATCTTCGCCTTGGCCGGCTCGACGTATTTGTCCTTGTTGGCCGAGTAGTACGTTTGCAGGTCCGTCTCGGTCAGGTTGATCTTCGAGGCCAGCTTCTCGTCCATCAACTGCTGGCTGAGCACGCCGCGCGTCACGTCCGCCAGCACCTGCTTGGTCTCGGGCTTGTCCGCCAGCCCTTCGTCCAGGGCCTGCCGATACAGGATCTCCTGGGCCAGCCAGCTTTGCAGGAACTGCTGCTTCGCCTGTGGCGCGCGATACTGCTCGAGCAGGCGTTTCTTCTGCTCGCTGAGCTGCTCGGGTGACATGAAGGCCTTGACGGAGGCCAGTTGATTCTCGATGCCGCGTTGAACGATCGCGTCGAGCTGCGCCTCGGTGATCTTCTCCGGCCCGATCTCCGCGACGACCTTGCTCCCGGCGGCATCGGATGGGTTCAGACTGGTCCGATCCATCAGCTCGTAGCGCAGGGCCGCGAAGTTGCCCAGCGATTCGAAGCACTGCTTGACGTGCGTGTTGATCTGGGTGCGGAGTTCGTCGAGCGCGGCGGTCGCCTCACTGCGGTAGTACTGCTCGATGGCCTGGGCAAACTGCCCGGCCTTTTCGAGCGAGACGCCCGCGTGAAAAAACGCCCTGGCTCGCTCGGCCTCCGTCAAAGCGGGCGATGCGGCGTAGTCGCGCCATAACCCCGCCGCCTCCTGATGCAGACCTCTCTGGTCCAGCCGGGTGGCCAGCGCCTTGACCTGGTCGGCCGCGAGGCCGGACTGTGTCTGCTCCGTCTCCGTCGGCCTGTTCCTGACGGTCGCCACCAGATTCGCGACCGCCAGCGCCGTGAGGGCCACCAATAGCAGCACGGTCAGCGTGCCGGCGATCGAACTCTGCGGCCGCTTCGCAGGAAGCGAAAAATCGAGTTTCTCTGCCATCGTCTTGTCTGTCTCCACGTCCCCCGATGTTGGCGCCGGCGCTAATGCCGGCGATGCCGCATGTGAAAGAACTGGATCAGGTCGTTGATGTACGGCTTGTCCGTCGCGATCGGGATCAGGTCGACGTTCGCGGACCGCAGCGTGTTCGTCAGCTCGTTGAATCGGCGCGAGCTGTGCTCGCCGTACCGGGTCCGAAAGCGCCGGCTCGACGTATCCACCAGCATGATCTGCCCGGTCTCGGCATCCTGCACCTCGATCAGGCCGACCGCCGGCATGGCCACCTCCACGCGGTCGCGGACGGGCACCGCGATCACATCGTGTCGCTTGTTCAGCAGGCTCAGCGGTTTCTGGAAGCCCGTCTCGATGAAGTCGCTGACCAGGAACACCGTCGCCCGCTTGCGGACCACCTTGGCAATGTAGTCCAGAGCCAGCGGGATATTGGTCCGGCGTTTGGGCATCGTGAAGCCCAGCAGCTCGCGAATCAGCCGCAGGATGTGCCGGCTGCCCTTCTTGGGCGGGATAAACAGCTCGATCCGGTCGGTGAAGATCAGCAGCCCCACCTTGTCGTTGTTCTTGGCGGCGGCGAAGGCCAGCACCGCGCAGAACTCGGCGGCCAGCTCGTTCTTGAGCTTGCTGACCGTACCGAACTCGCCCGAGGCGCTCAGGTCCACCGCGAACAGCACCGTCATCTCGCGCTCTTCGACGAACCGCTTGATGAAGGGCCGGCCCGTGCGCGCGGTGACGTTCCAGTCGATCGTGCGGATCTCATCGCCCGGCATGTACTCGCGGACCTCGTCGAACTGCATGCCGCGGCCCTTGAACACGCTCTCGTACTGGCCCGCAAAGCTGGCGTCCACCGCCCGCGAGGTGTAGATCTGAATCTGCCGGATTCGTTTAATGAGTTCTTCAGGTAGCATGCAGAAGAAAGCAAAAATCAGATATCAAATATCAAAATGGCGGAATCGCCGTCTTGCAGCGATGACTTCCTCAATTTTGCATTTTCCATTTTGCACTTTGATCTTCCTATGGCACCTCGATACTGTCGAAGATCGTCTTGATGACGTCCTCGCTGGTCTTGTCTTCCGCCTCCGCCTCGTAGCTGACGATCACGCGATGCCGCAACACGTCGGGCCCGATGCTCTTGACGTCCTGCGGGGTCACGTAGCCGCGCTGCTGGATGAACGCGTGGGCCTTGGCCGCCACGGCCAGGTAGATCGTCGCCCGCGGCGAGGCGCCGTAGCTGATGAAATTGCCCAGCTTCAGGCCGTACTTTTGCGGATCGCGCGTCGCGCAGACGATATCGACGATGTAATCCTTGACCTTGTCGTCGATGTAGATCTCGTCGATGATCGAGCGGACTTCGGCGATATCGGACGGCTTGATCACCGGCCGGACGTTCAGCTTCTTGTCCGTCACCGCCATGCGGTCCAGAATCTGACGTTCCTGATTCTTGTCCGGATAGTCGATCTTCAGCTTGAGCATGAACCGGTCCAACTGCGCTTCCGGCAGCGGATACGTCCCCTCCTGCTCGATCGGGTTCTGTGTCGCCAGCACCAGAAACGGCGTCGGCAGCGCGAAGGTCTCCTCTCCGATCGAGACCTGACGCTCCTGCATCGATTCGAGCAGCGCGCTCTGGACCTTGGCCGGGGCGCGGTTGATCTCGTCGGCCAGGATGATGTTGGCGAAGATCGGACCCTTGCGCGTGTAGAACTGCCCGTCGCTCTGGCGGTAGATCTGAGTTCCGATAAGATCGGCGGGCAGCAGGTCGGGAGTGAACTGAATCCGCCGGAACTCCGCGTCGATAGCCTTCGACAGCACCGTCACCGCCAGCGTCTTGGCCAGGCCCGGGACGCCCTCCAGCAGAATGTGCCCATTGGCCAGCAGCCCGATCAGCATCCGTTCGAGCATGTACCGCTGGCCCACGATCACCTTGTCGATCTCGCTCAGCAGCGTCCGCACGAACTCGCTCTTGGCCTGCACCATTTCGCCGATCTGCTTCACATCTGTCGCCATAAAGACTTTCCCCTGTTCGCAAACAACCCTCGGCAAGTCCCCCACAACCTACCCAGCCGGCTCGACTGGTTCTTGTCCATGTGACAAAACCCCGTCAATACGTCGCCGGCGTGCAAAATGTTCATTCATGCGCCAGAAACCGCGATTCTTCAACCCCCTAACATGGCGATTTGTACTGGAGAACAGGGCCGGCCGCGAAACTCGCACAGACACGACACACTTTTCTCTGCGTTTTTCAATTGACTTGGCCCTGCGATTCCGGTAATAAAGAACGCATACGGAAGGATCGAGATGGGGTCGCCACGGACGCGAGCGGTAACACAACCAGGGAAGAGACCTTCGGGCGGCTGGAGTCCGCAAACCGATATACGACGGAGGGCTCACAGCGCTGATGCCTCAGCCATCCGCCGTTCTCTTCCTGAGCACATGGAGCCAGGGGGATGACGGAGTTCCGTACGGAAACAAGCGGAGGAGCTATGCGAACGAAACAGCCGGCGCAACTGTGGCCCTCCACTTCTGCGTCAGAAAGGCCTGCCTCGCCGACAGGGTCTGCGTGCGGCTTTCATCCGGTCGGCCACCACACGGGGATTCTGCACTGGCTGATCGTCCTGTCGATCGGCGCGCCCTTTCTCTATGTTTGCCTTCGGTGGTGGCTCGTAGGCGTCGTCGCCTTCGCGGTCCTGCTGGCGTTCGGCGTGTCCATCTCCTTGTTCGACGACTACGGACCCGGCAACCACCACTGAGAAGCCAGACAGGCATTGGCGCGCCGCACGGTGGGAACGGCGCCAACACATGAGTCGGTGCGAGGTCCGGCCATTGAAACCCGCGAGGAATCTCTATCTCCTTGACCGGCTGACGGTCTGACCGACGAGATCCGGTGTGCGCGGAGTCCGGCCGGAACGCGGCGAATTGAACGGACAAACCTCGACGCCTCGTGTATCCTAAGCGGGCCCGGACGCGGCCCTTCGATTGCCGGGCCGGCAGCTCAATCATCGAGAACGGAAAGGAGCGATCAGATGAAGAAGGGGTCGATACTGCTGTGTGGGCTGGTGGTCGGTCTTGCCACGACGCTTTGGGCCCAACATGACGAGCAATATTACGTGCCGGACAGCGACCCGCTGGTCCGCCAGAAGCTCCAGAAGTGGCAGGACCTCAAGTTCGGCCTGCTGATGCACTGGGGCGCGTACAGCCAGTGGGGCATCGTCGAGTCGTGGTCCATCTGCTCGGAGGATGAGGGGTGGTGCCGCCGCAACCTGGACGATTACACGGCCTACAAGGCCAAATACGAAGCCCTCAAGACCACCTTCAATCCGACCCAGTTCGACCCGGGCAAGTGGGCCCGGGCCGCTCGCAAGGCCGGCATGAAGTACGTCGTCTTCACTACCAAGCACCACGACGGCTTCTGCATGTTTGACAGCAAGCTGACGGACTACAAAGTGACCGACCCCGGCTGTCCGTTCCATCGCCACGCGCGAGCCAACATCGCCAAAGAGGTTTTTGACGCCTTTCGCGCCGAAGGGCTTTGGACGGGCGCGTATTTCTCGAAACCCGATTGGCACTGTCCCTACTACTGGTGGCCCAACTTCGCCACGCCGGACCGCAACGTCAATTACGATCCTGACGCCTATCCCGAGCGGTGGGAGAAATTCATCGACTTCACCCACGGGCAGATCCTCGAACTGATGAGTGACTACGGACCCATGGACATCCTCTGGCTCGACGGGGGCTGGGTCGCGAAGAAGTCCGAAGAACAGATCCGCCAGGCGTACGAAAGCCGCCTGAACGACAGCCCCTCCGGGTTCGTCAAGGCACGCGTGGTCAACCAGGACATTCGCATGGACGAACTGGTGGCCAAGGCCCGCGCCAAACAGCCGGGGCTGATCGTCGTGGACCGGGCCGTGCCGGGGCCGTACCAGAACTACCTGACGCCGGAGAATCGCGTCCCCGACAAGACGCTGCCCTTTCCGTGGGAATCCTGCATCATCGCCGGCGGCGGCTGGTCCTGGGTGCACAACGCCCGGTACAACTCGCCCACGCAGGTGATCGGCACGCTGGTCGACATCGTCTCGAAGGGCGGCAACCTCCTGCTCAACATCGCGCCCGACCCGAACGGCCTCTGGGACCCCGGGGCCTATGAGCTGCTCGAAGAGGTCGGCGATTGGATCGAGGTCAACGGCGAGGCCATCTATGCCACGCAACCAATAGAGCCGTACAAGGAGGGCCGTGTCTGTCTGACCCGGAAGAAGGACGGCACAGTCTATGCCATCTATCTGGCCGAGGAAGGCCAGACGCGCCCGCCGGCCGAGATCGGCCTCTCGACGCTGCAACCGAGTGACAACGCCGCCGTGGTCATGCTGGGGATCCGGACGGAACTGTGGTGGAAGAAGGCCGGAGAAGGCTTTCGCGTGACGATTCCGGCTGCCGTGCGCGACAATCCGCCCTGCCGGCACGCCTGGGTGATCCGCGTGTCGTCGTTGAAGAAGTGAGGCCGAAAGGCGGGTGGAGCCGTCAATGTTTCAGGCCACTGACCGTCTGGTGGGCCAGGCGCGTCGGCTCGGGCAGCCGGTACTTCGTGGTGCAGGCCAGCGTCAGGGCAATTGCGTCATCGAGGGTGCAGCGATGCCCCACAGAGACGAACAGCGGCTTGACTTTCGTCCGCGTGCGAACGACGGCGCCGATCATCTCGTCGCCATCGTATAGAGGACTGTGCGCTCCCTTCGCCGCTCGGGGTTCCTCGAACGTGCCGATCAGGCGGCTCTTGGCGCAGCCGATGGTGGGCCTGTCGAGAAAAAGCCCCAGATGCGCCGCCAGACCCAGTCGACGCGGATGCGCGACCCCCTGCCCGTCGATCAGGAACAGGTCGGGCCTGCTTTCGAGCTTCGCGACCGCCGCCAGACAAGCGGGCGCCTCACGGAACGACAGCAGGCCGGGAATGTAAGGAAACGTCACGTCCATCGTGGCGCTGGCGGTCTCGACCAACTCGAACAAAACCTGGGTGGCAGCCTCAAGCGCAGCTTGGGGATGGCGTCTCTTCTGAACGACGTCCGACTCCTTTGCAGTCGAGGCGCGCACCCGTCGCAGGACGACGACCGCCGCAACGATCCGCTTGCCGCCTCCCGTGAACGCACAATCGAGCCCCGCGACGATTTCGAGCTGCTTCCTAAACGGCTCGAACCGCACCTTCTCCGCCAGACGCGTCTGAACCGCCCGCGCCTCCGCATACGACAGGTCCCATTTGTGCAGTTTCGGCACCCTAACCGCCCTCACTCGACCATCGTAAATCGTTCCTTCGGCCCACTACCTCCCGCCCTGGCGAAGAGATGTTCGAACAACTCCATGGCCCGCGCCCCACAGTTGCCCTCAGATGTGACCAGATAAAGCAGCGCTACGGTGCAATCACCGGATCTTGCCGTAGTTGATGTCCATCACGTTCGTCCTCCTTCAACCGCCCAGGATCAGGGGAGGCCTCTGGTCAGGATCAAGGTTCCGATGCTCGGAACGTATGAGGTCTTGCCGGCCTACGATGGTGAAGTCCTTCGCCCCAAGGCTGATCCGCCCGTCGAGCGGCACCGAGAAGTTCAATTCGTAGCGAAGATAGGATTGTTCGGTATAAATGGGGTCCGTATAGGCAGACCGGCGGAAATCATAGATCGATATCTCACCCGAGAAATTGTCCATAACTCCATACGGCTCCTCTTTGCGCAGCGAGGGACCCCAGTCCAGATGGATCTGAAGGTCAACCACATCCAGGAACGTTAGAGCCGCCGGCGCGACAAGGTACTCAAAATGATTGTTCGCAAGAAGAGTCCACTCGGCAAGATAATCAATGTCGAGAATGAGGCTGATTTCGGACCCCCGCCTCTGCAAGAAGAACCCGTAAACATCGACATCATGCAAATCCACCTGATCGAAAGCCGATGAATCGATCTCCAGTTTGCTCATCCGACGTACTCCTGTCGATGCGTCAAACGACGGAAAATTGCTGCATCGCCAGTGTGTAGCCGTCGATGCTATCGCCGTCAATGTCCGTCTGGTTCACTTCTCCCGTCCCTCACGGTGTTCAGAGGAACCCTCTGGGCCGGATCGAAGGTCTGCCGGTCGGAGCGCACGCCCTCCTGCCTGCCTACAATTCTGAAACCCCTCGCCCCGAGACTGATCCGCCCACCTTGCGGCTGCCAGAGGCCCAATTCGTAGTGCAGATAGGATCGTTCCGTATAGACAGGATCCGTGTAGGCGAACCGCCGGAAATCATTGATCTCCAGTTCGCCCGCAGAAGAGCAGATGACTCCGGAGGGTTCCTCGCGACGGAGCGATGCGCCCCAGTTCAGGTCGATTTGGAGATCGACCACATCCAGGAACGTCAACGTCGCCGGCACAACGATGAAGTCAAAGCGGTTGTCCGGAAGGAGATTCCATTCGGCGAGATAATCGATATCGAGAACAAGGTTGACCTCGTACTGCTCTCTATACTGGAACCACCCGTAGATCCGAACGTCGTGCAAAGACACCTGATCGAAAGCCGATGAATCGATCTCCAGTCTGCCTGTCTGACGCGCCCCTGCCGGTGTATCGGACCACGCAGGCGGGAACTCAGCGAATTGCTCGGGGTAATGGCTCAGGTCGAGACGCCCTTCCTCGGGGACGGGGCGGATGCCCCACTGCCGCATGGCGAGCGCACCGAACAGAACCTCGATGCATCGGCCGTCTTCGTCCTTGCCGATCTCGTCCACAACCAGGGCATGAGTCGAGACAGGATGGCCTTGGACCTCCGCCTGGAGCAATGCCGTACAAGTACTCTCCTTCACGCCGCCGCCTAACGCGGTGCGAATCGGATGGAACGTCGCTGTACTTCTGAGCTTGTCCGTCACCACATTGAGGACGTAGGTGCTGCGGACCCCCGTGTCGAACAGGGTCCAACACTCCCGACCATCCACGCTAATCATTTCTCGCACTCGTCCCATCGCGTCCCTCCATTCACCCTCCCCACCCACGCAAGGGCTCTCGTGGAACCGCTCGTGTGGTCCCAGTCATTCTATCGGTGGTGCCGCCTCCCGGCAACGGCTAAAACGGCCAGCACCTCCCGAAGCGGCCGAACCGGTGACGGGAAAATGGGCGAGGGCGAGGTTTGCGTTTTCGGGGCAAGTCGGTACAATGGCTGGTTTGTGCCGTCCGAGAAAAGTCGGATGCACACCCCAGGAACGGGGGATTCGTATGGATGAGAACCGGAATCGAAGGATTGGGTCCGCTACCGATATGCCGCAGCGAAACGAGAAGGTCATCACGATCACCGGCGCCGCCGAGCACAACCTCAAGGATGTCAATCTGAGCATCCCTCGCGACAAGCTCGTGGTCATCACGGGCATCAGCGGCTCGGGCAAAAGCTCGCTGGCCTTCGACACGATCTACGCGGAGGGCCGGCGCAAGTACGTCGAATCGCTCAGCGCCTACGCCCGCCAGTTCCTCGAACAGATGCAGAAGCCCGCGGTGGGCGACATCTCGGGCCTGCCCCCGACCATCGCCATCGAGCAGCGCAGCGCCAGCAGCAATCCGCGTTCGACCGTCGCGACCGTGACGGAGATCTACGACTACTTCCGCCTGCTCTTCGCCCGCGTCGGCCAGCCCCACTGCTGGGTCTGCGGCCGACAAATCACCAGCCAGCACGCCTCCCAGATCGTCGAGTCCATCCTGACGCACCCCGAAGAGACCAAGATCCAGGTCTGCGCCCCCCTGGTGCGCGGCAAGAAGGGCGAGCACAAGGACATCTTCGCCAACATCCAGCGGGAGGGCTTCGTCCGCGTCCGTGTCGACGGCACGATCTACGACGTCCGCAACGTCCCGGAGCTGGACAAGAACAAGAAGCACGACATCGCGGCGGTGGTCGACCGTCTGATCATCAAGCAGGGCGTCCGCATCCGCCTGGCCGACTCGATCGAGACCGCCCTGAAGCTGGCCGAGGGCATCGCGCTCATCCTGCTCCAGGAGCCGGCGGCCGACAAGAACAACGGCGGCGACGGCGGCTGGGAAGAGACCCTCTACAGCGAAAAGTTCGCCTGTCCCGACCACCCCGAGGCCAGCCTGGAGGAGCTTTCGCCCCGGCTGTTCAGCTTCAACAGCCCGTACGGCGCCTGCAAGAGCTGCGACGGGCTGGGCACTATCCTCGAATTCGATCCGGAGCTGATCGTGCCGGACAAGACAGTCTCGCTCGAAAACGGCGCGATCGACGCCTGGCGCAAGGGCGGCAAACGGATGAACATCTTCTACAACCGCCTGATCAAGCGGTTCTGCCGGAGGGTCGGCGTCAGCAAAGCGATGCCCTATGACGAGCTGCCGGCCGAGTTGAAGCACCTCCTGATGTACGGCACGAGCGAGGAAGACCGCGACAAGTACGGCCTGTCCTTCGAGGGCGTGATCCCGAACCTCGCGCGGCGATGGAAGAACACCACGAGCGATTTCGTCAAGGCCCGGCTGCACAGCTACCTGTCCGAGCAGCCCTGCCAGACGTGCCACGGCGCGCGTCTGCGGCCCGAGGCCGCCGCCGTCACCGTCGGCGGCAAGAACATCTGCGAGCTGACCGCTCTGAGCATCGACGCCGCCCAGCGGTTCTTCAGCCGGCTCAAGCTCGACGAGGAACGGACGATCATCGCCACCCAGATTCTCAAAGAGATCAAGGCCCGCCTGGGATTCATGGTCGACGTCGGCCTGGGATACCTCACGCTCGACAGGATCAGCAGCACCCTGGCCGGCGGCGAGGCCCAGCGCATCCGCCTGGCCACGCAGGTCGGCAGCGGCCTGGTCGGCGTCTGCTACGTCCTCGACGAGCCGACGATCGGCCTGCACAACCGCGACAACGACCGCCTGCTGCGCATCCTCCAGAAACTCACGCGGATCGGCAACAGCGTGCTCGTCGTCGAACACGATGAGGACATCATCCGCGCCGCCGACCATATCATCGATATCGGCCCGGCCGCCGGCAAGCACGGAGGCCGCCTCGTCGCCCAGGGAACGCTCGAAGACATCATCCGGTGCGAGGAATCGCTCACCGGCCAGTACCTCGGCGGCAAAAAGAGCATCAAGCTGCCTCCCAAGCGGCGCAAGTACAACCTGCGCAAGTGCATCGAGGTCAAGGGCGCCGCCGAGCACAACCTCAAGGGGATCGACGTCAAGTTCCCGCTGGGCGTCTTCATCTGCGTCACCGGCGTCTCCGGCTCGGGCAAGAGCACGCTCGTCAACCAGATTCTGTTGCGGTCGCTGAAACGCCGGCTCTATCAGTCGCGCGAGAAGCCCGGCAAGCACAAGAACGTCCTGGGCGCCTCCCAGATCGACAAGGTGATCGAGATCGACCAGTCGCCGATCGGCAAGACCCCGCGAAGCAATCCCGCCACCTACACCGGCGCGTTCGACCTGATCCGCAAGCTCTTCTCCATGACGCGCGAGGCCAAGATTCGAGGCTACAAGCCCGGCAGGTTCAGCTTCAACGTCAAGGGCGGACGCTGCGAGTCGTGCGCCGGACAGGGCACCAAGAAGATCGAGATGCACTTCCTGCCCGACGTCTACGTCACCTGCCAGGACTGCAAGGGCACGCGGTACAACCGCGAGACGCTCCAGGTCACCTACAAGGGCAAGAGCATCGCCGACGTGCTCGACATGCGGATCGAAGACGCGGTGGATTTCTTCACCAACTTCCCGGCCATCGTCCGCCTCCTCAAGACGCTGACGGACGTCGGGCTTGGCTACGTCCAACTCGGCCAGTCGTCCACCACGCTTTCCGGCGGCGAGGCCCAGCGCGTCAAGCTCTCGGCCGAACTGGGCAAGGCCGCCACCGGCCACACACTGTACGTGCTCGACGAGCCCACCACGGGCCTGCACTTCGCCGACATTCAGAACCTGCTCAACGTCCTCCAGCGGCTCTGCGACATGGGCAACACGGTCGTCGTGATCGAACACAACCTTGATGTGATCAAGATCGCCGACTATATTATAGACCTCGGGCCCGAGGGTGGCGACGGCGGCGGAACCGTGGTCGTGGCCGGACCGCCCGAGGAGATCGTCAAGGACACCAAGAGCTATACCGCGAAATTCCTGAAAGCCAAACTCGCGTAAGAACCGTTCATGGGTCCCATAGGCCGTATAGGTCCCATGACCCAGAGGCAAGGAGGTGGCATCATTCAGGCCGCACAATCGACCGTTCCACTTCGTTCATGGGAGTTTCGGCTCCGCACCGTCGAAGACCTGAGGAACCTCAGCCACCGGCTGGGTGTCAACGTCGAGGCCGTCGAAGACGTTTCCATCCTGGCGCAGCCGGTCGCGTTCGACGGACTGACCATCCCGAATTCGCTGAGCGTCCACGCGATGGAAGGCTGCGACGGCGACGCCGAGGGCCGCCCGAGCAGGCTGACCCTCCGCCGCTACGAGCGATTTGGCGCCGGAGGCGCAGGTCTGCTGTGGGCCGAGGCGATTGCCGTCGTGCCCGAGGCCCGCGCCAATCCGCGCCAGTTGTGGCTGCACAAGGGCAGCAGGGACACCTTCGCCGAGATGGTCAAGCGAGCGCGAGCCAAGGCCGCCGAGGCCAACGGCAAAGACCATCGTCCCGTTATGGTGGCGCAATTGACGCATTCGGGCCGCTACAGCAAGCCCGACGGCGTCGCTCGTCCGATCATCGGACAGCGCGACCCGTATCGCGACTGTCTCGTGCCGCAGTGGCCGCCACATCTGAAGGGAAAGAGCAAACTCCCCGACGACTATCCACTCGTGACGGACGAATACCTCGACCGGCTCCAGGACGCCTATGTCGAGGCGGCGCGGATCGCGTTCGAGATCGGCTTCGACGCGGTCGATATCAAGGCCTGTCACGGATACCTCATCAACGAGCTGCTGTCCTGCCGCAACCGTCCGGGCAAGTACGGCGGCTCGTTCGAGAACCGAACCCGCCTGCTCGTCGAGACCGTCGAGCGCGTGCGCAGCGAACTGGGCGACAAGGCCCGCATCGTCACGCGGCTGGGTATCTACGACGCGATCCCCTACCCCTATGGCTGGGCGGTGGACCGGGACGACTACACCAAGCCTGATCTGACCGAACCGAAGAAACTGATCGGCCTGCTCCAGGATCGCGGCGTCAGGCTCATCGATGTCACGATCGCCAATCCCTACTACAATCCCCACGTGGGCCGGCCCTTCAACGAGCCGATCGTGGGCGGCTATCCCGAGCCGGAGCACCCCCTGACCGGCGTCGCGCGGCTCGTGAACGTCACGGGGCAGGTGCAGCAGGCCTATCCCGACATGGCCCTCGTCGGGACCGGCTACAGTTGGCTCCGCACGCTCATGGCCAACGTCGGCGCCGCCAACAAGGCCAAGGGGCTCGTCACCATCGTGGGCGGTGGACGCATGGCCTTCGCCTATCCCGACTTCGCGCGCGACATCGTCCGCAAAGGGAAGATGGACCCCGAGAAGGTCTGCATCGGATGCAGCGCGTGCACGCAGATCATGCGGGACGGCGGGCAGACCGGCTGCGTTGTGCGGGACCACGCGGTCTACGGACCGATCTTCCGGCACGGTCGCATGAGCGACAAGGACAATCTGCTTCGTCTGGCGGCCGCCTGCCGCAACTGCCAGGAGCCGACGTGCCAGCTCGCCTGCCCGGCGGGCATCGAGATCCCGAAGTTCATCGACCTGTTCCTCGACGGCAAGGAACGCGAGGCCTACGAGGTCATCCGTCAGGCAAACGTCTTCCCCGAGGTCTGTGCGTGGCTCTGTCCCGTCGAGCAGCAATGCCAGGGCCATTGCCTCCAGCACTTCATCGGCGACGGGCCTCTGCCGATTGCCGACATCCAGCGGTATCTTTCCGAGCAGGCCAACAAACACGGCTGGTCGAAGCTGCGAATCCCGCAGAAGGCCAGCGGCAGGAAGGTGGCGATCATCGGCGCCGGTCCGGCGGGCCTGGCGTGCGCCGCCCGACTGCTGGAGGCCGGCCACAGCGTGACGATCTTCGACAGGAGCGCCGCTTTCGGCGGAATGGTCGAGTCGGTCATCCCCGCCGACCGCCAGAGCCAGGCGCTGGCCAACGAGCTGAAGGCGATTTTTTCGGATGTGCCCGAAGACCGCATGACGCTGCATCTCGGGCGAGAGCTTGACGGTCAGAACAACCTCGACACGATCATGGCGCAGGGCTTCGACGCCGCCTTCATCGGCCTGGGCCTGCCCCGCGCGACCAGTGTCACCGACACGCGGCTCGACGGCCTCTGGAACGCGATGGACTTCCTATCCGAGGCCAAGCAGCCCGGCCGGCTCGACCTGGCCGGCCAATCCGTCGCCGTCATCGGCGGGGGCAACACCGCGATGGACGTCGCCGTGACCGCCAGGCAGCTCGGCGCCAGGGACGTGTACCTGATCTACCGCCGCTCGTTCAAGGAAATGCCCGCCTGGGGCGCTGAGCGACAGCGGGCGATCGACGAGGGCGTGCACTTCCTGATCCTGACGCAGCCGCTGGATTACCACGCAACAGACGGCAGGCTGACGGGAATCAAGCTATGCCCGACGCGACTGGGCGACCCGGACGCCAGCGGACGGCGCCGGCCTCAGGCTGTGACCGCCAGCGCGTACGATCTCGACATGGACCTCGTCGTCGAGGCCATCGGCCAGTCGGCTCCGGACGACCTGGAGCGGATCTTGCCGGGCGTTCAGATCGCCAACGGGCTCATCCGGACCGACAACGAAACGCTCGCGACGTCGCGCCGTGCCGTCTTTGCCGGCGGCGACCTCGTTCGCGGACCGTCCACGGTGGTCGCGGCCGTCGTCGACGGCATGCGGGCCGCCCGCCGGATCGACCTGCTTCTGCAATCGTAACCACAATCGGAAGGGATCATCGTCATGGGAGATAGACTCGTAGCCATCGTCACCGGGGGCAGTCGCGGAATCGGCCGGGGCATCGCGCTGGAGCTGGCCAGGCTGGGATACGATCTGATGATCGCCCACTTCGACTTCGACGAGCAGGGCAAGCCCGACCAGAGCAACGCACTGGAAACCCAAAAGCAGGCCCGGGCCCTCGGCGCGCGATGCGAAGCGATGCGGATCGACGTCAGCAACGCCGCCGACCGCAAGAGACTGGTCGATTCGACCCGCAGCACGTTCAGCCAATGTCACCTGCTGGCCAACAATGCCGGCGTCGCCCCGTTGAAACGGCTCGACCTGCTGGAGGCCACCGAAGAGAGCTTCGACCGCGTGATGAGCATCAATCTGAAAGGCCCCTACTTCCTGACTCAGATGGTCGCCAACTGGATGATCGAGCAGAAGAAGACCGATCCCGACGGCGGCTATCGCATCGTCAACACCGGATCGATTTCCGCCTACACCAGCAGCCCGGCCCGCGGCGAGTACTGCATCAGTAAGGCGGCCATCGGCATGATGACGATGCTCTACGCCGACCGGCTGGCCGAGTACGGCATCGGCGTCTTCGAGGTCCGGCCCGGCATCGTCAAGACCGACATGACCAGGGTCGTCACCGCCAAGTACGACAAGATGATCGCCGACGGCGTCACGCCCATCAAGCGCTGGGGCTATCCCGAGGACATCGGCAAGGCGGTGGGCGCGATCGCCGAAGGCCGGCTCGATTTCTGCACCGGCCAGGTGATCAACGCCGACGGCGGCTTCCACCTGCGAAGACTGTAAGCTACTGGTCCCTTTGGCCCTTTGGGTCCCTTAAGTCCTTTTCTGTTCCGGGAGGTGAAGAGCTAATGGACATCAGAACCGCGATCACCACTCTCCTGAAAGACGGCTTCATCCTCGTCTTCAACCAGGACAAGCTCGACATCGTTCGGACCGCCGAGGCGCTGCTCGCGGCGGGCATCAGCAACATGGAAGTGACCTGCCGGATCAAGCAGCCCCTGGAGAAGCTCTCGCGGCTCCGCAAGCAGCTGCCCGATTTCGTCGCCGGCGCCGCCAGCCTGATCGACTGGCCCGGCATGCTCAAGGTCTACAACGCCGCTCACGCGGACGATCCGCTGCCCACGCTGCAACAGGTGGTCGACGCAGGCGCCGCGTATCTGGTCTCGGCGGTGAACCTCAGCGACGCGGGCCTGGCCCGGTTCGCGGGCAAAGTCCCCATGATCCCCGGCTGCGGCACCGCCACGGAAATCGTCAGCCAGTATTCCAAGGGGGCCAATCTCTGCAAGGTCTTTCCCGCCAAGGAGCTGGGCGGTCCGGCCTTTGTCAAGGCCGTCGACCCCGCCATCCACAAGACGATCAGCCTGGTCCCCACCGGCGGAACGACGGCATCGAACATCCCCGACTACATCGGCGCCGGCGTCCTCGTGCTCGGTGGCTCGTTCAGCATGATCGAGAAGGCCACCCTCGCCAGGATCGTCGACGAGCAGGACTACAAGCTGCTGAGCAAGGAGCTGGCGGTCGTCAAGCAACTGATCGACCGCCTTCGCCGGGAGAAGTACCCCGGGCTCGATTTCGGCAGCGCCTCGCTCGAACAGATCAGCCGGACGACCGGACGGGACTTCAACGTCGGATAGCGAGGCACGCCATGTCACACACCAGAACCATCACAACCTGCGAACGATCTCGTCACCGGCGGCTGATGGTTCTCACCGCCCTGCTGCTGGCGACGCACTTGTCGGCCGCCGACCGGCCGGCCGAGGTCGCAACGCCCAACGCCAAGGACACCGGCTATCGCGGCATCTGGTACATGAATCAGCCGCTCGACAACGAGTACCGCTACAAGTACAGCGGCGGGCTGGGAACCTACTGCGCCAAGCACCAGCCGTTCGCGGTCTACTGCGAGAAGGTCGCCCGGACCTTCTTCTGCTACGGCGGCACGCCCGACGGCGACCGGCAGAACAAGACGCTGCTGCACATGGTCTCGTACTACGACCACCGCAGCGGCCTGGTCCCCCGGCCGACGATCCTGCTGGACAAGCGGACCGCCGACGCCCACGACAATCCCGTCATCAGCGTGGACGACGAAGGCCACATCTGGATCTTCTCGACCTCGCATGGGACATCGCGGCCTTCCTACGTCCATCGCAGCGCCCGCCCGTACGACGTCAACGAATTCGTCCAGGTCCACCCGATGAAGATCGAGGAGGGCCGGCAGGTCATGATGACGAACTTCTCGTACATGCAGGCCTGGCACGTCCCGGATCACGGCTTCGTCGCCTTCTTCACCCGATACAAATACCCGGCGGCGCGCACTGCCTGCTTCATGACCAGCGCCGACGGACACCGCTGGTCTGCGTGGCAGAGACTGGCCGCCATCGACGAGGGACACTACCAGATCAGCAGCGTCACCGAATCCAGGGCCGGCGCCGCCCTGAACTACCATCCCAAGGGCAAGGGCCTCAACTGGCGGACGAACCTGTACTATCTCGAAACGACCGACTTCGGGCAATCGTGGCATGCCGCCGACGGGACACTTGTCACGATCCCGCTGACCGAGCCGCAGAATGCGGCGCTCGTTCACGACTACGAGAAGGAAGGCCTGCTCGTCTACCTGAAGGACATCCGCTTCGACGCGATGGGCCATCCGGTGGTCCTCTTCATCACCAGCAAAGGCTTTGAGGCCGGTCCGAAGAACGACCCGCGCACCTGGACGACCGCCCGCTGGACGGGACAGGACTGGGCGATCCGTCCGGCCTTCACCTCCGACAACAACTACGACATGGGCTCGCTCTACCTCGAAGCGGATGGAGCGTGGCGCATCATCGCGCCGACCGAAACGGGCCCGCAGCCCTACAACCCCGGCGGCGAGATGGCCATGTGGCGCAGCGCCGACCAGGGAGCCACCTGGCAGAAGGTCGCCCAGATCACGAAGAACAGCCCGTTCAACCACACGTACGCCCGCGAGCCGGTCGGCGCGCACGAGGACTTCTACGCGTTGTGGGCCGACGGGCACGGCCGGCAGCCCTCGGAATCCTCGATCTACTTCTGCACGCGCGCCGGAGAGGTCTATCGACTGCCTCGCTCGATGACAACCGAATTTGCCAGGCCGCAGAAGGTGAACTGATAGACAACATCGCATCGTTGACCGAATCGTTTGGGAAGGAGAATCAGCGACCGTGAAGACCAGAAAGATCGCCCGACAGACGGTGGCCGTTCACAATTACAGCACGATCATCGTCGGCAGCGGCGCGGCCGGCATGAACTGCGCCGTCCACCTCTATGAATTCATGACCCGCAAAGGGGTCAAAGACGCACAGAAGCGGATCGCGGTGGTCACCGCGGGCCTGAAGCTCGGCGCCTCGCGCATGAGCGGCTCCGACAAGCAGACCTACTACAAGCAGGGCACCAGCCCCGAGATTCCCGACTGCGCCGAGCAGTTCGCCAAAACGCTGCTGGCGGGTGGCTGCTGCCACGGCGACCTGGCGCTGGCCGAAGGGATCGGCTCGCTGCGAGAGTTCGCGCACCTCGTGCAGGCGGGCGTGCCCTTCCCCACCGACGCGATGGGCACGTTCATCGGCTACAAGACCGACCACGACCCCGCCGAACGCGCCACCAGCGCCGGCCCCAAGACCAGCAAGTTCATGAGCGAGTGCCTCCAGAGGCAGGTCCAGGCTTACGGCATCGAGATCTTCGATCAGCAGGAGGCGGCGCATCTGCTGACGGTCGGCCAAGGCAAGGCCAGGCGCATCGCGGGCCTCGTGACCGTCCAGAAGTCGAAGGTCACGGCGTCGAGCTGGGGCCTGAGCGTCTTTCTCGCGGAGAACATCGTGCTGGCGGCCGGCGGGCCCGGCGCGCTGTACAAGACCAGCGTCTATCCCGAAGGCCAGATCGGCATTCACGGCCTGGCCTTCCAGGCGGGACTGGCCGCCGAGAACGTCACCGAATCGCAGTTCGGCCTGGCCAGCACCAAGTTCCGCTGGAACGTCTCGGGCACGTACATGCAGGCGCTGCCCCGTCTGTTCAGCACCGACGCCGCCGGCAGGGACGAGCGCGAGTTCCTGACCGATTTCTTCCCGACGATGAGCAAGATGGCCACCGACATCTTCCTGAAGGGCTATCAGTGGCCGTTCGATCCGCAGCGGATCGAGAACCACCAGTCATCGCTGATCGACGTGCTGGTGTTCAACGAGACACAGAAGGGCCGGCGGGTCTTCATGGACTTCCGCAAGAACCCCATCGGCAACGCCTCGATGAAACCGTTCGACATCAAAGACCTCGAACCCGAGGCGTATGACTATCTCGCCAAGGCCGGCGCGTTCCAGAAGGCGCCGATCCAGCGGCTGGCCCACATGAACCCGCTGGCGATCGACATCTACAAAGAGCACGGCATCGACCTGTACAAGGAGCCGCTGGAGATCGCGGTCTGCGCCCAGCACAACAACGGCGGCTTCGCGATCGACAGGTGGTGGGAATCGAGCATCCCGCATACGTTCGTGATCGGCGAGATGGCGGGCAGCCACGGGGTCAAGCGTCCCGGCGGCTCGGCCCTGAACGCCGGACAGACCGGCGGGCTCCGCGCCGCCGAGTACATCGCCAACGCCTACGGCGCCAATGTCCCGGCTTATGCCAAGCAGCAGAAAGAGATCGACGGGCAACTGACGAGCCTCGTCACCAAACTCAACGGCTGGAAGAAGTCGTCCGGCCCCGCCGCCAAAACCGTCATCGAGGAGATTCAGAATCGCATGACCACTTCCGGCGGACACATCCGCGAGATGGCGGACGCGACGAAGGCCCTGAAGGAGGCGATGGCCCTGTACGAGGCGATCCGCGCCAACGGCGTCAAATTGGCCGGACGCAAATCGGTGGTCCGCGCCATCCAGGCCGAGCACCTGGCGCTGGCAAGCGTCGGCTATCTCAAGGCCGTCGTCGAGCTGCTCCGCCAGGGCAGCGGCTCGCGCGGCTCCCACCTGGTCCTGGCCGCCGACGGCCTCGAAATCCACAAGGACGTCGTTGACCAGGCGACCGGCAAACCGCTGCGATTCAAGCCTGAGAACGTCGAGCTGCGAAAGTCGATCCTGCGGATCGAGTTCGACCCGAAGGCCAAAGACCTGTTCACCTGCGTGACGGTGACGCCGCGACCGGCGCCGACCGAGCGCAAAGCGTTCGAGCCGGCCTGGCAGGACTACCGCGAAGGCAAAATCTACGATTTATGATTTGCGATTTATGATTTACGATTTGCGGTCGCCATGAGCCTGTTCCGCCAAATCGTAAACAGTACTCGCAAATCATCGATTCGGAGGCGTTATGGCGACCATCGAACTGAAGCCCGCATCGGCATGCAAGTACGACATTCTCTCGCTGGGCGAGATCATGATCCGTCTCGATCCCGGCGACGAGCGCATCCACACGACGCGTCACTTCCGCGTCTGGGAAGGCGGGGGCGAATACAACGTCGCTCGCGGCCTGAGACGTTGCTTCGGCAAGCGCGCCGCGGTCGTCACCGCCAACGTGGACAATCCCGTCGGCCGGCTGCTGGAGGACCTGATCCTTCAGGGCGGCGTCAGCACTGAGTACATCAAGTGGGTCCCCTATGACGGGATCGGACGCAAGGTCCGCGTCGGGCTGAACTTCACCGAGCGCGGGTTCGGCGTCCGCGCCGCCGTCGGGTGCAGCGACCGCGCCCACAGCGCCGCGTCGCAGTTGACCAAAGGCGACGTCGACTGGGACGCCATCTTCGCTCGCGACGGCATCCGCTGGTTCCACACCGGAGGCATCTTCGCCGGGCTTTCGGAGACGACGCGGGACGTGATCCTCGAAGCGGTCACCGCCGCCAAGAAGCACGGCACCATCGTCTCGTACGACCTGAACTACCGCAACTCGCTCTGGAAGGACATCGGCGGGCAGGCCAAGGCCCGCGAGGTCAACCGGGCCATCGCCTCGCACGTCGACGTGATGATCGGCAACGAGGAGGACTTCACCGCCGCGCTCGGCTTCGAGGTCAAGGGCCTGGACAAGAGCTTCAGCAAGCTCGATCCGACGAATTTCAAAAGGATGATCGAAGCAGCGGTCCAGGAGTTCCCGAACTTCAAGGCGGTCGCCACCACGCTGCGCAACGCCAGGACCGCCTCGGTCAACGACTGGGGCGCGGTCCTCTACATGAACGGGCAGTTCCACGACGCGGTCCTGCGCGAGAACCTGGAGATCTACGACCGCGTCGGCGGCGGCGACAGCTTCGCTTCCGGCCTGATCTACGGCCTGATGGAAGGCAAAAGCCCGAGCGAAGCGGTCAACTACGGCGCTGCGCACGGCGCGCTGGCGATGACTACGCCGGGCGATACGACCACCGCCAGTCTGGGCGAAGTCGAGAAAGTCATAAAAGGCAGCGGCGCTCGCGTCGACCGATAAGGAGGATCTTCCTACGATCCCACAAGCAGTCAAATGGATTGACGGCGCCGACGGCGTGCTGGAACTGATCGATCAGCGGCGCCTGCCGGGCGAGTTCGTCACGCTGCTGGTCCGCGACACCCAGCAGCTCCACGAAGCGATCCGCACGCTGGCCGTGCGCGGCGCGCCGGCCATCGGAGTCGCGGCCGCCTACGGTCCGGTCCTGGCGCTCCAGACGCTCCGCGCCGACGCGACGACCGTTGACGGCCTGAAGACCATCGTCGAGGCCTGTGAGTTCCTTGCGACGTCGAGGCCGACCGCCGTGAACCTCTTCTGGGCCCTGGACCGCGTCCGGCGCAAGGCCCAAGCGGTCTGCCGCCATTCGCGACTGACGCTCGGCGAGCTGCACGAGGCGATCCTGGCGGAGGCCAATGCGATCCGCGACGAGGACGTGGCGATGTGCCGCGCGATCGGCCGCCATGGCGAGGCGCTGATTCGCGACGGCGCAGGCGTGCTGACGCACTGCAACGCCGGAGCGCTCGCCACCGCCGGACAGGGAACCGCGCTGTCGGTGATGTTCGAAGCCCAGACGAAGGGCCGTTCGTTCAAGGTCTACGCCGACGAGACGCGGCCGCTCCTGCAAGGCGCCCGCCTGACCGCGTGGGAGCTGCAACAGGCCGGCATCGACGTGACGGTCATCTGTGACAACATGGCCGGATGGCTGATGAAAGAAGGCAGGATCGACCTGGTCATCACCGGCGCCGACCGCATCGCCGCCAACGGCGACGCTGCCAACAAGATCGGAACCTACAGCCTCAGCGTCCTGGCGAAACAGCACGGGGTACCGTTCTACATCGCCGCGCCGTCGAGCACGTTCGATCTGAGTATCGCCGGCGGCGACGAGATCCCTATCGAGCAGAGGGAATCCAGCGAGGTGACGCGCTTGGCCGGCGTCCCCACCGCCCCGGACGGCGTGGCCGTCTACAACCCCGCCTTCGACGTCACCCCCGCGCACAACATCACCGCCATCATCACGGAAAAAGGTGTGGTGGAAAATCCGGACGCGGTCCGCATCCGGCGGTTGTTGGGCACGCCATAGGGCGCCGTGTGTGGCAAGTCGCTCGCGACCGACACGCTATGCGACGGCGACGACGCCTTTGACCTCGGGCACCTTCTCCTTCAGGATGCGCTCGATGCCCATCTTCATGGTCATGGCGGCTCCGGGACAGCCCTGGCAGGCGCCCTGTAGCCGCAGCTTGACGGTCTTATCGTCGTTGATGCCCACCAGTTGGACATCGCCGCCGTGGCCCTGCAAGGCGGGACGAACCATCTCGATGACCTCGGTCACCTTCTCCTCAAAGCTCTTCTCGGCGCCGGCGCCGCTGGGCTGACTTGCTTGCGACATATGCGTTCTCCGTGGACAGAAATTTCAGCCATTATAGTGGCGTCGGGCATAGCGTCCAAAGCCTTTTTTGACCTTACGCGCCCGGGCGGGGGGCGTTCGCGCCTTTTGCCGCCCGGATCGGGTATTTCGCCCCCCCCAGAGGGGTGTGTGGCAGCCTCAATCCCGATGCACATCGGGATTGGGGATGGTTCTTGGCATTGGCAACCACCTGGAATCGGCACGGCTACCAGGTCTACCATCCCTCCCGATGGACATCGGGACCAAGGCGTTTGAGGCTGCCACGCGCGACAGGGAATCCTTGCACATATCCCGTCAAGTAGACAGGCAAAAGCCAGGGTATTATGGGACAGCGCGCCAGAATCTGGCGGGAAACGCTCAACCCGCTGCCCGTTCTGTTCGATAACAACTCTTGTCGTACAAGGAGGTTCCGGGAAAAACGGGATGGCGTCATGCGAATTCGGTATGTGATTTCCACGATGGTCTTCTGGTGGCGCGAGCACCCGCTGTCGTTCGAGCAGGAGTGCGAGTACCTGCGCGGCCTGGGCTTCGGCATCGAGTTGTGGCCGAACCTGCGCGGACAGAACGAGTGCCGATACGAGCGGCGGAACTGGCCGCGGCTGAAGGCGGCCACCGAGGGCATGCTCGTGTCCATGCGCTCCCGGACCGACAACCCCAACCTGGAACAGTGGGCCGAGCAGATTCAGTGTGCGACGCTGCTCGGCGCCAACATCGTCACGGAGCCGAGCAGCCTCGGCATCCTCGACGGGCCGGAACACGACGGGACCGCCTTCGCCGGCGAGGTGGTGCGGATGGCCGACGCTAACGGCGTGGCGCTTTGCGTCGAAACGGGCTCGCTGGCGCCCCTGCTGCACGTCGGAGAACGGTTCGATTCGATTCGCTACTGCCTGGACACGGGCGCGGCCAACATCGATCGCGAGCACTGTTTCCGACAATACGTCGACGCCCTGGCCCCTCGCGTGGCTCACCTGCACCTGACAGACAACTACGGCAATACCGACGATCACGAACCGCCGGGGCTGCGCGGCGGGATTCGGCGCGAAGACTGGGATTATCTGCTCAGCGCCCTTCATCGGTACGACAACGAGATTATCGGATCGTTCGAGATGTGCCCATGCCTGCCGAGCGTGATGATCCGCCAGGCCAGCGAGTACGTCTTTGACGTCCTGCAATGGCCCGACCGGCCCACCCGACCGGCCGAACACGACCGCCTCGCCAATCCCCCGGCGTAGCCCGGAACATCCGAACACGCAACGCGCCATTTTTGTAGTATCCATCGCCCCACCAGGTGCCTTTATGGAAGTAGATGGCGCTCTGTGTGCCTTGCGACCGATGGGCGGAAACAGTTGACAGGACGCCGCAGATCGGTACCATGGTGCGTTCGGATGTTTGGGATTTGTGGTTTTCACTACACAGGAGGTAAAAAGCGATGAGAACCGTTTGTTTTACCGTTTTGATGGGCGCTTTGCTGGCGGCCGGCTGCGCGTCGAGCCAGGGCGAGAGCTACGCGATGGTCGGCTATGATTTCACCAGTCTCAACAAGGTGGCGATCGTGGACGTCACCGGCCGCGTTTATGGCGAGGTCGTCAAGAATCAGATCAGCGACTTCTTCGTGATGGAGCTGATGAAGCGCGGGTACAACGTCGTCGAGCGCAAAGATATTCAGGCCGTGCTGAAAGAGCAGGAGTTCCAGGCGTCGGACATGACCTCGAACGAGGACGCCGCCCGAGCCGGGCGGATCTACAACGTGCCGGCGGTCCTGGTCATCAACATCCCCAAGTACAAGGACAAGATGGAGATGACCGCCAAGCTGCTCGACGTGGAAGACGCGTCGATCCTCTGGATCGGCAGCGGTTCGGGCAACACGGGCAAGGGCCTTGCGACGTTTGTCGGCGCCGCGGCAGGCGCTGCGGCGGGCGCCGTGCTGGCCGGCGGGGACACCAGCGACCGGGTCATCGGCGGTGTCGCGGGCGGCGTGGTCGGCGGTGTCGCCGGCAACGCGCTGTCCCCGGACCAGGAAAAACAGATCAAGAAGGTGATCGCCAAAGTCTGCGAGACCCTTCCGTCGAGGATCCCGCAGCCCCTGAATAAGTAAGACCGTTCCACGACTTTTCGAGCCATCCATCAGGGCGGAGAACGAACACCGTGCTCCGCCCTGTTTCGTTGCGCGGACCGGCCACAGCGTAGATCGCCGGTGTGCGGGGAGACACTCCGGCACGTGCGTGGCAGCCTCAAACGCGCCGCGTTTGGGGATGGTGGATTTGTCCGGGGCCAGCGAACTCCGAGGGGAATCGCACCTGGGGGCCGCTCCGCACCGTGTCTGTGAAAACATCCTGGCAGCCGTGTGGCAGCGGCAAGCGCAGGCTTGCCGATGGTGATACGCGTGCCGTCGAAGCCATCGGCAGACTCCGCCTTGCTCTCCCGATGGCCATCGGGACCGCTGCCACACATGGCGCTCCGTGATGGAAAACGGGCCTTGCCGCGAAATTCGCACAGACACCTCCGCACCAGCAATGGCCATTGACGTAGGGGCTTCGGACCGGTAGCGTGTCGGCAACTGGACTGCAAAGTCCTCGGATCGACACGCAAGAGAAGGAGATGGCAACCATGAATCGACGGAATTTCCTGGCCACGGGTCTGGCCGCCGCAGTCGCCACGCAGACCGGGGCCCAGTCTGACGCGGAGCACGCGTCATCGCCGCGACAGTTCTTCGAGCTGCGCCAGTATCACCTTCGCTCCGGCGCAAACAGGGGACGCGTCGGGGATTTCCTCCGGGACGTGGGCATCGCAGCGATGAACCGGATCGGAATCAAACCGGTCGGCGCCTTCGAGGCGGTGTACGGCCCCAGCAAACCGACGCTCTACGTGCTGCTCGTGCATCCCTCGCTTCAATCCGTGCTGGAGTCGTCGTCGCGACTGATGGAAGACGACGAATTCCGCACGAAAGGCAGCGGATTCGTCGATGCGCCGATCTCCGAGCCCGGCTACGTCCGCTATGAAAGCTCGCTGATGGCCGCGTTCACCCACATGCCGCAGCTCGAAGCGCCCAGGTTCCAGAAACGCATCTTCGAGATGCGCATCTACGAGAGCCACAGCATCAAGGCCGCCAGGAAGAAGATCGAGATGTTCAACGAAGGCGGCGAAATCGCCATCTTCCGAAAGACCGGCCTGAACCCGGTGTTTTTCGGCGAGACGATCATCGGCCCGCAGCAGCCCAACCTGACCTACATGCTGGCGTTCGAGGACATGGCCGATCGGGACAAACGATGGCAGGTGTTTCGCGACGATCCCGACTGGCGGAAACTGAGCCAGGACCCGGCCTACAAGGACACCGTCTCGAACATCACCGACATCATCCTGCGGCCGACGGGCTATTCGCAGATCTGATCGGGCGACGCGTCGAACCAGACGCCCGTCAGACCATCAGAGACTCCGCTTCCTCGACGGAATCGATCTCGAAACCCGTCTCCTGCTCGCCCGGATGGAACGGCAGCGGCTCGGCGAACTGCACCGCGATGCGCCGCAGAATGCTGTTGACGTGGTCCACGCGACAGACGTGGCCGGTGCGGACGAAGTCGACCATATCGAACGAACCGTCCTGGCCGTAGCGAGGGACACTGAAACGAGCGGCAATGTGCTCCCCCGGATAAGGGCAGTAGTGGTTTGCATAGCAGGTGAACGCCGCACCGCGACTGGAAATGTCCGACATCTGTCCCTGACACAAGTCTCCGTTGGCGTCCTGTGCAAACCAGATGGGCCAATGGTAGTGCAACCGCTCCTCAAACCGCCGTTCACTTGTCGTGTCCATGTGTTGTGTCCTCCGAAGACCTTCTCCGGGCTGTTATTGTGCATTCAGAGGAGCCATCGGCCCGGGAAGGCACCGACTTAACGCGGGGCCGCCGAGAAGAAGACCGCCGATTCCACTGCGGGGGACGATCCGTGCATTTCGAGCGGAAAAACGCGATACGGAGGGAGAGATTCTTTGCAGCGGGATCGGCGGCCGGCCGGGAGATTCCTATAACTCGGCGGCAAACCCTCGCGCCAGCTCGGCGAACTGGTGGCCGCGCTGCTGGTAGTTCTCGAACATGTCGTAGCTGGCGCAGGCGGGACTGAGCAGCACGACATCACCGGGGCAGGCCAGTCCGTGGGCGGTCCGGACCGCCTCGGCCAGCGACTTGGCGAACTCGACGCGGGCCTGCGAGCGGCCGTTCGATCCGGCCGCAATCGCTTGGGCGATCTGCGGCGCCGTCTGCCCGATCAGGATAGCGACCTTGGCCTTCTGAGCGATCTTGCGACCGAGATCGTCGAACGGCAGGTGCTTGTCGTAGCCGCCGGCAATGAGGATCTCGGGCCGGTCGAAGGCCTCCAGGGCGACGATGCTGCTCAGAGGCGTGGTCGCCTTGGAATCGTTGTACCAGCTCACGCCGTGGCCTTCGGCCACCAGCTCCAGGCGGTGCGGCAGGGACTGGAACTGCGGCAGCGACGCCTCGATCGACTCGTCGCGGACGCCCAGATTCCGGGCGATCGCCACCGCGCCGGCGAGGTTCGACAGGTAGGCCCGGCCGGGCAACTGGTAGACGTCGCGGAACTTTGCGGGCACATCGTCGGCGGAGAACTTCATGCAGACCCGCCCGCTCTGCCCTCTGTAACGGTCGAACCAACCGGCGGAGACTTCATCCTCGGCGTTGAACAGGGAGATCGCCGGCGTCTCGCCATTCAGCCGCTGGTGCCGGAACAGACCTTCCTTGGCGGCGCAATAGGCCTCGAACGTGCCGTAACGGTCCAGGTGGTTCGGCGTCAGATTCGTCAGCAGTGCAATCTGCGGGGCCTCGCCCAGCTCCGCCAGTTGCTCGATCTGAAAGCTCGACAGCTCCAGGACCACCACATCGTTCGGCCCGACGCGGTCGACGATGGTCAGCAGGGGCTGATCGCCGATGTTGCCGCTGAGCCAGACGTTGCCGTAGGGCCGGTCGCTTTGGGCCTGGCGAAGCAGATGCGCGGTCAGCGTGGTCGTGGTGCTCTTGCCGTTGGCGCCCGTGATCCCGACGATGCGCGCCGGACACAACTGAAAGAACAGGCCCACCTGCGACGTGACGATCCTGCCGTTCCGGCGGGCGACTTCGAGGAAGCGGTTGTCGGGTTTGACCGCGGGATTGGCGACCACTATGTCGGCGGACGCGAAGTCGTCCGGATCGTGCAGGCCCAGGCGAAACGCGATGCCGGAACACGTATCCAGTTGTCGAATGGAATCGGCCAGTTGCGCTTCGGATGCCAGATCGGTGACGGTGACACGAGCGCCGGCGCCGGCCGCGTACCGGACCACGTCCACTCCTCCGCCGAAGCGACCCAGGCCCATCACCAGAATCTTCTTGCCCGCCAGATCCGATGCTTTCATACGTCACCCGTTGCCCGCAGCCTTGGAACCTCTGTAGATCGAAGCGACGCCGGCGGTCAGAGGTTGAGCCGAGACGTCGCAAAAGCCGGCCTGCTCCATCATCGCACAGAACGCGGCCGGACCGTGAAAGGACTCGATGGACTGGTTGAGATATCGATAGGCCTGCCGATCTCCGGACACCAGCGCGCCGATCAGAGGCACGACGAGCCGCAGGTGCACGAGATACCCCCATCGCAGGACGGCGTTGGCGGGCAGGGAGAATTCGAGGATCACAGCGGCGCCGCCGGGCGCCAGCAGCCTATGGATCTCATCGAGGGTCGCCCGTGGGTCCGGCGTATTGCGAATCCCAAACGCCATCGTCACCGCGTCGAAGCTCTCATCCGCAAAGGACGTCCGCGTCGCATCGCCGGCCACGAGCCGCCCCCGTGCGGCCAGGCCATGCCGACGCAGCTTGTCCCGCCCCACCGCCAGCATTTCCTCGGAGCAATCCAGTCCGACGGCATCGACAATATGGGGATGCTCGCGCAGCAGCGCGATCAGCAGGTCGGCCGTGCCCGTCGCCAGATCGACGACCCGCAACGGCCCGCCGGCGCCGATGCATCGAGCGGCTTGGCGACGCCAGGAGAAGTCCCGCCCGAACGACAGAAGGTGGTTCAACAGGTCGTAGGTCGGCGCGATGCGGTCGAACATCGGTTCGGCGCACCACGCGGCCGGGCACGATGCCTCGCTCGTCGTGGAAACACCTTTTTGCATGCGCCGCACCCGAGAACGACCCCGTCCCTGGTCCGCCACCGCGGACGACGAAGAACGCCTACAGCTTGCTCTGCATGGCGGTGGCCAGCTCGACCTTGGCGTCGATCACCGCCTGCTCGATGCACTTCTTCCAGTCGTCGCCGAACTGGTCGCGATACTTCGGCTTTTCATAGGCGTAGATGATCGAGCGCGATGCGTTGATCAGCGCCCCGGTCCCGTTGGGCTTGCAGAACCGCAGGCACTCGGCGGCACTGGCCCCCTGCGAGCCGTACCCCGGCACCAGGAACCAGATCTTGTCGTACTTCGTCCGCAGCGCCGCGGTCACCTCGGGCGCGGTCCCGCCGACGACCATGCCGATGTTGCTGTATCCGCTGCTGCCGACGCGGCCGGGCCGGGTTGCGATCTCGTTGACGATCTGGGCCATCCTCTCGTACAGCGTCTGCCCCTGGGCATCGGTGAAGTCCTGAATCGCCGCGGCCGAAGCGTTGCTCGTGCGCACCAGCACGAAGACGCCCTTGCCCTGCGCATCGGCCATCTGGGCGAACGGCTCGATGCCGTCGAGACCGGGATAGCCGTTGATCGTGATCGCGTCGGGCGCCAGCGTGTCTTCCAGACCGGCCAGCTCGGGATTCTGAAGATGCGTCGAAGCGTAGATCTCCGCCGTATGGCCGACGTCCCCGCGCTTGATGTCGCCGATGATCTCCAGACCCAGATCGTTGGCCTCGTTGATCAGGGCGTAGTACGTCTCCAGACCTTCCCAGAGATATTTCTCGAAGAACGCGATGTTGATCTTGATCGCCGGCACCATCGGCGCGACGATCCGCATCGTCTGCGTGCAGAAGTCGAAAATCGCATCCACGGCGGCAGCCGCATCGAATTCGTCGTTCATCTGGCGGTGGCTGGTGATCGCGGCCGGCAGACGGCTGTACACGGGATCCAACCCCACAATCAGGGACGTCTTCTTCGCCTGCACAGCTTCGCACAACCGATCCGCAAAGTGGCTCGCCATAGTTCCAGAAACCTTTCTTTTCAAATGCGCCAGGTCACATCACTCGTCCGGAATTGCGCCCCCCTCGCTCGATCCAAACCGCTCGGCGGCACCGAATCTGACGCGAACCCGGCCACAAAAAGTCTTTTCATAAACGTGCGAACCACTATAATCACGCCGACACGATCGGGCAATACAGAATTCGGCTTCCGGGCCATTTGTCGGAAACTATTTCCTCCGGCCCGGAGGACGCGGATGGAACGGGATTGGATTCTCGGGTCGCCAGGCGGCAGGTGCGCGGCCCATAAGATTGTCCCCCTTCGATGGGTTCACAGGATCGCACCGACATGACGCTGGCCAACAACATGACAGGATCGGGAACGCACGACCCGGCGCCGGCCCCGGCGTCGGAAAAGAGGCCAAAGAAGAGATCGAAACACAGGAAGCTCTTCTACTGGCTGCTGATCGATCTGACCGTCGCGGTGGTCATCCTGGCGCTGCTGCTGTACAAACCGGCCCGCTATCGTCCGGCGAGGCGCGCGACCTCCGGCGCCGACAGCGAGCACGTTCACCCCTACCTGTCCCATGACTTGGGCCCGCAGCTCTACAACGGGGCCCAGAGTCAGCGTCCATTCACGCTGACGGTGCTCGATCGGGTCCTCAACGAGGCAATCGTCCGGCTTCGCTGGCCGCGCGAGACGGGCGGCGTGGTCTTCTCGGCGCCCGAGGTGCTCTTCGGTCCCGGCCGCATCGTCCTGATGGGCACCGCCGACGTCGAGAAGGCCGATCTCGTGATCACCGTAGAGTTGGAGCCGCAGCTCGACGATGCAGGGCTGCTGAACCTCAACGTCGCCAAGGTCAAAGTCGGCGCCGTGAACATCACGCCGATTGCCAAGATGATGGCCAAGAAAATGTATCAGGAGCGGCTCGAAACGGTGCCGGTCGACACCGACGACATCCGGGCCAAGGTGGCCGCGTCCCTGCTGGCCGGCGAATCCTTCGACCCGGTCTTCCAGGTGGAGGACAAACGCGTCCGCCTGAAAGCTTTGCGCCTCTCACAGGGCACGCTGGAAGCCGATCTGATTCCCGCCAGGTAGAACCACGAACGCTCGTGTCTGTGAAAACATCCCGGCAACCGTGTGGCAGCCTCAAACGCGCAGCGTTTGGGGATGGCTGATACGATCTCCGCTTGCGTATCGAGAGGCGGTGGCGCCCTGCGCCATCCCCAAGTCCTGCGGACTTGAGGCTGCCACCCAAACGCTTCAACGACTCACCAATAGCGATGCCCGAAAACAAGACGAGCCCGGAGATCTGCCCCCAGGCTCGTCACCGAATCGATGGACGTCCTTTATGCCCCTGCGGCGGCTTTGGCCTTCCCCATGCGGATCACGTGGACGATCAGGCTCAGGGCGATGAACGCGCCGATCAGGACGAGGCTCCAGGCGCCGATCCTCGGCCACAGGCTCCAGAGGCTCACGAAGGTGCCCGCGGCGGTGGCGAACACCATCAGTACATTCCAGAGAACACGCCGGCCGCCGGTGGGCATGTTGTCGCCCAGAAGACTCCGACTGTTCATCATGAGCAGGAACGTGAAGTAGGCGATCGGCAGCAGCACGGAGCAGAAGGCCGAGGTCGCAATCGCCAGCCAAGGCGCCGGCTGTTTCCAGAAGATGGCCCCGATCGCGCCGACCGAAACCATGAGCGAGCCGATCCGCTGGATCCATCCGCCCGGCGCCTTGCCCAGCATCTCGCAGAAGCACAGGCCGTTGATGGACATCAGGATCGTCGCGGCGCTCAGTCCCAGCCCCATGACGCCGAGACCGAAGACGTACTGCGCGATGCCCTTGCCGGTCAGAGGGGCCAGGGCGTCGGCCAGATTGAAGTTGTCCCGCTTGACCAGCATGGCCGCCATGCGTTTGTCGGCATAGGGCAGCGCATCGACCGCCTGCTTCCGCGCTTCCGGCGAGAGCTTGTCATAGGCCTCGGCGCCGATCTCGAACGCCATCCGCTTTTCCAGCAGCGCGTTGTAGGGACCGACCAGGTTCGCCGCCGGGGCCACCGTCACGACTTCGCCTTCCACCTCCGGCACGAAGCCGGGCGCCGGTTTGGTGTGGAACTGGGAGGCGGCCGCCATCACGACAAAACCGGTCGCCAGGACGAACGGGATGAACAGGCCGGTGGACAGATCGAAGATGGCCAGGCCGCGGAAGTCCTTGTCCCAGCCCCGCCGCATCATCGAGTACGGGAACATGAAGGTCATGTTGATGCCCACCGTCGCGGCAATCGCGCTGATGATGACGCCGCGCTGCTGGCTCGTGATCAGCTCGGTCCAATAGGGCCGCCCGCTCTCGACCACCGCCTGGAGATAGGGCGTCAGACTGTCGACGGGACGGAACAGCATCCGCAGCCTCGGCACCAGCCCCTCGGCCGCATCGCCCCAGTTCATCGCCCCCTCGATCGACAGCTTCACCACCACCGCCAGGAAGCACAGCACGATCATGCTGACGATGACGCGGATCAGATTCTCGAAGATCCGCACACCGCGGCCGCCCAGGCTGTAGAACATCGAGACCGTGATACACACACCCAGGAACACCAGCACCGCCACCACACGCGCGGTGTCGCCCTGGAGCAGGCTGCCTTCCCCGCCCCCGAAAATGCCGGGCAGGAGGTTCTGCTGAATCGCCGCCGTGCCCAGGCTGAACTGCGGCATCGACCAGACGAGGTTGGCCGCCATCGAGGCCAGCAGCCAGCTCCAGCCGAGCACCGGACTGACATGCTGATTGATCGCCCGCAGCGGACGCTCGCCGCTGGACAGCGTCACGTAGGCGATGGCCGCCAACATGACGATGCCCCACATCATCGCCACCGGCTGGAGCCACAGGAACGTGAAGCCGCTGAGCACCCCGAGGTACAGGCTGGAGGCGAAGGACACGCCGCCCACCGTGATGCCGCTCTGGAGCCAGCCGGGACCCGACAAGCGGACGAACGTCTTGAACAGCGCGCCGCGCCCCTGCGCCCGGGACGTCAGGATCATCTCGCGGTCCCGCTCGATCTGCGTGTTCTCGCGTGCCGTCTGCTTGTTGCCCGATGCCGGGCCCTGTTGACCGGTGCTTGCTGCCATTGCAGGTCTCCTATTCGATCGTTCCATCAGCGGTTCGAGACGAGGGGCTCGTCTCCAGAAAGGCCTGCGTCCCGCCTCGCCAGGCGGAAAGCCCGTCCCGAAACCAACATGGGGCCCATTCTGGGCCTGCCGCCCCTGGGTGTCAACCTCGTTTTGGAGACCCGGAGGACTTTGTCCGCGTCCGAGCCGGCACGCCGGCGTTCGCTGAAATATCGGACAAAAACAGTTGACAGCTTCACGCACATTGGTATGCTGTCTTGGTTCGCGGGGTCCGTGGTTGAGTACTGCGCCTACGGCGGAACGAACGCGCCGCCGCGACGGTCGCAGGGGCATCCGCCGGAACCACAAACGTGTCGCCCGGATGGGTTTGCGTCCCGTTTGTCTGCGTGTGGAATATCGAAGCCGTGGCCCAAGATGTATCTTGAGACTGCGGCTTTTTTTGAACCGTAGAAGGAGAATCGATGGACATACAGTCAGTCTTGAAAGGCAAGATGGACAAAGCCAGCCTGCAAAAGCTCAACGCCTTGAAGAACCAGGACGTCAACGCGTTCGTCGCCCGGGCCATCGAGCTGTGCACCCCGGACAGGGTTTGGGTGGGCACCGACGCCGACGAAGACGCCGCCTATTGCCGCCAACTGGCGATCGACAATAAGGAGGAGATTCCCCTGCCGACCGCCGGCCACACCGTCCACTTCGACGGCTACTACGACCAGGGACGCAACCCCGAGGTCACCAAGTACCTGGTGCCCAAGGGCGAGACGCTGGACCCCAAGCTCAAGCAGCTCGAGCGCCAACAGGGCCTGAGCGAGATGGAACAGCTCCAACGCGGCGCCTACAAGGGCCGGACCATGCTCGTGCGGTTCTTCTGCCTGGGCCCGGTCAACTCGGTCTTCGCGATTCCCTGTCTGCAAATCACCGACTCGGCCTACGTCGTCCACAGCGAGGACATGCTGTACCGCAAAGGCTACGAGGAATTCAAACGCCAGAGCGCCTGCGGCCCCTTCGAGTTCTTCAAGTTCCTCCACTGCACCGGCGAGGTCACCGAGCGCATGACCTGCAAGGACCACGAGCACAACCGCGTCTACATCGACTACGTCGACAACGCGGTCTACTCCGTCAACACGCAGTACGCCGGCAACACGGTGGGCCTCAAGAAGCTCTCCCTGCGTCTGGCGATTCGCAAGGCCGACCGCGAAGGCTGGCTGGCCGAGCACATGTTCATCATGCGGGCCAACGGCCCGGAGGGACGCAAGACGTATCTCTGCGGCGCGTATCCCTCCGCCTGCGGCAAGACCTCGACCGCAATGATCCCCGGCGAGAACATCGTCGGAGACGATCTCGCGTACTTCCGCGTCATCAACGGCGAGTTCCGCACCGCCAACGTGGAGGCCGGCATCTTCGGCATCATCCAGGACGTCACCGCCCACAGCGATCCGGTCATCTGGAACGTCCTGCACAACGAAGGCGAGGTGATCTTCGGCAACGTGCTGGTCCACAACGGCCGGCCCTACTGGCTCGGCATGGGCGAAGACATCCCCGACACGGGCATGAACCACGTCAGCACCACGTGGACCAGGGGCATGATCGGCCCGGACGGCGAAGAGACCACGCCCAGCCACAAGAACGCCCGTTACACCGTCCGGCTGAACAATCTGGACAACAGAGACCCTGATTGGGACAACCCCGCCGGCCTGCCCGTCGGCGGGATCATCTACGGCGGACGCGAGAGCGACACCGACGTCCCCGTGCGCGAGGCCTATACCTGGGAGCACGGCATCTGCACCATGGGCGCCATGCTCGAATCGGAGACGACCGCCGCGACCACCGGCGCCCAGGGCGTCCGCAAGTGGAACGTGATGAGCAACATGGACTTCCTGTCCATGTCCGTCGGCAAGTACCTCCGGAACAACCTCGAGTTCGCCAAACACCTCAAGCGGCCCAAGGTCTTCGGCACCAACTACTTCCTGAGGAAGGACGGCAAGTACCTCAACGGCATGCTCGACAAGGCCGTGTGGGTCAAGTGGATGGAGCTGCGGATTCATGGCGAAGCGGAGGCGCTGGACGCCGCCTGCGGCCTGATCCCCAAGTACGACGACCTCCAGCGGCTCTTCCAGCAGGTCCTGAGCATGGACTACACCGAGCGGAACTACGTCGAGCAGTTCACCATCCGCATCCCCGAACTGCTCGCCAAGCTCGATCGCATGGAGAAGATCTACGCCACCGTCGCCGACACGCCGAAGGTGATGAAGGACGAGATGGCCGCCCAGCGCCAGCGCCTCGAAGCGCTGCGCGCCGCCAAGGGCGACCACATCTCCCCCTTCAATCTGTAGGATCGAATTGCAGACCGACAAGACAAGCCGGACCGCGCGCGAGGTCCGGCTTGTTCGTTTCGGGGGTCGCCCTTCACCGCAGAGTGAAGGCGTACTCGTGGACAAGGTCCCTGTCCAGGTCTTTGGCGCGGCAGCGAAGGACGAAGCCCTGGTCCGCCGGCCGGTACTCGAAGTCCTCGCCGCTGAACGGGTCTCTCGGCAGCCCCTGCGGCAGCGACGCCGGCAGCTTGCCGGTCTCGGAGCGGTGCAGACAGATCTCGATGCCCGCTCGGACGGCGTTGGCGTGCGCTTCGGTCCGGATCTTCGAGCCATACACGCGGCTCATCGCCGGGGCGAACGTGCCGACGAGCACGGAGGCCGGATCGGCAGGATCGGAACCGTCCTTCAGTTGCTTCAGTCGGGAATAAGCCTCGTTGTAGGACAGGGGGCCATTCAGGACATCCAGCATCTCCTGAACGCGCTGCGAGTACATCCGTCGGGCCCGCCCGAGGATATGCTCATTCGCACGCGCTGCGATCTGCCCAGCCTCCTTCTGTTCCAGTTCGCCGCCCAACGCGCTCGCCAACTCCCGGCCACGTTCCATCCGCATCAGGTCCATCACGATCTCCCTCTCGATCTGGAACGGCCGGACCGGCGAAATCGCGCGCACCGGCGGGTTCGCCAATTCGCTTCGCAACCATCGCAACAGCGTCGCGTCGTTCCAGGCCCGGCCGATCACGTCTTCCATGCACGTGTAGCTCTGGTCGCGGACCGCCAGCCCCACCAGGTACGACACCAGCGTGTCGTCGCCCAGGTGGTCGGCCATCCGTTGGAGCAGGAAGCAGCGGTCCAGCGCTGTCTCGTAGCGGCCCTGGTGGGCCTCGAGTCGTGCATCCGCGACGATCAGCCTGGCAAGCGACCGATAGTGGGACAGGTGCGAAAGGAGCAGCGAAAAGCCCTTCGAATAGGGCAATCCCCAATCGCAATCCTGCACCTTGCTCGCCAGCGTCGCGTAATCCAGCGCTGCGTGAGAACTCGCCACGTACTGCCTTATCTGGTCCGTGGGCCCGGTCTTTCCCGCCACAAAGTCCTGATACGTCGAGGCAATCGCATCATTGGGCTCGTGGTGAATCAGCAGCGCCTGGTAGTACAGCAGCGCGGCGTTGTCGGGGTCCGGCGGGATCGCCTGCGCGCCGCAGGTCCACACCAGCAGCAGGAGCGCCACTGCAACACCCGTCATTCTTATGCCGTTCCTCGTTCGCATCGTCCTATCCTTTCCGCTCTAAGGTCGTCATAGTCGTCCAAACAGCAATGGCGTCGAAGAGGCATCGGGCCGCGGTCCCAACGTCTTCAACGCCGCATCGAGCTGTTCATACAGGGCGTCCTCCCCTCCCTGCCGGTACGCGGTTCGCAACGAGATCATGCTGACGATATGCGCCGCCGACGGCGCCCTCGCCGTCTCCACCCCGACCGGCTCGTCGCGAACCTGCGGCGGCGTCACAAGGATCGCGACCCCAACGAGAATCACCGCCGCCGCCGCCAGCGCACTTCCCGCCCAATACACCCCTTGCACCCTTCTGACCTTCACACCCTTCACACCCTGCCCTCTTGCCACCAAGGCCTGATACGCCTCGGCGTGATCGCGTTTCCATCGCTCGGCATCGAATTCGGGGGCCGTCGTGTTGATCGCCCGCCGCAGTTGCTCATCCAGCCAGCGTTCGTCTCTGCGTTCGTTCATAGCTGCACCTCGCCGAACCCTTCGCGACGCAAGTGTTTGGCCAATTCCTTCTTCGCCCTTCTGAGCCGGCCATTGATCGCCTGCTCGGAGATCCCCAGGACCTCGCCAATCCGCTCGTAGCTCAGACCGTCGTAGAATCGCAGATAAATCACCTCCCGCGCCTGCGGTTCGAGCCGGTCCAGCGCCCGGCGCACCGCCGGACCGGCATCGTCTTGCTCAGGCTCGACGGCCTCAGCCGGCTTTTCCTGGGACTTCCGCAACCGCCGGTTGACCCGCGCCATATCGTGCGCGGCGTTGCGGCAGATCGCCGCCAGCCACGAGCCGAACTGGCCCGCCTTCCGCAGCCGGTGCAGATTCCGCGCCGCCTTGGCCAGCGCCTGCTGCGCTGCATCCTCCGCCAGGTGCCGATCGCCCAGAATCGCCTGCGCGACCGCCACCATCGCAGGGTAGTACCGCCGGCACAGCTCTGTGAAGCTGTCCCCGTTCCCGGCCATCGCTCCGGCCACCAGCACGTTGTCAGGCGTCTCGTGCGTCAATTCGTGCCATTCCAATGAACCCGGTTCGCCGCATTCCATCGGCTCTCACCCCCAAGACGCACCCCGCCGCAGGAAATGGGCGCACAAAACAGAATTCCCGCCACAGAATCCTACCCCGTTCCCCTGCCGCCCGCGACACCATAGGTCGCGCGTCCCCGCACACCCCCCCGCCGGAATCCCACCCGCGAGATCCGAGACCCGCCCTTGACACCGCCGGGAGACTCCTGCAGACTATCTCCCGGATGTGCGAAGGGAAGCTATGCGTGGAGAGGTTCCCACAATCCGGCTCCCAATGCCGCCCAGCAACTGCATGCGGAGCGCAAATCATTATCGAAAGGCCTGACCCCGAACCCTCTTTGCCGACCCGCTGAGCATTCTGCACTTGAATGTCCCGGGCAAAGGGCCGTATATTCATGGAATAGAAGACCGGCGATGTTGCCGGATGAAGGCTGTATGGGAAATGTCGGATGATCGAGAGTATGCCGTACAGGAGCACCGGTTATGAGGCTGGATGCCCAATGCCGATTCTAAAGACGAACCCGTAAGGAGGTGAAGAATATGGTCCACAACCGCTGTGTCGCCCGGACTGCCGTTGTCGTTGCTGCAGCGTGCTTTTGGAGCGGGTCAAATGTCTCTTGGGCCGCCGGGAAGGCAGAAGAGGGCTTCGTGAGCCTTTTCGACGGGAAGACCCTCAACGGCTGGCATCTTATGAACGGGGCGCAGTTTGTCGCACAAGACGGCGTCCTCAAGCTCAACGGCGGTCATGGCTGGCTCCGCAGCGACAAGGAGTACAGCGATTTCATTCTCCGCCTGGAATTTCGGTTCATGAAGCCCGATCAGGACGGCGGCGTCTTCCTGCGATCCAACATGGAAGGAGACGATTGGCCCAGCCGGAAGTACGAGGTGCAGTGCCAGAACACCGCGCGCATGGGCATGATCTTCGGCGCCACCCACGATCTGAACGTCGGATTGACACAGAAGACGCTCAAGCCCGTCGGGGAATGGAATGAATACGAGATCACGCTCGTCAAGTCGAGCGTTGAAGTCCGTTTGAACGGCGAGGTCGTCAGCGTTTCCGCGAGCATGGACAAGTTGACGCGCGGTTATCTGGGCCTGCAAGGCGAGAACGGATTCCACGAGTACCGCAATATCCGAATCAAAGACCTCGGCAGAACGGAGGAGGGCTTCGTGAGCCTTTTCGACGGGAAGACCCTCGACGGCTGGCATCTTATGAACGGGGCGCAGTTTGTCGCACAAGACGGCGTCCTCAAGCTCAACGGCGGTCATGGCTGGCTCCGCAGCGACAAGGAGTATAGCGATTTCATTCTCCGCCTGGAATTTCGGTTCATGAAGCCCGATCAGGACGGCGGCGTCTTCCTGCGATCCAACATGGAAGGAGACGATTGGCCCAGCCGGAAGTACGAGGTGCAGTGCCAGAACACCGCGCGCATGGGCATGATCTTCGGCGCCACCCACGATCTGAACGTCGGATTGACACAGAAGACGCTCAAGCCCGTCGGGGAATGGAATGAATACGAGATCACGCTCGTCAAGTCGAGCGTTGAAGTCCGTTTGAACGGCGAGGTCGTCAGCGTTTCCGCGAGCATGGACAAGTTGACGCGCGGTTATCTGGGCCTGCAAGGCGAGAACGGATTCCACGAGTACCGCAATATCCGAATCAAAGACCTCGGCAAGTAAGCGATGATCCGAACATCGCTCGGCCTGCACGAATTCACAACAGCACTGATCGAAAGGCGGACGCGTGGATTGAGAATCCGCCCTGCCGCTGACGCGGCTGTTCCTCATATCTCGCTGTTCGCATATCGCAGGAGCGAGCGGATAGAACAGAGCGGATGAGTAGGACAGATCGACAGGTCGTCAATCGCAAGTCGTCGATGATCGGTCTCTCCAGCTATGGGTCGTCACTGACCGACCGCGGGACAGACAAAATGCAGCGACGGCCCGGGAGGTCCGCACCGAGCCGCCGCAGAGAATCGATTGACGGACTTCCGAGCAAGGATTTGGGGTCAGGCCTTTCGACAATCATTAACAGATCAACGGGCGAGGGCGCATTAACATGCGAAGTGCAACACGGTAGGTCGTGACAGTCACGAGCCGACCGGTAGCCACGTTGGGTTTTTTCTTTCTGGAGACGCTGTCCCCAGACCCCTGGGATTTATCGCTTTGGACCAA